>Ga0265327_10001681_pt1 | contig 26505 bp, 24 predicted proteins | sample 41621metaG_FD_202089 | JGI IMG/M metagenome (GOLD analysis project Ga0265327, IMG submission 202089) | Rhizosphere microbial communities from Carex aquatilis grown in University of Washington, Seatle, WA, United States - 4-16-21 metaG | ecosystem: Host-associated > Plants > Roots > Rhizosphere...
ATTTCTCGACTCATGTTCATGGCAACACCGCTTTTTCAGGTGTCTTTTTCCCATGAGTCAACGACTACTTTCGGTTACCCAGCCTGCAACCCCTCGGGTGTCTTTTAATTTGATGCAACGCGCGGGGGACAAAATGCTTGCTTCAGTTTTGAAACCAGCGTATTCAGAAGTCATTCTTAGAAAGGCACACCATGGCTGAAAATGATTCACAAACACCGCCCACCATTCAACCGCCACCGCCCACCCAGACTCCGCCGGGCAATCTGCCGCCGTCTCCCGGTAGTTCCGAGAGTGAAGCGCGCACGTGGAACATGCTCTGTCATTTGAGCGCGCTGGCCGGGGTGGTGGTGCCGCTGGGCAATATCATTGGCCCGCTCGTGGTGTGGCAAATTAAGAAGAATCAAATTCCCTCCGTGGAAGCCCACGGCAAGGCCGCACTCAATTACCAAATCACCGTCGTCATCGCCCTGGCGGCCATTTCAATGGTGTTATTTACCGCCTGCTTCTTTTGCCTTGGCTTCTTGCTGGTGCCGGTGGCGATACCGCTAATTGTTTTGATCAGCCTCGCCTCGCTGATTTTCCCCATCATCGCAGGCATCAAGGCTAACAACGGGGAGACGTTTGACTATCCCTTTACGTTCACCTTTATCCGCTGAAGTTAATTCCCGGTTTTGGGCTTGTGGCTCATGTGCCGGTGCACGAAGAAATAATACAGCGCGCCCAGCACCAGCGCCGTGCAACCCACCCAGAGCATGACCTTGTGCATTTCGCCCTTGGAAATGTCCGCGCCAATCTTCACGCCCAGCCAGCACAGGACCGAACACCAGATGGCCGCGCCGAGCAGCGTGAATAACGAGAACCGCAAATAATTCATCCGCGCAATGCCGGCGGGAATGCCCACCAACTGCCGTGCGCCGGGCAGCAACCGGGCAATGAACACGCCCGCCGCACCGTAATGCCCCATCCAATTTTCCGCTTTTTGGATTTTTTCCGGCGTGATGAGGATGTAACTGCCGTAGCGCATGAGCAACGGCCGGCCCGCTAGCCGCGACAACCAATAGACAATCGTTGCTCCCAGCCATGAGCCAATGGCGCCGGCAATGACAATGCCCGGCAGACTGATATGAATCTGGCCGGAGTGCGACCAACTGGCCGCCAGCGGGATGATGCTTTCGCTGGGCAGGGGCAGCACGGAGCTTTCGGCCGTCATCAACAGGCCCACGACAAAATAGCCGCCGGATTGGAGCGCATGCTGGTACCAGTCCAGCACAACTTGAAATAGGTGTTTCACAACGTAAAAAGTGAGCCCGCTAGAGCGGTTTAAAAAATTGTGTAGCCATTCGGAGCCGGGAGTTTTGATTTTTGGCGAGGCTTTGGCGAAGGAGCATGTCCGCAGCGACCTGCGACTGAGCCGAAACAAAGCCAAAAATCAAAAGCACCGGCTGCCAATTCCATATAACCGGATGGCTACAGTATTTTTTAACCCGCTCTAATTACGCGAAACCAGGCCAAATGGAAAGCTGCAAATCAACGAGTGGCGTGGCGGTTCATCAAAGCATGGCTCGGGATGTTGGCCGTTTAAAAATAGCGGCGCGAAATTTCAACACGTAGTGAATGTTTTCCCCTCTCCGCTTGCCCTTGGCAAGGGGGCAGGGGGAGAGGTGCTGCTCAAAGCTGCAAACGCGCCTTAATGGGGCAGATGCTCGTAAAAATATTGCACTTCAGTGGGTGTGGCTGGCTGTGGCCAGACCCAGTCGCGGGCTTTGGGATTTTGCCAGGTCAAAGGGCTGGAAATACCAAGCAGGCTGGGAGCGTTGGTTGGGTTGCCACCATCGTCCACGCCGTCTTCACCCACGGAATAAAGCAGATAGGTGTTGTCGGGGTTGGGATGATATTTCAACGGCTTGCCGTCGTAAGGATCAATTGGCACGGCTGGCAGAAATTCCGGCGTCAATTCATTGAGTGTTGCTGGTTCACGACCGTGCCTGATTTGAAAGCGTTTTATTGCAATCGCGGTTACCGCCACCCGGCGGCCGGTTTCTATCACTAAAGTCGCCGTGACGAATGTATTTAATGATGAGTTGGCAAAAACATCCCGGTAGTCAGGTATTTTCAGCGTGTAAAGCAACCCGGCTCTGGTGTTGGTGGGGGCCAGGGCTAGCAGTTGCGAAGTCAGCCTGTCAAAATCAGCCTTGTAGAACTGGCTTTGATTGGTTTGCATGGCCCGGTAGCAGTCCAAAATCGCCTGTTCTGATTTAAGCACATTCAGTTCTTCAGAATAACTCCAGGACGAGCGCCACAGAAACTCGCCAATCGTCTTGCGCGGCTTTTCGGTTGTACTTGCCCAAAAATCCTGCCAGCCAGACCTGCTGAACGATCTACTCCCGTAACCCGGCATGGGCACCGGTCCAAGTGTCGCCTCAAAATATTTATGCGAGGTCCGGGTTTTTTCCACCTCCAGGGAAGACCATGCTCGTGTGGCCAAAACGGTATTTTCCGCATCACCCAATAAATCGAGTTCCAGCCAGCCTCGTTGTATGGCCGCCAGTTGCGCATCCGTGCCATTGGTCGCCTGTAAAAATTCCCAGGTGGGAACGAAAGCAGTGGCCAACAGGGTGCTGCGCACCATGTGCGATACCAAAAGCCCTTCTCCGGCATTATCCCGCACCAAAGCCAGGATGGTCAGGATGTTTGTGGTGGCCGGGCCGGTATCGCCATTGTGCAGTTCTAAGATGGTTGCTGCCTCGAGCTTGAGGACTGATTTCCGCATGGGGGTGAACTCGTTAAACAGGAAATTGTCCTTGTCGGATTCACTGCGAAAATCCAGCCGGGGGCGCACCAGGGCCGTATGCAATAATTCAATGGCCGGCTCGTTGGCGGCAACGATTTTGGCAAACTCCTCCCAAGTATTGGTAAAATCTGGGTTCCTTGCATCAGGCTGCTGCCAGCCGACTATCGCCTTGCCGGGGGCAATCATTTGCATGGCATAGGGAAGTTTTTCCAAGCCGAAGTCATACCGGTTGAACGCATCGCTCACCGCACTCACGGCATTGCTTTCGTCGGGAGCCGGAGGCCGTATGACTTCATTCAGGTCCAATTTTTCGCCTTGGGCACGGAGAAACTTCTTGTAGGCCTCCAGCTCGTTCTGCGGCTGGACGTGCATGGTCAGCAGGAGGCTTGCCGCAACAACCAGCAGCAAGAGCAACAGTCCGAGTACGATTTTCCAGCGGCGTTTCATGAAATTCTGTTTGCTAGTGCGTTGGTGGATGCTCGTAAAAAAATTGCACTTCGGCTGGGGTGGCTGGCTGTGGCCAGACCCAGTCACGCGCTTTCGCATTTTGCCAGTATAAGGACGTGCCGGTGGCGGTGTTGGTGGCATCGCCTCCGTCGTCCACGCCATCCTCACCCACGGAATAGAGCAAATAGGTGGCGTCCGGGTTGGGATGATATTTCAACGGCTTGCCGTCATAAGGATCAATCGGCACGGCGGTAAGAAACTCCGGCGTCAACTCATTCAGCGTTCCCGGCCAATGACCGTGTCTGAGTTGGAATCGTTTCAGCGCAACCGCCGTTATAACCACCCGGCGGCTGGTTTCTATTAATAGAGTTTTGCGAATAGTGCTGGCAGGGCTGAAGTTAAAGAATTCACGAAAGTCGGGAATTTCCAAAGTCCTCAAGAGGGCTGAACCGGAATTGGTTATATTCAGGGTGGCCAGATGGGTGGACATGACATCGTAATCGGCCTTATAGAACTGGTTGTGGTTGGTTTGCATGGCGCGAACGGCGTCCAAAATCATCTGGTCGGATTGGATCTGTTTCAGTTCATCGGAATAACTCCACGACATACGCCACAGGCCTTCGCCAATGGCTGTGCGTATTCCTTCGGTGGCCTCTTCCAGCGAGTCTGGCCAGCCCGAACCGCCCGAGGAGCTGGAATACATTCCCGAACCAGACATTCCGCTATAGATTCCTGTAAAAGCCTCATGCGAAGCGCGGATTCGTTCTAATTCCCGGATGGACCAGGCGCGTTCAAAAATCATGGAATTTTCCGTTTCATTCAAAAATTCCAGTTCCGTCCATCCCCGCTGCAAGGCAGCCAGTTGTGTGTCCGTGGTGTTGGTAGCTTGCAACACTTCCCAAGTAGGCGAGATGGCAATTGAGGCAATGGCCACGCGCACCAGATGTGAAATCAACAAGCCTTCGTCAATGTTATCCCGCACCAACGCCAGAATGGTCAGGGTGTTCGTGGTCGCCGAGCCCGTGTCGCCGTTGTGCAAATTAAAAATTACCGTTGCATCCAGCTTTTGGGCGGATTTTTTCAACGGTGCCAGATGTGACAAAGGCAAGGTGGCCCCTTGCTTGTAATCTAGCTGAAAATCCAGCTTGGGTCGCTCCAACGCCACATGCAACAACTCTATAGCTGGCTGATCTGTGGCAACCGCGCCCGCAAACTCTGCCCACGAATTGGTGAAGTCCGTATTGCGCGCGTCGGGCTGTTGCCAGCCAATGAGCGCCTTGCCCGGAGCCACCATCTGCATGGCATACGGTAATTTTATGGGATCGGAATTGTATAGGTGAAAGGCATCTTCCACGGCGTCGAGGGCGTTGCTTTCCGCAGGCACCGGGTGCGGCATAATTTCACTGAGTTCCAGTTTTTCACCTTGGGCGCGGAGAAGTTTTTTATAGGTCTCGAGTTCGTTCTGCGGCTGGACATGCATGGTCAGCGTGAGGCTGGTGACAATCAGCAGCAGCAAAACCAACAGGCCAAGTAAAATTTTCCAGCGCAGCTTCATGATGGTGCAATTAGATTAATCCAAGATAGACATGGCCGGCTCGGGATTGTCACGCCGTTCAATAGGGATTTGGTGTGCGGCATTTGAGCTTCATCAGCCTTCAAATGACGAACCCGTCAGCCCTGATTACGACATCCGCCGTGCGCTTATAACAAATGCCCCAGCTTTTCGCGCTTGGTTTTCAGATAACGCTCGTTGTGCGGGTTGGGTTTCACCCGAATGGGCACCTGTTCCACAATCTTCAAACCGTAGCCCTTGAGGCCGACGACTTTTTTGGGATTGTTGGTGAGCAGCCGGATGGTTTTCAGGCCGAGGTCGCAAAGGATTTGCGCGCCCAGGCCGTATTCGCGCAGGTCCATGCCGTAACCGAGCTTGAGATTCGCCTCGACGGTATCCAGACCTTGCTCCTGCAATTTGTACGCCTTGATTTTGGGCGCCAGCCCAATGCCGCGGCCTTCCTGCCGCATGTATAAAATCACGCCGCGCCCGGCGTCGGCCACCTGTCGCATGGCCTGGTGCAGTTGCGGGCCGCAATCGCAGCGGCGCGAGCCAAAGACATCGCCCGTGAGACATTCGCTGTGCACGCGCACGAGCACGTCTGGCTTGCCGGCCACAATGCCGCGCACCAATGCCAGATGATGCTGGCCATCCAGCTTGGAACGGTACAAATGCAGTTCAAAATCGCCATAGTCCGTGGGCATCTGGATGGTTTCCTCGCGCTCAACCAGCTTCTCGCGCGTGCGGCGGAATTCAATCAGGTCGGCGATGGTGCAGATTTTTAATTTATGTTTCCGCGCGAATTTTTGCAGGGCCGGCAGCCGCGCCATGGTGCCGTCGTCATTCATGATTTCGCAAATCACGCCAATGGGCCGCGCGCCTGCCAGCGTGACGAGGTCCACGGTGGCCTCGGTATGGCCGGCGCGCTGAAGCACGCCGCCGGACTTGGCGCGCAACGGGAATACATGGCCGGGTTGCACGAGGTCGTCCGGCACGGCGGTGGGCGAGGCCATGACGCAGATTGTCTTCGCGCGGTCGGCGGCGCTGATGCCGCTGGCAATATCGCGTGCGGCGTCCACGCTCACCTGAAAGTCGGTGCGAAAGACCTCGCGGTTTTGTTTCACCATGCGCTCGATGCCGAGCTGCTGCAGGCGTTCGCTGGTGGTGGGCACGCAAATCAGCCCGCGCCCGTGCTTGGCCATGAAATTGACCGCCGCCGGCGTGACAAATTGCGCGGCCATCACGAGGTCGCCCTCGTTTTCACGGTCGGCGTCGTCCACGACGATAACCATTTTGCCCTTGCGCAGGTCGATCACGACGGATTCGATGGAGTCGAATTGAGTTTTCATTAGCGGGGAACAGTTTAGCCATTGGGCGGGTCAATGCCATCCCATTCGCGCGCGCGGTTGATTCAGAAAATTAATCCAGTGGATGGTGTTTTTTGTTTGTGGCAGAGCAAGATACGGTTAAGATGTAACCAGTCTTATTGAAATTTACCTGACGGGGGAGCAAGGGCGTCGTTTTTTATTAATGTCTAGCAGCACCTCGGAAAAAGCCACCGGTAACACGCTGGGAAATTCCCCCGGTGTGAGCGCGCAGGTCCAGCAAAACCTTCAACGGCTGGACCGGCTGGCGAATCTTGGTCTCTTCTCCGCCAGCGTTGCCCACGAAATCAAGAATGGCCTCGTGGCCATCAACACCTTTTGCGAGGTCATGCTGGAGAAGGAGGAGAACCGCGAAATGGGCGACGTGGTGCGCCGGGAACTCAAGCGCATTGACGGCCTCGTCACGCAATTATTGCGGTTCGCCGCCCCCAAGCCCACAGCGGCCGCCCAGGTGAACGTCCACACGTTGCTGGACCATTCCCTGCGCCTGCTCGATCACCAGATCAACGGCCGGATGATCACCTTGCGCCGCGATTACCGGGCCGTCCCCGAACTGGTGCATGCCGATGAATCGCGCCTGCAACAGGCGTTCATGAATTTGCTGCTCAACGCCATCGAGGCCATGGGCAACGGCGGGGAACTGACCGCCGCCACGGAGACCGTTGACGGCAAGCTGCGGATTTCCATTTCCGACACGGGCGGCGGCATTGCCCCGGAAAATTTCACCCACATTTTCGAGACCTTCTTCACCACCAAGAAACATGGCACCGGACTGGGCCTGGCCATCAGCCAGCGCGTGGCCGAGGAACATCAGGGCGCGATTGAAGTCAAAAGCGAACTCGGACGCGGTGCCACCTTCATCATCGTTTTGCCGCAGGTTTAGAGTTAAAGCTCGGCGTGGTGAGTGCGGGGGCAGGTTCTAACCCGGAACGATTCAATTGAAATACGGCCGGGGCGCGGGCTTCAGCCCGCTTCATCGTGCGATGGCACAAACTGGTGGGATTTATTTAGACGCCCCAAGCGGTTAGTTAATTGAAGCGGCGTGAACGCCGCGCCCCGCTCTGGCTGGTGCGCCCACAACCTTGCCAGCCTGGATTATTCACCCACCAAGTGATAGGAACTCAAGGCGTCTTCGCCTACGTGCGTGGCGGGAACTGCTTTGAGCGAGAGGGAAAATGCCACGGTGAAATCCGTCGAGCTGCCCGCATTATCCTCCACGCGGAAGGTCAGCGCCGCCGTCCAACTACGGAGGTCGCGGAACACCGTGTAAGCTTGTTCCTGCAAGATGCCGGACAGGGCATTGAACGTGTGCGAGGCCCGGAATCCCCAGTTGTCATCCAGCCGCAAATAGAGCGTGCTGGCGATGAAATTATTCTCGTCCGGGCTGATAAACCCGTCGCGCAGGTACCAATGGCTGATGCCCCAGCTCCAGCGGTCGCTCGGCGTGAAGGTGATTTGATGGAACGCCAGGTTCAGGTTGCCCCGGTCCAGGTCATACCGGATTTGGGATTCGGCGGTGATCCACGAGCGCGGGCGGAAGGACAACGCCGAGTACAGGTCGTTCAAGCTGCTCTGTCCCGCCTTGGGATCGAGCCGCCAGTCCATCATCAGGTTCCAGTTGACCAGGTCTTCCAATTCGCCGGCGCGTTTCGTCTGCAAAACGTTGCGCACGCCAAAGCGCACTACGTTCATGGTGTCGATGGAATCGATGCTGTTGTAGTCAGGGAAATTGACCGGCGACAACATGAGCGAGGGAAGTTCCGTGTCAAACGGCGGCAATTGCGATGGCGGCGTACTGGGGGCCGGGACAAAAACGTAATTGGCCGAGGGCTCGATGATGTGGCGCAAGCCGTCCACTTGGAGCAATGAGTTGGTGACGTCCGGCCACAATTGCGAGGCCTTGAAGGACACGCCCACGCCCGTGTTGAACACTTCGCGGTAAACTTCGGTGCTGGGCTGGCCGTTGGTCAAACCCTCGGTGCTGTAATAGGTCAGGCGTCCGCCCACGCGCGGCGTGACGTTCAGCCAGTTGAAAAAGGTCCAGGGCAGGGTGAATTGATGATACGTGTCGGCGCGTCCGGCCGAGGCCACATAAATGCCGTTGGTGCCCGGATAAAGCCCGTTGGTGGCGTTCGCGCCAAAGGCACGATACCAGCCCACCGAACTTTCGGTATCGTAATAAACCGGCGTGTCGAGCACCTGCTGGCGGAAGCCCGTGAGCTTCACATCCGGCAGCCGTTCAACCTGGCTGAAGAAACTGTTCACGCGCGGCGTGGAGAGCGCATCGAGGCTCCAGTTATCCCAGCGCTGGTTTGCTTCCACGAACGTATTGGGCTGGGGATTCTGCGTGTAATAGCCTTCAAAGAAATCATGCAGGAAGAGCGGGTCGCTCTGGTAATTGACCAGCGCCTTCAAATCCAGGTTGGTGGCGGGGGTGGCCTGCCAGTCCATGTAGAAGCGCTGGCGGTTGCGCGGAATATTGCCGTAGTACGGGTAAACGTTCGTGCTGTAGTTCGCGTTATTGTCGTACTGGTAATAATACTTGATGGTGGCATTGCCCCATTGACCCATGTGCAGGTTCACGTCCGGGCCAATGCCGGGGCCGCGGCGCGACCGGATATCAGCATGGAATTTTCCATCCGCCACATCGCCGAGATACCAGTTATATGTGTTCAGCAGATACGCGCCGTAACGGCTGCGATAACCCGGCGTGATCGTCAGGTTATTGGCGCGCGGACCAATATTGCGCTCGTAGTAGGGGAAATAAAATACCGGCACGCCGTCCAGATAAAAGACGGCGTTCCACATCTTCACACATTTGCCGGGAATGATCTTGATGGTGGTGGCGCGCACGACATAAGCAGGATCGGCGACGTCATCCGTGGTCACGAACGCATCATGCGCGTAATAAACCTTGTTGCTGGTATCGCCGCTCAAACTTTCGCCGCCGGCAAAGATGGGCAGCCGGCCGGTGCGAAATTGTTCCGTGCGCATGACATGCGTTTTGAAATTGTAATGCACGTGGTCGCCCACCCAGAGCATGTCGCTGGATTGGATACGCACATTGCCATCGGCATCAACGTCGCCGGTCTTGTTATTGACGGAGGCGGAGTTTGCCGTCAGCACCGTCGCACCATTATTGTAATTGACGTAAATACCGTTCGTGAAGAAAGCGCCGTTGTCCGTGACCGTTACATCGCCTTGAACGGTGCCGGGCAACACGTCGCTCAGTTTTTGAATGATGATGTTATCATCAAGCTGGCCGAATGCCGCCGACGGCAAAAGCACGGCACAAATCAACAACGCAAAACAAATGGCGGGGATTTTTGTCATCGGGCACGGCAAATTAAACAGAATACCTCCCGCCTGCCAAGCGAGTTTTATCACGGAAATGACGGGGCATCTGCCGAAAGACCGGCCCGGTCGCAGGCTTTAACCCCGTTTACCCCGCCGTTTCAGGCCGGAATTGCGATGCCGCCAGCACTGCGATAAGCTCCCGCATGGAAAAAAACCGGCTCGAAGCCTTCAGCGATGGCGTGCTCGCCATCATCATTACCATCATGGTATTGGAGTTGAAGGCCCCGGCCATGGCGTCGCTGTCGGATTTAACACCCATCCTGCCGGTTTTTTACAGCTACATATTGAGTTTCATCTACGTGGGCATTTATTGGAACAACCACCATCACATGTTCCACTCCACCAAGCAGGTCACCGGCGGCATCCTGTGGGCCAACCTGCATTTGTTGTTCTGGCTCTCGCTGTTTCCCTTCACCACCGCCTGGGTGGGCAATACGCACCTCGCTCCCGCGCCCGTGGCGGTTTACGGCGGCGTGCTGCTGATGGCCGCGCTCGCATATTTTATTTTGCAGGCTGCCATCATCCGGCAGCAGGGCCGCAACTCGCTGCTCGCGGCGGCGGTTGGCCGGGACTGGAAAGGAAAAATTTCCGCCCTCTGCTATCTCGCGGCCGTTCCGCTGGCTTTCCTGAAACCATGGATATCCATCGCCCTCTATATATTAGTGGCCTGCATCTGGCTCGTGCCCGACCGCCGGATCGAACGCGCGTTATCCACGCACGAGAAGTCTTGAATCTACCCCGTCTCTTGCGGAACAATGCCTCCTTTGCCAGTTGTGAATAAACGCGCCATACTTAAAAAAATCATCGCCAAGCTGACCGGCGAACTCGAAGTGTACTTCCGTGCCGCGCAATATGCCCGCGCCGAGGCCACGCACGAACAAAACAAAGCCGAGAACAAATACGACACGCGCGGCCTGGAGGCCTCCTACCTCGCGCGCGGCCAGTCCAAGCAGGCGGCGGAACTGGAAGCGGCCATTGTCGAGTTTGAAAAGCTCACCGTGCGTCCGTCCGCGGCAGACGAGGCCATTGGTCTGGGTGCCTTGGTGGAAATCGAACACGGCGGCGAAAAATCTTATTATTTTCTCGGCCCGCGCGCCGGCGGCACCGAGGTGATCCATGACCACAAGGAAATTTTGGTCATCACCCCGCAGTCCCCCTTGGGCGAGCAGCTCATGGGCAAAAAAGCCGGCGACACGCCCCAGCTCAATTTCGGCGGCGCAAAACAAATCGCCCGCGTCATCCGCGTGGATTAAACCGCAATAACCGGGCCGCTGGCCTGCGCCAGCTCACTTTGCACCCCTTGACAGATGGCAAAACAGTACGACGTTATAGTTGGCTGGTGTGGACGAGATCGAGTAGTTGAGAGTGGTAGCGAAGTGAGTGAGTGAGTAAGTGGAGAGTCAGTGAGAAGTGAATCCGCCCATGCCAGCCGGTTTGTTTGTTTGTGTAGTCGCCGGCCGGCGCAACAAACCAGGGTGCGAGAATAGCCAATAGCGGCTTGCGTCCCCTCGGCAAATCCGCTTGACTGGGTTTGCTATGGACATCTACGCGCATCCTACTTTTCAGATGGCCTGCCAGCAGTTCGACATCGTCGCCGACCATCTTCAAATTCCCGAAAGCCACCGCGAACGCCTCAAATATCCCAAACGCTCCCTGATTGTAGCCCTGCCGATTCGCCTGGATGACGGGTCCACCAAGGTTTTTCCAGGGTATCGCGTGCAGCATCATCTGACGCTTGGTCCCACCAAGGGCGGCTTGCGTTATCATCCGGATGTGGCCTTGGGCGAAGTAGCCGCGCTCGCCATGTGGATGAGCTGGAAGTGCGCCCTCACCGGCCTGCCTTATGGCGGCGCCAAGGGCGGCATCACGTGCGACCCCTCCAAAATGTCGCGCGGCGAAATCGAACGGCTCACGCGGCGGTTCACCCAGGAAATGATTCCGTTCATCGGACCGCAGGTGGATGTCATGGCGCCGGACGTGGGCACCAATGAACAGACCATGGCCTGGATGATGGACACCTATTCCATGCACGAGGGCAGTTCCGTGCCCAGCATTGTCACCGGCAAACCCGTGGGCCTCGGCGGTTCACTGGGCCGGCGCGAAGCCACCGGTCGCGGCGTGGCCTATCTCATCAACCGCGCGGCGGATGCCCTGGGCCTGGACCTCGCCAAATGTACCGCGGTCATTCAAGGCTTTGGCAACGTCGGCTCCGTGGCCACCTATTCGCTGGCGCGCTACGGCGCAAAAATCATTGCCGTGAGCGATGTCTATGGCGGCATTTATAATTCGAAGGGCCTCGATGTGGTGGCGCTGGAGAAATATGTCGCCGAACACGGCGGCGTGAAAGGTTTCCCCGGCGCGGAACCCATTTCCAACGACGATCTGCTGCTGTTGCCCTGCGACATCCTGGTGCCGGCCGCGCTCGAACGCCAGATCAACGCCGCCAACGCCGGCAAGATTCAATGCCGCATCCTGGCCGAGGCCGCCAACGGCCCCACCACACCGGACGCGGATGTCATCTTGAACCAGCGCCCCGAAATTTTTGTCATCCCGGATGTCCTCTGCAATGCCGGCGGCGTGGTGGTCAGCTACTTTGAGTGGGTGCAGGACCTGCAAAGCTTCTTCTGGAGCGAATCCGAAATCGTGGACAAGCTGTTCCGCATTCTTGAATCATCCTGGGTGCAGATACTGAACTTGAGCCGCAAACAAAAAATTCCCATGCGCGTGGCCGCCCTGAGCGTGGGCATCAGCCGCGTGTTCGAGGCCAAGAAACAACGCGGATTATTCCCGTGAGCAGCCACGGATTGATAGAAAACTGCGCCACGCGTGCAAAAAGACAATCATAACCTGACGCTTTTGTATATATTCGCCAGCCGCAAGGAATAGACGTCAGCCCGGAGCACGCGGCTGTCTCAATCTGTGTTTCATCTGTGTGCATCTGTGGCCGGGGTATTAGCGGCATATTTGTAGTGCCAGCCCCCAACCAAATTCGAGCCGCAACGGGGCGACATGTCACTCAGGTTAACGACCGATGTCACTACGGCGTCCAACGAATGTCCCACGCACACAAACGACGCGGATGGCAATCGTCTTCAGCCATCCGTATTTTCTTTGCTGCGTAACGGCTTGAATTATGAGAGCGTGAGCACCGGTTAAAGTCAGGATTCAGCGCTACCGATGAACAACGCAGCCATGCTCGCCTTTGCCAGCGCCATCTTTGGTGGCGTGGTGGCCCTTACTGTGATTTGGAACGAACGCCGCTCGGTGGTGAACGCCATTTTTGTCACCGGCATGGCGTTGCTGGCCCTGGAAAGTGTCTTCAACGGGTTGTCCTGGCAGGCCGTGGCCACCTCGTGGAACGGTCCGGCGGTCGAGCGCATGGTTTATTGGCAGCAATGGAAATTCTGGGCGACTTCGCTGCTGCCGGGCGTATGGCTGCTGTTTGCGCTGAGTTATGGGCGCGGAAATTACAAGGAATTCCTCAGCCGCTGGAAGATGATGTTGCTGGCCGCCTTCGCATTGCCAGTTGGACTGGTGTTTTTTGACAGCAGCGAACTCATCAAGGTGGAGGCGTTGAAGGATGGCACGTGCCGGCTGGTGCTTGGCGGCATGGGCGGATTTTATTTTTACCTGGTGGTGCTGGCCGGCTTGGTGTTGACCGGTATTAATTTGGAGAAAACCTTCCGCGCCTCGGTGGGCGTCATGCGCTGGCGCATCAAGTTCATGATCCTGGGGCTGGGCGTTTTGTTTGCCGTGCGGTTTTGCACCAGCAGCCAGATTTTGTTGAGCCACACCATTGATGCCCGGTTGCAAATGGTGGATGTGGCGGCCCTGTTCGTGGGCAGCTTGTTGATGCTCCGTTCGCTGTTCCGGGCCGGTCATTTCGACCTGGACGTCTATCCGTCGCACGCGGTGTTGCAGGGCTCATTGACGGTGATGCTGGCGGGCGTTTACCTGCTGGCCATCGGCTTGCTGGCCAAGGTGGTTTCGATGTTCCATTTCGGCGAGGACATGCTGGTGCAATGGTTTGTGTTTCTCGGCGCGGCGGTGTTCCTGACGATTTTGCTCCTGTCCGACCGCGTGCGCCTGCGCCTGAGCCGGTTTGTCAGCCGGCATTTCCAGCGGCCCTTGTACGATTACCGCACCGTCTGGCGGCGGTTCACGGAAGCCACGGGTTCCTGTGTCAATCAAGCCGATTTGTGCCAGGTATCCGTGAAGGCGGTCTCGGATATTTTTCAAGCGCTGTCGGTGACCATCTGGCTGGTGGACGAGCAGCAATCGCAACTTGTCTTTGCCGCCTCAACTTTTTTGACGGACGCCAAGGCCGAAACGTTGCAACCCAGGAAAGAGGAACTGGCGGACATTCTTTTCGCCCTGCACGGCCAGCATGAGCCGGTGGATATTGACGCGGCCAAGGAGGCCTGGGCGGAAGTGCTGCGCCGGTGCCATCCGGATGAATTTAGCAAGGGCGGCAACCGCGTTTGCGTGCCGATGGTGGCGGGCGAGGGAACCATCGGGCTGATGATTTTGGGCGACCGCGTGAGCGCTGCCAAATTCACCTGGCAGGATTTCGATTTGCTCAAATGCATTGGCGATCACATTGCCGCCGGCTTGTTAAATACGCGGTTGTCGCAAAAATTATTAGAGACCAAGGAACTGCAGGCGTTTCAGACCATGTCCGCCTTTTTCGTGCACGACCTGAAGAACACGGCCAACACGTTGAACCTGATGTTGCAGAATCTGCCCGTGCATTTTGATGACCCGGCCTTTCGCGCGGATGCGTTGCGCGGCGTGTCCAAGACCGTCACGCATATCAACCGGTTGATCAGCCGGCTGGGGTCCATCCGCAATGAACTGCAAATCAAGCCGGTGGAATCCGACTTGAACGACCTCATCGCCAAATCACTTTCCGGCTGGGAGGAAGTAGCGGGCATTAATTTGAAAAAGGAACTGGCGCCGCTGCCCAAGGTGTTTTTTGACCCCGAACAAATGTTGAAGGTCACGACCAACCTGATTTTCAACGCGCGCGAGGCCGTGCCGGCGGCATCCGGTCTGGTGCAAATCGAGACGAGCCAACGGAATGGGTGGGTGATCCTGAGTATTTCCGACAATGGTTGCGGCATGAGTCCGGAGTTTTTGAGCCGCTCATTGTTCCGTCCGTTTCAGACCACGAAAAAAAACGGGCTTGGCATTGGCATGTTTCAGAGCAAAATGATTGTCGAGGCGCATAAGGGCAAGATCGAGGTCGAGAGTGAAACCGGAAAGGGCACGACCTTTCGAGTGTTCTTGCCACTAAAAAATTCATGAACCCAAAACTGCTCATTGTTGATGACGACGAGGAGATTCGCACCCAGATGAAATGGGCGCTGGCGAAAGACTATGATGTTTCGCTGGCCGAAGACCGGCCCACGGCGCTGGAAACTTTTCGCACGGCACAACCCTCGGTGGTGCTCCTCGATCTCGGCCTGCCGCCGAATCCGGGCAATCCCGAAGAGGGTTTGCTGGCCTTGTCTGAATTGCTCGCGCTCGACCGCCTCGTGAAGGTGGTCATCGTCAGCGGCCAGGGCGAACGGGAAAACGCCATGCGCGCCATTGGCGCGGGTGCGTATGACTTTTTGTCCAAGCCGGTGGACATGGAAGAATTGAAATTTCTGCTGCGGCGCTGTTTCCACGTGGTGCAACTGGAAAAGGGCTATGCCTCCATGCAGCAGCTCATGGGCGGCGATTCCTTTGAAGGCATGCTGGGCACCAGCCCGCAGGTGCGCCCGATTTTTGAGACGGTCCGCAAGGTGGCCACGTCCGACGCGCCGGTGCTGATCCTGGGCGAAAGCGGCACGGGCAAGGAAATGGTGGCCAAGGCGATTCACCAGCGCAGCAACAACAAGAACGGGCCGTTTGTGGCCATCAATTGCAGCGCCATTCCGGAAACATTGTTGGAAAGCGAATTGTTCGGGCACGAGAAAGGCGCGTTCACCGGCGCGCACGTGCAGCGCAAGGGCCGCATTGAAATGGCCAGCGGCGGCACGCTGTTCCTCGATGAAATCGGCGAAATTCCGCTGCCCTTGCAGGTGAAGCTGTTGCGCTTTTTGCAGGAGCAAACCATCGAGCGCGTGGGCGGCCGGGCTTCCATCCAAATCGACACCCGCGTGGTGGCTGCCACCAATGCCGACCTGAAAAAGTCCATGGTGGCCGGCACGTTCCGCGAGGATTTATTTTACCGTTTGGCCGTGGTGCAAATGATGTTGCCGCCGCTGCGCGAGCGCGACGGCGATGTGCGCCTGCTGGCGCAGTTTTTCCTGAGCCGGTTTGCCACCCAGGTCAACAAGCCGAATCTGGCCTTTGACCAGGACGCCATCCGCGCCCTGAACCGGCACACGTGGCCGGGCAACGTGCGCGAACTGGAAAATTGCGTTCGCCGCGCCGCCATCATGGCCGAGGGCCGGCGCGTGACGGCGGCGGATCTGGAGTTGAATGCCTCGGGCATGGGGCCAAACGTGGTGACGCTCAAGGACGCGCGCGAAGCCGTGGAACGTCAGATGGTGCAGCAGGCGCTGAAAAAGCACGGCGGCAAGATTGCGCCAGCGGCCGCCGAACTGGGCCTGAGCCGTCCTACCTTGTACGAATTGATGGAAAAGCTGGGCGTCGTCAAGCCCGCTTGAACCACCTCAAATTTGGAACCGAATTCAAAATAAAACGGGCGGCTGAAAAGCCGCCCGTTGTGTTTTATTGGTAAATCTATGCCGTTAATCAAAACGGCGAGAAACGTTCCGGCACGTAGATGATGTCACCGGGTTGGAGGTAGAACGACTTCGTTTCCGTGCCCACCAGCAGCGCTTTCAAGTCCACGGTGTAATGTTGCATGACGCCGTTGACGTTGCGGTCAATTTTCACGCGCTTCAAGTCCGAGGTGTCATAATTGGGGCCGCCGGCTTCCATCACGGCGTCCAGCGCCGTCATCGGATGATCGGACAGGATTTTGCCGGGATGCAAGACCGAGCCCGTCACATAAACCGGGAAGGTGGAGGACTGCACCTGTACAATAACTTCCTTGGTGGAAATCTGCGAGGCATAGGCCTGGATCAGCTTGTCCTGCAATTCAGCCGGGGACACGCCGGCGGCAGTGACTTCGCCAATCAACGGCAGGTTCAACTTGCCGTCGCGGCGGATGGGCTGGGCGGTATCCAGATTGGGCGAACCGGGGAAGGTGATTTTGAGAACGTCGCCTTCGCGGAGGATGATCGAACTCGAGCGAGCTTCTTGCATGCCGGGCTTGACCTGGGAGGGCGTGCCCGTGGGCATGGTGTCGCAACCGGTGAGCGCGATGCCCGCTGCCAAAACCAATGCCGCCAGCTTGAGGGCCGGCCCGATACGAAAAGCAGTTTTGTTTGTGTTCATAATTTTTATTTTAAAGTTCGTCCTCGCTTGTAAGGGAATCATACCGGGATGCCGCCGCATTGCAACACGGTTTTACCCGCTGCCATGCGCTGCAAACGCCGTAAAAAATATCGGCGGAATATAACTCCTGACGGGCTTCCTCCTGCGCGAAGAAAATGCCGCACAAGTGGTTGCGCCGAACCGGAGACAACCAAAATTATCTGCCAAACGACATTGACACAATTTGCCCTCGCATGACAAAATAGGTTGAATAAGGTAACGTTTTTAATTGAGTGTCCTATACCCGAAGCATGAAATCATCGGCGGCAGCATTGAATTCAACCGCGGCTTTTGAAAAAAGCTGGGCGGCGGTGCTGGCTGACCTTGTCAAAGCGCGTCTGACCCTCCTGGTGCTGCTCACCACGTGTGTCGGTTTTTATCTCGGCGAACGCGGTTTTACCAACGGCGTGCTGATGTTTCACACCTTGTTCGGCACGGCCCTGGTGGCGGCGGGCGCGGCGGCGTTGAACCAGTTGCTCGAACGCGAACACGACGCGAAAATGCGCCGCACGGCCAGCCGTCCGCTGCCGTCGGGCCGCATGCAGCCGGCTACGGTGGCGATTTTTGGCGGAGTTTGCTCGGTGGCCGGTCTGATTTACCTGGCAGTGATGGTGAATCTCCTCACCAGCGTGCTCGGTGCGGTGACGTCCATCAGTTATCTCTTTATTTACACGCCCTTGAAGCGCGTGAGCTGGGTGAACACGCTCGTAGGAGCCATTCCCGGTGCGTTGCCGCCCTTGATGGGCTGGACCGCCGCCCGCAATGAATTCAGCGGCGAAGGCTGGACGCTGTTCGCCATCCTGGCCTTCTGGCAAATCCCGCATTTCATGGCCATTGCGTGGTTGTATCGCGATGAATATGCCAAGGCCGGTTTCGTGATGTTGCCCAACGTGGATGCCGATGGCAGCCGCACGGCGCAACATGCGGTCGGCAACACGGTGGCCCTGTTTCTTGCCGGGCTTTGTCCGTTTTTGCTCAAGATTAACGGCCCGATTTACCTGGTTACGGCCATCGTGCTGGGCGCAGGTTATTTTTGGTTTGCCGTGCGGTTTGCGCGGCAGCTTACGGCGCAACGCGCCCGGCAGCTTTTTTTGGCTTCAATCATCTACCTGCCGTTGCTGCTCACGGCCATGGTATGTGACAAACTGAAATAAATTTTCATAGTATGGATAAATCCGTTAATCAATTTCCGCCTTACCGTGACCCGGCATTAGACCACGCCCATGATGACCATGGTCATGGCCATGGCCACGACCATCACGAGCCCAATTTTTGGAGCAAATACATTTTCTCCACGGACCACAAGGTCATCGGCATTCAGTACGGTTTCACGGCGTTGTGCTTCATGCTGTTCGGTTTTTTCCTGATGCTGCTCATGCGCTGGCAGATTGCGCATCCGGGCGTGCCGGTGCCGGTGTTGGGACCCGTGTTGGAAAAGGTGCTTGGCGCGCCGGCGGCAGGCGGCGCAATTTCACCTGACTTGTACAACGCCTTTGGTGCCATGCACGGCACCATCATGGTGTTCCTCGGCGTCGTGCCCCTGGCCTTTGCCGCTTTCGGCAACTACGTGGTGCCGCTGATGATTGGCGCGCCGGACATGACGTTTCCGCGCATTAACATGGCGAGCTATCACGCGTTTTTCCTTGGCGGCGTGGTGATGCTGGTGAGCTTTTTCATTCCGGGCGGCGCGGCCCAAGCGGGTTGGACCTCCTATTCGCCGCTGGCCACCACCATCCCGACCAATGGCCAGGCCTTCTGGCTGGTGGGCATGGTGCTGCTGATTACCTCCTCACTGTTAGGCGCGGTGAACTTCATCGCCACCATCATCCAGCTTCGCGCGCCGGGTATGACCTGGATGCGCCTGCCGTTTTTTGTCTGGGCGCAGTTTGTCACCGCGTTCATTTTGTTGCTGGCGTTTCCGCCCTTGGAAGCCGCCGGTGTTTTGCAGTTGATGGACAACGTGGCGCACACGAGCTTTTTTCTGCCGACCGGCTTGGCGGTAGGCGGCCAACTGGCCGACCGCAGCGGCGGCGGCAGCCCGTTGCTCTGGCAGCATTTATTCTGGTTCCTCGGCCATCCCGAAGTGTACGTCTTGATTTTGCCGGCGATGGGTATTGTGGGCGAAGTCATTGCCAACAACACGCGCAAGCCGTTGTGGGGTTATAAATCGCTGGTATACTCGGTTTTGTTCGTCGGCTTTCTGTCGTTCATTGTCTGGGCGCATCACATGTACCTCACGGGCATGGGCCAGCGCATCGCCACGTTCTTCCAGGCCACGACCATGATCATCTCGGTCCCGTCGGTGATTATTTTGACGTGCATGTTCCTGTCGCTGTGGGGCGGCTCGATTCGCATCAACACGCCGATGTTGTTCGCGCTGGGCTTCCTGCCGATGTTCGGCATTGGCGGTCTCACCGGCCTGCCACTCGGTTTGGCGGCGGCGGATTTGTATCTGCATGACACCTATTATGTCATTGCCCACTTCCATTACGTGGTGGCGCCGGGCACGATATTTGCCCTCTTTGCGGGGGTCTATTTCTGGTTCCCAAAAATGACGGGACGAAAAATGAGTGAGTATTGGGGCCGCGTGCATTTCTGGTGCTCGTTTGTGTTCATGAACCTCGTGTTCATGCCCATGTTTGCGCAGGGCATCAAAGGCATGTTGCGCCGCATGAGCGACGGCGCGGTGAACTATTCGGCCGCGCATGTGCCCAACGTCATCGACGCGTTGCCGGGCAATATCATGGAGTTGAATACGTGGATTCTGTGGGCCGCCATCGGCCTGGGACTCTCGCAGATTCCGTTCATTGTGAATTTGTTCTACAGCATCAGCCACGGCGAGAAGGTGACCAGCGACAATCCCTGGGGTGCCACAACGCTCGACTGGCAGACGCCCACGCCGCCGCCGCACGGAAATTTTGAGCACGAACCGCACGTGTTGCACGGGCCGTATGAATACAGCGCGCCCGGTCATGGCACGGATTTCACCCCGCAAAACGAGCCGGCGGTTCCCGCTGAACCGGCCTCGGTGCCCAAGCCTGTAACCGCGCATTGATCATTTTCCATGGAAATTCCTTATACGATTGAGAACCGGCCGGATACCGGCCTGTATAACGCCAAGCTCGGCATCTGGCTGTTTTTGGCGTCGGAAGTGATGTTGTTCGGCGGACTTTTTTCCGCCTACATCTTGTTGCGCGTCGGTGCCGAACCCGGCATGTGGCCGCACGGCTGGCTGGATGTCCGGCTGGGCACCATCAACACGCTGTTGCTGGCGCTCTCGGCCATCACCACGCTGCTGGCGTGGGCCGCCTGCAAGGTGCGCCAGTTCGGCAAGTTCAAGTTTTTCCACGGCTGCACCATCCTGCTGGCGCTGACCTTTTTGGGCATCAAGTCCTATGAATACCACGACAAATGGATTCACTACGAAATTGAGATTGGCAGCGGCGCCAACGCCGGCAAATATGCCGACGGCCATCTTGAAGAAAAATCCGCCGATTTTGACCTCGTCAAAAAAACCGGCACGGTTACGCTGCTCGGTCATATTGTTTCGGACCGCCGGGAATTGATGGATTTGCGCAGTCCCGAAGCGCAGGCGGCCAAGCATGAACCAATCATCATTGCCGCTGCGGACATCAAAAAGATGGAAAACTACGGCCCGAAGCATAACACCTTTACGGCGATTTACTTTACGCTGACCGGCCTGCACGCCCTGCACATTTTGGGCGGCACCGTGGTTATCTTCTACTTCTGGGGTCCGGGCAGCCGTTTATATAAGCGCGATCCCGAACGGTTCACCAACCGCATCGAAGTATCCGGCCTGTTCTGGCATTTCGTCGACTTGGTCTGGATTTTCCTGTTCCCTGTGCTTTATTTGACTTGATGACTTATGAGTGACACCAAAACCGCTCAATCCCACGCCCATCACGAGCCTGCGGCCCACGCCACGGGCGGCGACCACGCTGTTAATTTGAACAGCTACATCCGCCTCTGCGGAATTGTTTTCCTCGTGGTGCTGTGCACCACCTCGGCGATGATTGCCACCTCGTTTGCGCACATCGGCGAAGGCTGGACCCTCAAGGTCACGCTCATTTTGGCCATTGCCGTGGTCAATGCCTTTCTGGTGGCCGGCTATCTCATGCACTTGCTCTCGGAGAAGAAGCTGGTTTACACCGTGCTGGCCTTCACCATTTGTTTTTTCATTGGTCTCATGGGCCTGACCCTTTGGGCCATGGACGGTTTTCCGCCCGGCACGGCAATGCACTAAAGCGTATCCAAAGCACATCCAAAATGTCCCTTAAAGCTTTCCATCTGATTTTCGTGACGCTGTTGACCGGGCTCTCGTTCGGTTGCGCGGCATGGGCATTTCAGGCGGGCAACGTTTATTGGGGCGTGGCGGGAATCGCCACCGGCATTTTTGTGATCGTGTACGGCATTTATTTTTTGAAGAAACTGAAAAACATCAGTTACCTGTGAAATTGACCCGTAATCCAGCCTTGCTCGCCGTGGCCGCCTTGATGCTGGCCGCGCCGGCGAACCTCTTTGCCTGCGCCGCGTGCTATGGCGGCCACACTGACGATTCGATGGCCGAAGGCATGAACTGGGCAATTCTGACGCTGGGCGTGATTATCGCCTCGGTGCTCGGCGTCTTCCTGACCTTTTTTATCTACGTGATTCGCAAGGGCGAGGCGCTGGAAGCCGCCGCGCAGAAAAAAGCTCCTGAACTTTCCAAAGTATGAACGACTGGTTTGCCCATAAAATAATCGGCCTGCCCGAGATGGATTCTGTCAATGGCAAGGCGATTGATGACCTCATTGTTTACGTCCACTGGCTGATGCTCGTATTGCTGGTTGGTTGGACCATTTATTTCTTCTACGCCTTGTGGCGTTTTAACGCGGCCCGCAATCCCAAGGCGGATTACGAAGGTTCCAAGAGCCATCTGCCCAAGTACACGGAAATTGGCGTGGTGCTGGTGGAGGCCATTCTGTTGCTCGGCGTGGCCCTGCCGCTTTGGGCGAAGAACGTTCAACAATTTCCGGAAGAAAAAGACGCCACGGTCATCAATATCATGGCCCAACAATTTGCCTGGAATGCCTTGTATCCTCCCAAGGAGGGCTTGGGACGCCGGGACATGAAGCTGATCAGCAATGACAACATTTTTGGTTTGGATACCACGGATGCCAAAAACAAAGGCATCGTGCAGGTGCTCAATGAAATTCATGTGCCGGTCAACAAGCCGGTGCTGATTTATCTCAGTTCCAAGGACGTCATCCACTCGTTCAAGCTGCTGGCCATGCGCATCACGCAAGACGCCATTCCGGGTTTGCGCATTCCTTGCACGTTCACGCCCACCAAGGAAGGCCGTTACCAGATTGAATGCGCGCAGCTCTGCGGCAACGGGCATGCGGCCATGGCCGGTGGTTTTATTGTGGTGCAGAGCCAGGCAGATTTCGACAAATGGCTTAAGTCAAAGGGCCCGGCGCAAAGCTTCGAATAACCGGTTCGCTTTGCATCTGGTCTTGCCGCTGCTGGTTTCGGCGGCATAATCACCCATTATGACGGAAGTCTCATCGCGCCCGCCCCGCACCATCTGGGTCGGGTTTTTGCTTTTCTTCGCGCTGTTCGCGCTGGCGTTCATGTTGTGGCTGGTGTCAGCCATGCATAACTTGGGCCCGGTGCCATTGCCGGTCATCAGTCCGGTGGCAAATTTCACCCTTACCAACCAGGAAGGCCAGGCTACGTCATTGGCGGCCCTCACCAATCATGTCTGGGTGGCCGACATCATCTTTACGCGCTGCGCCGGGCCTTGCCCGCGTATGACCGGGCAGATGGCCGCGCTGGCAGCCGCCTTGCCCAAAAATAGCGACAGCCGGCTCGTGACCCTGACGACGGACCCGGATTTTGATTCGCCCGCTATTTTAAAGCGATATGGACAACGCTTTGGCGCTGATTTTAACCGGTGGACTTTTCTGAGCGGCACCAAGGCGGAGATTGCCGGGTTGGCGGCGGACAGCCTGAAACTGGGCTCCGTGCCGGTGAAGCCCGAGGAGCGCAAGAATGATGCGGATTTGTTCATTCATACGACCATTTTTGTGCTGGTGGATAAGCATGCGCAATTGCGCGGCAGTTTTGAGACCGGCGGCGATGGCGTGGACTGGACGAATGCCGTTCAGCCGCGATTGTTGCGGGCCATCCGCCAGTTGGAAAGCGAACCCTGATTCACCCGCCCGGATAATTTACCCATGAGCATACACGATTTGCCCGCCGTCAACGCCACGCTCAACGGCTTGAGCGCGGTTCTTTTGGCCGCCGGATTTATTTTCATCAAGAGCGGCCGAAAAATCGCCCATCGCAATTGCATGATTGCGGCGTTTTGCACCTCGGTGATTTTCTTGGGCTGCTATTTGACGTATCACATCTGGCTCGGCGTGGTGTTGCATCAAGGGCCGACCAAGTTTTTGAATCCGGCTTGGTTCCGGCCCATCTACCTGACCATCCTGGGCACGCACACGGTGCTTGCGGCGGTCATTGTGCCGATGATTTTAATCACCTTGAACCGCGCCCGCCTGGAACGGTTTGAACTGCACAAAAAAATCGCCCGCTGGACCTTGCCGCTGTGGATGTATGTGTCCGTCACCGGCGTGTTGATTTACTGGCTGCTCTACATCAAATATCCGCAGCATTAATTTCGTAGTCCGAGTTTCAGAATTCCGCCAAGCGTGCGGATTTGGGCTTTTGATGTTTGGGAAAATAGCTATAACAGGTGCGTGAACGCATCCAGCTTCCTGAAACCATTTTCCTGTGCGCTTCTATTGGCCGTGTTGGCCGTGAGCTTGCCCTCTTTTCCAGCCCGCGCAGAAACGAATTCTGTTGTGCGCGATCCGTTGCGGCTGGCGGATGCAGACATGCAATGGTGGCGCGATGCCAAGTTCGGCATGTTCATTCATTGGGGCCTATATTCCGTTGTCGGCAAGGGCGAATGGTATGTCTTCAGTTCCCAGACCGATTATCGCGAGTACGAACAACTGACCAACCAGTTTACGGCGGAAAAATTTAATGCCGATGCCTGGGCCGGTGCCGCGAAGGACGCCGGCATGAAATACATGGTCATGGTCACGCGCCATCACGATGGCTTTGCGCTGTGGGACAGCCCCGGCAGCTACGAGCATTTCAACAGCCTGAGCAGCGCGGCTCATCGCGATTTTGTGGCGGAATATACCAAGGCCTGCCGGGCGGCAGGATTGCACGTGGGCGTTTATTACTCGCCGCTGGATTTTCGTTTTCCCGGATTTTTCTTTCCCAAAATGTACCGCGCCAACGCCGAATTATTGAAGGCGCAAACCTACGCCCAGGTGCATGAGTTATTGAGCAACTACGGCCCGATTGACGTTTTCTGGTTCGATGGCGGCGATGACCGCTGGCTCGGGCTCGGCGGCTTGGAATGGAATGGCACCTGGCAAACGCGCGGTTTTGAAACACCTTACAAGGGCAAGCCGCTATGGGAGCCGGAGAAGCTGGTGGCGGGCATGCGCGCACTTCAACCCAAGCTCGTGATCAATGACCGTTCGGGCTGGGAAGGGGACTTTTTCTCCCGCGAAGGCTCGCTTGGCGATTTCGACAACCACAAGCCATGGGAGAAATGTTCCACGCTTTCGACGGGCTGGGGTTATCACGCCGGGCACATTGAGCCGCGTTCGTTGGCCAGTATCTTGCAGGAGCTTTCCAACACGGCCTGCCGCGATGGCAATTTGTTGTTGAATGTCGGGCCGCGTCCCGATGGCGAAATTGAACCCAAACAGGTGGCGCGCTTGAAGGAGATTGGCGGCTGGTTAAAGAATTACGGCGAATGCATCTACGGCACGCGTGGCGGTCCCTGGTTGCCAACCAAGGAATATGGCGCGACGCAAACATCGAACGCGATATACGTTCACATCTGGTCCTGGCCAGCGGACGGCAAGCTGGTGCTACCCCAGCTCTCGCAAAAAATTTCCGGTGGCGCAGGTTTGGCAGGCGACGGCGTATCCGTTTCGCTGGCTGACGGAGTTGCCACCATTGTGCGCGGCCAGACTGTCTCGTCCACGCCGCTGACCGTGGTTAAACTCAAGCTCGTGCAATAATTGCGGATCGAATGCAGCCAGTGTTAATACGCGCGTAACGTATCCAATACCGCCTTGATGCGCGGTACTTCGTGCGTGCGGAATAAATCCGTTTTTCCCAAGGCCGCCAGCATGGCAAAGAACGGTTCGGCGCAGCGGACTTCCTCCTGGAAAAATTCAAACGCATGCGGCAGCGCATGGCAGAGTGGAAAACCCAGTTCGCGCAGGCGGAACGTATTCAGGAACACATTCATCTGGTGCCGCACGCGCACGGAGCTGTCCTGCAAATTGCGGTAGTAGAAGCCCAAACCGGGATCGAGGAAGATTTTCTTCACGCCATTGCGCTGGGCGATTTCAACCTGGCGCGCAAAAAAATCCCGCAACATCGGAATGGGATCGGCTCGCAAGTCGAAGTCGCCCACTTCGCGCACATTTTTTCCGGCCACATAACAGATGATGACCGCCGCGTCATGCGCCGCCACCATTTGAAACATTTTGTCCGAGCCCTTCGTGCCGGTAAGGTTCAGGATGTTTGCACCGGCTTCCAGGCTGGCGCGTGTGACGGCCGGTGAATAGGTCTCGACGGAGACGAGAATTTTTTTGGCCCGCAACGCCTTGATGACGGGGATCAGTCTGGACTTCTGCGCGGCGTCGCCGGCGCGCGCGGCATGGGCGAGCGTGGATTCCGCGCCCACGTCAATGATGTCTGCGCCCTGCGCCGCCAGCACTTGCCCGCGTTCGATGGCCGATTTCGCCGAGAGGCAGACGCTTTCGCGATACCACGAATCCGCCGAGAGGTTGACCACGCCCATGATGGCGCGGCGCGTGTTGAAGTTGAATTTCCTGCCGCCAATGGAGAATTCCTGCACGCGCGCGGCGGCGGCCGCCCGGTTTTGCTCCAGCAAGGTGGCGAGTTGTTCCAGCGTCAGCATGCACGAAGCCTAAGCAGGAATGAAAATTTCGCAAACACATTGCGGTTGAAAAATAGGTTGAAGCGGTGGCGCGCATGGTTAATGTTTGCGCCATGGACTTGCGTTGCGTGTATAAATGTTTTCCGGCACTGGCCGTGGCGGCGGGAGCGTTGCTCCTCCATGGTTGCGAAAAACCGCCGGCCTTGGATGCATCCTCCGCCAACGTCAAGCACATCACCCAGGGCGATTTCGCCGATGAAGTGTCGCACTCCACGCAGCCCGTCGTGGTGGATTTCTATTCCCGCTGGAGCGGGCAATGCGAACAGTTTGCGCCGCTGCTGGACCGGGTGGCCGGCGATTTCACCGGCAAAATCAAGTTTGTGAAGCTGAACGTGGATGAGTCACCCGGCGTGGCCCAGAACTATCAGGTGCAAACCACCCCCACGGTGTTGATGTTCAAGGACGGCAAACTGGCCGATCACGTGCAAGGCATGATCTCGGAAGCCGATTTGAAGGCCAAATTGACCACGTTGAC
>Ga0265327_10001682_pt1 | contig 26464 bp, 20 predicted proteins | sample 41621metaG_FD_202089 | JGI IMG/M metagenome (GOLD analysis project Ga0265327, IMG submission 202089) | Rhizosphere microbial communities from Carex aquatilis grown in University of Washington, Seatle, WA, United States - 4-16-21 metaG | ecosystem: Host-associated > Plants > Roots > Rhizosphere...
AAATCGGCACCAAAATAAATTGCATTGCAACCCGCGCCAATACTCAATCTTGGCTCGGATACTTGTAAGTTAACCGGACACTACTGGTGGGGACTGTATTATTTTTGTGCTAGATTGTAGTTGAAGCGTTTCAGAAAGATTCAATATTCCGCTGGAATATCTGTCATTCCGCTGGTTCACCATTAGTCGGGACAACTCGCTGCCTATACGCAAGCCGTGAGCAATAATATTGCCCGCAAAGTAATCCTGCCGGCAGGAAATATTGAATACGGAAGAATGGCAATGCAGATTGGATTGTTAGAGGTAAGTTTTTAATTTTGAGGGGCAGGTTATGGTTGAAATATCAGGTGGAAATACGAAACGCCTAAATTATTTGCGGTTTCCGGTCATCGCTGTTGTGCTTGCAAGTTTCATGGTCTGGGGGATTGAGCAGATTGTTGTTGCACGCGATCTAAAACGATTTCAGGAACAAGTCAATCGGCTCGCCAACTTTTTGGCGGACGGCAGAAAAGAAACACTTGTGATGGGGTCCATGACAACAATCGGTATGCTCAACCCTGTTGTAAAGGGGACAGCTCTGGGAACCCTGCCGCCGGATAATCCCCAGGTTAAGAGCCTGCTGGCTCATGCGGATCACATGTTTGGTCTAAGCGATATATTCGTCTTGAATCATGACGGAGTCATCGTCTCTTATTTTAACGACTCGGGAAAATCCGGAACGGGGCGCAATGTGTCCTTTCGCCCTTACTACCGGGCTGCGATATCGGGTACAGCCAATATGTATCCGGCGCTGGGTACAAATACCGGAGAACGTGGAATTTATATTGCGACCCCTATTCGCGAAGCTGAAACCGGCGCGACAGAAACCTCGAAAGAAAACTCCGCAACGCAACTTCCTGCCCCCCCTTCAGCTATCCTGGGCGTTATGGTTGCCAAGATTGGTTTTGAAGAAATTGATCAAATGCTGGCGCATGAAGCAGAGTCATTCGCAGTCGTGTCTCCGGAGGGAATAGTGTTTTCATCCAATGTGGATTCATGGCAGTTCAAGGTGCTGGGCAGTCAGAGCGATTTTGAGCTGGCGAAAAAAGATACCCGCGTTAAAACAGCTTTCGAAAAACAATCCCCCCAACGATTGGAATTAAACGACAAGGGATTGCTGGAAATGGATGGAAGCATGTTGCGGATGACGTCGGCTAGCATCGACTGGAAGGATCCGCAAGGTTCCTGGCGTCTGGTGGGCTTTTCGGATCCGCTGAAAAGTTTTGGCAATGTGCAGCGGCTATTTGTGGGGACGATCTGCCTTGCTTTCATCATACTGCTCAAAGCCTGGTGGCAAGCAAAGCAACTTGCAAAATTAAGGACGGAGCAGGTGCATGAGAGCAACCGTGAACTCAAAATAGCAATGGGAGAACTGGATCAACGCAACCAGTTCATCAAAAAGACCTTTGGCCGCTATATGTCGGAGGAGGTGGTCGAAAAACTCCTTGAGTCGCCCGACGGGTTGAGGCTGGGCGGCGAATTGCTGACGGTGACGATAGTCATGACCGATCTCCGCGGTTTTTCGGCATTATCGGAAATACTTTCCCCGGAAGAAGTCGTCACCATGCTGAACAGTTACCTGTCGGACATGACCGATATCATTTTCAAGTACTCCGGTACTATTATCGAAATTATCGGTGACGCGATCATGATTTTATTCGGTGCGCCGACCATGCGACCGGACGATGCCGACCGGGCGCTTGCCTGTGCGCTGGAAATGCAAATTGCCATGGAAAAAATTAATCAGCGCAACCGGGAAAATAAGCAGCCTGAACTGGAAATGGGCATAGGCGTTAATACGGGCAATGTTGTCGCCGGTAATATCGGATCTGATATGAGGGTGAAGTACGCCGTCGTGGGGAGCAACGTTAATCTTACGGGGCGAGTGGAATCTTATACGGTTGGCGGGCAAGTGCTCATCACCGAATCGACCCTGAACGCGTTATCTCTGAAACCGGTCATCGGGGGGGAAATGGCTGTTCCCTTCAAAGGACTGGAAAAGCCGGTCAATATTTATGATGTGACCGGTGTCAGCGGCACGTATGAAATTACCTTGCCGCAACCGGAGATCGTATTTGTTCCCCTGGCAGATGAGATTCCCCTGTCTTTTGAAATCCTGGATGGCAAACATTCTTCCGGAGAGTTTGTGCCGGGGCGGATAATAAAGCTGGCTGAAAAATATGCCATATTTTCCTCCGAAGTCGAACTGGCAAAACTGGCCAATCTAAAAGTGATCTTGAGCAATTTCGGCGGGGGAGGGGCAGAGAGCACTATTTATTCCAAGGTGATGAAAGCCAGTCCGGATGCGGACAATTGTTATGAAATGCGTTTTACGTCCATACCCAAGGGAATTATAAAATTGTTCGATGATGCCATGAAAAAACCTCAAAACTAAGACGGGGACAAAAGGCATTCTTAAATCAGAATGTCGGCCACAATTTTCGTTTCGGAACGGATTAAAACAACAGGCGGGTGTCGATAAGAGATATATAAAACATGGATAAAATTGGTAAATATGAGCTGATAAAAGAGTTGGGCAAGGGGGCGTCCAGTACGGTTTACCTTGCTCGTGATCCTTTTACAAACCGCCAGGTTGCAATAAAGTTCCTGAATTTTGCTGGCATGGAGGATGAAGAGGGCGCGCAATTCAGGAAATTATTTCTGACAGAGGCATCACTTGCGGGAAAACTTCAGCACCCCTATATCGCGTCTATCTACGATGCGGTTATCACCGACGATGTCAGCTATCTTGTAATGGAATATGTGGGGGGCGGTACCCTGGAACGATATTGCCAAGTGGATAATCTTCTCCCCATCGACAAGGTAATTGAAATCGTTTTTAAATGCTGTCATGCACTGAGCTATGCCTGCGAACAGGGAATTATCCATTGCGATATCAAGCCTGAAAACATTTTGGTCGTCGAAGGCACCGACATTAAAGTTTCCGACTTTGGTGCGGCTATCGTAAAAAATGAGCATTCTCATGAGCCCGGCCCAAGCAATGGGGTGGGAACTTTGGCGTACATGTCTCCGCAACATGCCCAAAAAATGGAACTGACCCAGCAAGCTGACATTTATTCGCTAGGCGTGATGTTTTACAAAATGCTGACGGGGTCACTGCCATTCAGCGACCCCAACGAGTCCAGTCTGGTTTTTCAGATTCTGCATGTTGAACCGCCGTTACCCAGCACTTATCGCATGGATCTACCCAAGCTGATCGATCGAATTGTGATGAAGTCGCTGGCGAAGAATCTCGAAGATCGATATCAGAATTGGGCTGAGTTTGAACAGGAAATCACCGAAATATCCGAGAAGTTACCCCGGGAAGTCTCCAGCTTTCCGGACACCGAAAAATATAGCACATTGCGCAAACTCGATTTCTTCAAGGAGTTTGGTGAGAATGAGCTGTGGGAAGTTCTGCGCTTGTCTAACTGGGCTTATTATCCCGATAGCACCTCTATTATTCGCGAAGGGGATGAGACAGTTTCATTTTTTATCATTACCTCCGGACTGGCTGAAATCAGGAGAAATGGCAGAAATATAGCCACTGTCCATGCGGGAGAGTGCGTCGGGGAAATGGCGGGTATCAGAAAAGGAGTACGCCGTCGTTCTGCCAGTGTTTTTGCAAATGGCGATATTAAACTGATCGAAATTTATGAGAATGCACTGGGCAAAGCTTCCGAAACCTGCCAGAGAAATTTCGACAAAGTATTCCTTGAGTTATTGGCGAACCGTCTTGCCGAGGCGAGGTCAAACGAGTCTGGCAAGGAAAAGCCCGGAACCAAAATACCCGAAGGGCAGCCCATCGACAAGGCGGAAAAATCGCCCGCCAAATCGACCGTCTCCGCAGTAAAACAGTCCCGGAACAATGATATGACAGGGGGGGGCGCTTCCTCGCCGGAAGGCAGCTTAGGCTGGATATCGAAAGGGATAAATCTACCCTTTTGGGTTTTGATCAGCCTTGCAATGCTTGTTTCATTGCTAACCCATTTATTGATCAAGTAATTTCACGACCTCAACTGAACAAGTACTAATGGAACAATTACTGCTGCATCTAATCGGCGATTACGTGATTCAAACCGACTGGATGGCGAGAAATAAAACCGGAAATATTTTTATCGCAGCAATCCACGCGGGCGTTTATTCTTTGCCATTCCTGCTGCTTTCTCCATCAATGCGGGCACTGGTAGTGATCTTTGGAACGCATGTCATCATGGATCGGTATCGCCTTGCGCGTTATGTTGTCTTTGCAAAAAACAAGGTAACCGATCCGGGATTAAAATGGGAAGATGCGTGCAAGACGGGTTATCACAAGGACACCCCCCCTTGGCTTGCAGTGTGGTTGTTAATAATAGTTGATAATACGATGCATTTGACAATTAACTATTCTGCTTTGCATTGGCTATAAACATTGGTACATCGCTCTGTCAATTGGCAATAATTCTGAGTCAGTGCCGAATATTCAGGCAACAAAAAAGCCGATTGTAATCATCGGCTTTTTTGTTTTTCATTGGTGGAGGCGGCGGGAATTGAACCCGCGTCATATATTTAAATACATAAAATAATCAATGTATTATAAATGCAAAAAATCAGTTCGTTCCTTAATCGTTCCTGATCGGAGTTTCCGGGTATAACGAAAATAGGCGGAAACAGCGTTACAGATTTGCAATTGAATTTCGTCCAAAATACGGGAATTGAACCGCCGTCCGTAGTCACTCTACTATACAGCCCACATGGCCGATAACAGCTCCGCCTGCGCCAGCACCGTCTTAGTCGCTTCCTCCTGCAAGTCTGGTGGGAAACCATGTTTTTTGAGGATGCGTTTTACCATCACTTTGATTCTGGCACGCGCACTTTCGCGAACGGCCCAGTCAATGGTCACGCTCTTACGGACTTGGGTTACAAGTTCGGCAGCAATAACTTTCAGTTCGTCGTTACCCATCGCTTGCACTGCGCTTTCGTTCGCGGCCAGAGCATCGTAGAACGCAATTTCGTCCTCGTTCAATCCGAGGTCTTGACCGCGCTTTGTTGCCGCATCCATCTCTTTGGCTAGATTGATGAGTTCTTCGATGACCTCGTGTGTTGCGATGGCGCGATTGTGATAGGCGTTGAGTGTGTTCTTCAACATTTCGGAAAAAGCGCGGCTTTGAACAAGATTACGCACAGAGCGCAGTTTTATTTCATCCTTGAGCAACTTCGCCAACAATTCAGCAGCGACGTTTTTGTGCTTAAGCCCGCGCACTTCGGCAAGGAATTGGTCTGAGAGAATGCTGATGTCTGGCTTCTTCAACCCCGCTGCGGTGAAAACATCAATGATGCCTTCTTCGGCCATGATCGCCTTAGATACAAGCTGCCGGACTGCAGCATCAATTTCTTCCGGTGGGCGTTGCGTGCCGGATGATTTCGCGAGCTGTGCCTTGATGGCCTGAAAGAAAGCAATGTCATCGCGCAAATCGATGGCTTCATCCGTTGCTGCGCATAGCGCAAAAACGCGAGATAGATCGGTCACCACTTGTACGAGGCGTTGCTTGCCATCTTCCTGCTGCAACACATGTTCCTGCCCGGCTGGAATTAAGCCGAGGCGTTCGGCGGGCGTGCCGGTCATCCACTTATCCCACTCAAATCCGTGCATGATGGCGCAGGCGACTTCGTGCTTTTCCTGCATCATCGCAATGGCTTGTGCGGTGTCAATACTCGGGCTGCCTTGGCCTCCGCTCTCGGTATAAATGGCGAGAGCGTGTTTCAATTGATCGGCAAGACCAAGGTAATCCACCACCAGGCCGCCAGGCTTGTCGCGGAACACGCGGTTCACCCGAGCGATGGCCTGCATCAGGCCGTGGCTACGCATCGGCTTATCGGCATACATCGTGTGCAGGCAAGGCGCATCAAAGCCGGTCAGCCACATATCGCGCACAATCACAATACGGAAAGGGTCTTTGCTATCCTTGAAGCGGGTCGCCAATTCACGCCGCCGCAGCTTGTTGCGGATGTGTGGCTGCCAGTCCGGGCCGTCGTCGGCGCTGCCGGTCATTACAATCTTCACCACGCATGGCTGTTTCTTCTCGGCTTCGAGATCATCATCTTTGGCGCTGGCCCAATCAGGACGCAGCTTGATAATGGCGTTGTATAGGTCAACGCAAATGCGGCGGCTCATACACACCACCATTGCCTTGCCATCCATCGCTTCGAGACGGCGCTCGTAATGTTGCACGAGGTCTGCGGCAACGAGCGCAATGCGTTTGGGGTCGCCGACAAGTGCTTCGAGTGCAGCCCATTTTGTTTTTAGCTTCTGTTTCTTATCTTCTTCCTCGCCCTCGGTGATTTCGTCAAACTCTTCGTCAATCACCGGTAGTGCAGCTTCGTTTAGTGCCAATTTGGCGATGCGGCTTTCGTAATAAATCGGCACCGTTGCCTTATCCGCCACAGCACGCTGGATGTCATAGATGCTGATGTAATCGCCGAAAATCGCTCGCGTATTGGCATCGTTCTTCTCGATGGGCGTGCCGGTAAAACCGATGAACGACGCATTCGGCAGCGCATCCCTCAGGTTCCGCGCCAAGCCGTCAATCAGGTCATATTGACTGCGGTGCGCTTCATCGGCGATGACGACGATATTCCGCCTTGGTGAAAGCGCGGACATTTTCTCGCCCTTTTCTGGCATGAACTTTTGTATCGTGGTGAAAACCACGCCACCGCTGGCAACTTGCAACAATTCGCGCAACCGTTCGCGGCTATCGGCCTGCACTGGCATCTGGCGCAGCAGTTCGTGACAACGCTGAAATTGACCAAAGAGCTGATCATCCAGGTCATTACGGTCGGTAAGCACAACAAGCGTTGGATTCTGCATTGCCGGATGTCGTACCACGCGTGCGGCATAGAACAGCATGGAGAAACTCTTGCCCGAACCCTGCGTGTGCCACACTACGCCAGCGCGACGGTCGCCTGATTTGCCACCGTGCATTCTGCCCGCCCAATAGGCTCCAAGGTTTTGGTGTAGGTGTTGATCGTCCACCATGCCACTCGCTCGCACCGTTTCCTCCACGGCGGCGTTTACCGCGTGAAATTGGTGGTAGCCCGCAATGATCTTGAGCAGTCTGTCGCTGTCCGGGTCTTCTTCAAACACAATAAAATGCTGGAGCAGGTCGAGAAAGCGGCGCGGTTCGAACACTCCGCACACCAGCACCTCAAGCTCCAGTGCGGTCTTCGGTGCATCGCCCTCGCCATCTATCGTGCGCCATACCTTGAACCATTCCTGGTTAGCCGTTAGCGAGCCGATGCGAGCATTCGTACCATCGGATACCACCATTACCTCGTTGTAGTGAAACAGGCTGCCAATCTGCTGCTTGTAGGTTTGCAGTTGATTGAACGCCGACCAGATCGTCGCATCCTCATCCACCGCGTTTTTCAATTCAATCACTGCCAGCGGCAAACCGTTGACGAAGATCACGATGTCAGGCCGCCGGTTGTTTTGGCCTTCGATGACGGTAAATTGGTTCACCGCCAGCCAATCATTACTTTTGGCGTTATCGTAATCTATCAGTTGAGCATGATCGCCTGCGATGCTGCCATCTGCACGTCTGTATTCCACCGGCACCCCATCGCGCAGCATGGCGTGAAAATTCCGGTTCGTCTGTGTAGGTGAAGGCGTGCCAACGCGCAATACCTTACGCAGCGCATCTTCGCGAGCATCTTCCGGCATGTCTGGATTTAGCCGCCAGATCGCATCGCGTAAGCGGCCAACCAGCACTATGTCAGCGAACGAATCTCGTTCCGCCGTAGGCTCGCCGGGTGCCATGTGTGGCCCGTGACCAATGGTATAACCCAGCTCCTCGAACCAGCTCAGGGCTGCGTCTTCTACGATGGATTCGTTAATGCTCATTTAACACTCCAGGGATTTATCTCAGGAGAGACCATTTGGATATGCTTATCATCGCGTAACAGGCCACCAAGTATTTTGTTCAATTCCGATCGCACAATTACTCTGTAGAACCTAAGTTTATATTTTTCACAATTGGCCCAAGCACTTTATGCATGGTCTCCAGTCGCTGCCGGAGCCATTCAAACTGTTTCGGCCATAAGTCTTCTGTAAGAAAGTCCGCATCCTGTCGCGTGTATATTTTGCTCAATGCCTTGTTCTCTGGATTGTGCCAAATCAGCGGAAACCCCAGCGCCTTTTCAATTATCTCCCTTTGTATTTGCAAAGCTGCAAACTCCTGTTTTGCATTAGGGCCGTCAAGATAGAGTTCAACTCGAATTTCAGGATTTTTGTCGTTTGTCTCAGAATTCCAGGTAGAAACAACTGAAGACAAATGAACGCCAGTCCTGCCAATGGCATGATTAGTCCAGTGCTGCGGCAAAGGTTTTTGACATCTCACAAAACTGTTCTTCTCTTCCATATATTGCTTAAATGCAGTCCACAATTTCAACTGAAACTGCTTATGTGCGGACACTTCGCCACCAGCTGCGGCCTGCTGAACCGTTCGTGACCAATCGTTCGGTTGGCTGATGATATTGAATTTCGGGGCTATCTGAGAGTCACCAATTCGCCACAATTCAATTTCCAATCCAAACATGTTTATTTTTTCGTCCGTATGCTCATTCAACCAGTCTAGAGTGGCTCGATGTTCAGCCGTGAATCGTTGCGCAATCCATACAATAGTTACGGCGTTCAGGCCTGCTGCATATGTTAGTAACTGACCCAAATGTGTGTGGTCGGTGCGTTCAAGTTGATTCTCAATCAAAACCCAGTTGTCGCTCGCTGTATCTTTGCAAAGGATGTCCGCACGAAATGGCCCAACCTCCTTTTCCTGTGCCTCAAGCTCTAATTCGATACCGATCGTTTCGCCTAGCAGTTTCAGATTTTCTTCCTGTGCTAGCCAGGGAGTGAAGTCACTGGATTCAGAGGCCCATGCATCACGCAACTCAACTTTTTGTAAACGACCGAGTGTATTTGTACTCATAGTAATATTCGATATATGGTTGAGGATACTTACAATTTTGGAGTCTTTGGTTTCTTCGGCCTTGGCAGCTTTTGAATTTGTTTTGCCGCCTGCTCAAAATCGGCATCTACCACTCGCGGCTTGGAATCCAGCAAGGCGCGATAGCGGGAATACTCCAACTCGGCCTTCGACTTGGCCGTGTCGGCGGAAATCTTCCCCGCGTGATCCAGCAATTCCCGTCCCGAAATTTTCAGGAAATCATCCAGCTTGGTGATCCAGTCATGCATCGCCATCGGTTTACGCTCCAACGCTTGAAGCTCCGCGTATTCGATGTAGAGATTTACAATGCGATTCAACACCTGCAGCTCATCTTCCGTCAGGTAGTTCTTGGCAACGGATACATCTTCTTTCCGCACGATGCCACCGGGGCGAGTAGTCAGCAGGCCCATGAACGGTTTTTCAGAATCCGCCCGCTGATGGATGACTTCGGCTGCGGTGTGGCCGTGTGTTGCCCAGTGCATCTTGTTTTGCACGGCTGCGAAAAACTGGTGGGAAACTTCTGTGTCTGGCGTGTAATCCACGCTCGTTGCGTAAATATCTAGTACCTTCTGGTAAAAACGTCGTTCGGATGAGCGGATGTCGCGGATGCGCTCCAGCAGCTCATCGAAATAATCCTTCTGTCCTTTGCCGGGAGGATTCTTGAGCCGCTCGTCGTCCATGGTGAATCCCTTCACCAGATACTCACCCAAGCGTGCCGTTGCCCACTGCCGGAATTGCGTGCCACGATGGCTGCGAACACGGAAGCCAACGGCGAGGATGGCTTCCAGCCGGTAATGGCGTAGATTGCGAGAAACCTCGCGGTTACCCTCTGAGCGAACTTGTAAGTAATCCTTACAAGTTGCTGCCTCTGACAACTCACCTTCGGCAAAGATGGCTTTTAAATGGAGGGTCACGTTCTGCGGCGTAGTCTGAAAGAGGTCGGCAATCTGTGCCTGCGTCAACCAAATCGTTTCATTCTCGAAGCGACACTGAATGCGTGTCCGCCCATCCTCAGTCTGGTAGAGGATGAATTCGGATTGGGGTAGGGAGTCGTTGCTCATGGTGTGGCCTTCTTGAAGGCGCAGGAATTGACGGGCAAATCGGAGGAGCGTACTGCTAAATATGAAGAGCGGAGAGCTTGATCGAAGATATAGCACAGCCCCCTGAGCCAGATTATGGCTTTATCGTCTACGATGGATTCGATAATGTTATAAGGAATCATGAAATAAGAGAGGCTTGGGTTGGTGTTTGCATGACTCTGGTCATTAGCTCAACGCCTGAAACATCGTCGTAGCGTGTAGGTATTTTTTCCTTGAGCTTGAAAAAGCGCTGGTGAGCTGATCGGGTAAGTTGTCCATATGTGGTTGCAACAACACGTCCGCGAAGAACACCGTCTTCCCTGATCTCCTTTTCTTTGCTGGTTTTGGGCTGAATCTCGTAGCCAACGACATAAGCACGAAACATCGGGGTTCCGTCCATAACGCCACTACTCAAGAAATCCTGAACATAGCCGTCAGCTTGATTCATCTCGTCGCGTCCGATTGCTGATTTTCCCTTTTTTAACTCGATGATGAGTACGTCCTGAATCTTCGTTAGATTCTGGTCGTAACTGTCGAAAATCTCTGTGCCGACAACAGAATATGTCGCCTCAGCCATAACCACCAGATCGGGGCGCTGGCGAGCGTTGATAAATGCGGAGACTTCTGGTTTTTGACCAAAAACTTTTTCCGCTGCAGTTCGCAGAGTGACATTTGAGGCGTACTCATGGCTGTCAAATTCGGGGCCAAACAACCAACGTGCTTGGGTAACCAATGGGTGCAGCGTGTGCAGTTCGTCAGTATTTGGATCTCCGCACAGTTTCTCGATTGCCACAATTACTGCTAGCCTGTGGTCGATTTCATCAAGCACTGATAGCGCATCTCTCACCGTCCACTGGCTAAGCAATTTATCCAGGCCCTCAATATCTGACTCATCAAGCTGCGTAAGTTTCTCCAGCAAGGCGGCACCGCTTCTGGATTTTTCCAAGTTAATGACCGCCTGAACAGCTATTGCCAATGTTTCAGAATTGATAGTTGGATGCTGCTTTACCAAATCTTGCGTGAAACTGGCGACCTCAATCCGTCCCAGTGTGGATAGCTCTTTGAATTGCTCGCGATTACGAACAAGCGCATCTTCCGAACTTTCCTCAACGAAGTTGGCAGAAAGCTTTTCAAACATTTCCAGCGCGTAACGGCACACAGCCTCATTGAGTGCTTTAACGCTATCGGTGGACTTGAACCGCCCCCAGTCTTCTTCTACCTCAGGAATCCACTCAGCTCCCGCTTGAACAACGATAGAGTAGCGCTTTGCAAAACGGCATCGCCCATCAAGGATGGCTGTATTGCCGATGATCCATCCAGGAGTCCCGACTAAGCGATTGTTCACCCAAAATGCGATTCCTTGGTAAATCGTCGACGTTGCAACTTTTGTAGAGTCCACCACAAAAGCTTCGGCACTAAGCGTTTCCGTGATTTGCAGCACAGCTCGCTCAATCAGGCCAGAGTGTTCCGGCAAAGATATTGATTGACCATTTACTCGCACCACAAACTGCGGATCATGCAGAAACCGAGCTGAAATAATCTCGCGAATGCGGTCAGCATCTGGAAGGCGTCGTTCTACCACTACTGATAGCCGCGAGCCATGACTAATTCTCTGGAAAGCACTCTCGCTCTCGATTACGAAGGGAGTTCGCTGGCTATGGGTGCTCACGACAAACTGAGCTCCCTTTCCCTTGCGCCATGTTTCAACTTCGTAACGATCAGCAAAACAGAGCAAGCCATGGCGGCCTACACCATTACGACCATAGGCTCGGCGCCTCAAATCCTTGCGCTCCGGCGGAAACTCGACATTTGAACCTTGGTGCTTAACTCGATCATAAGCCAGTGTCATCCAGCGCCCCTTGAATTGCGCTGCGCTCATCCCGTGCCCATCATCAGCGACTACAAGCGCGTTCTGCTTTTCAGTCGGGATCGTGATGTCGACATATGAAGCTCCTGCATCCCAAGCATTTGCCACCAACTCCGTCAGAGCCACGTCGGGATCATGAGCAATACGTCCGAGCGTTCTAAGCAGGTAGTCCTCCTCGAACAGAGAACCGAATCCTGCTACATTTTTCTTTGGGCGTGCCATTCCACTTCCTCTTTATTTCTCTGTAATTTGAATCTGAGTTCGCTGAAATTCACATCGGTGATAATAAATTCATAATTAATCAGTTAAGCCCGCAATCCCCGAAACCTAGGGCAGCGTCTTCTACTATAGGTTTTTTGATGATCATCTCAAATTGAACTGCCCAGCTTATGCTTAACATCAACATCAAAATTTTCAGAATTGATTTTTGATGTCAGCCGGTCGTTATTCAGGACACGTAGAACAGTTTCGATGTCGTCCTCGGTAACTAACAACTTGCCGTCTGCCGAATATTTTATCCCCCAACCTTCTTCATTATTTACTCTTTTCAGATTCGCCAAGAAATTGGCATCCTTGTAGTAGCCAGCTTTCTTGACCTGAGATAATCGGCGCAAACGTCGGATGTTGTCACCCACCAAAGTCGAAACCTCTGAGGCGTTATCAAACAAATTCATGGTGTGAAACTCGTCTACAATCTCGTCACGGTTCCGTTCCATGCCTTCCCTGAAGTTCAACGCAGTTTCGAAATTCTTTTTATCCGCAATGAATGTAGTGCCATCATACGAAAAGAAATCCACCTTCCCATCAATTCTGAATATCTCTTTTTGCTCAATATCAACCAGCATGTTGTTTTGAAATATCATACTGATAAGCTGAGAAACCTTCTTTGTTGTCCAGCCCTCGGATACGCGTCGTGCCGCGTACAGCGGTGGCTCTCCGGTAATATCCAAGCGAGCAATATAGAGCCACGAGTCAATTAACTGCTCGATTGAGTCTGCAAAATCTGGCTCTTCCTCTGCCGCAATGACATCAATGATGGACTGAAAATCAGTTTCAGATGTGGCGATGCCTAGAAGATTATCGTCCAAGTCGGCAGTATTGAAATCATATTCAACGGCAGCATTCGATTGCTGAATCCTGCCGCTGGTAACTCCGCGCAATTTCTTTCGCAACTTCGTATCGACATTGACTTGAAGTACGTCGTATGTGGCTTTTCGATGTACCAATTCACGCTTGACCAGATAGAGTGCAACGCTCGCATGATTCCAATCTAGCGATTTAATCTTTTTAAGAAGCCTCTTTTTTTGTTCCACGCTTACACCTCAGGGTTACGTTCTGTGACCAAATAAAGTTGTTCTGAAACTTCGAAAATTCGGCACTGCTCGTTTTTTCTTAGTCGCCCATCCTTCGCCAACAAATAGTCTTGGTACTCCCTACCGTTTTTCTCGTAATGCACATCAAAGATGTTGTACCCCATCATGGCGAGAATCGGGTTGTTGAAGATAGTGTGCGTCTTGAGCGTCAGCCAAAACATGATGAACATGAAAAAGGCGAAACTGGCGAGAAGCTGGGTATTCCAGTGCTCAATTACAAAAAATGAAACCATGTAAGGAATAGTGTAACTGACTAACTCACCCGATTTATTTGATACGGATTTGATGGTAACCGGGGAGGTTGAAACCTTGGGAAGTCTAACCGTTGCCCACAAGATAATGCAGCTAACAGCCGCTAAGCCAAGAGTAGGCCATATAACAAGCGGGTGCATCAATTCCAGCTTCTCAAAATCAAAGTTTTGTATGCAGAAAATGATGGCAAGCGGTGAGTAGGCACTAAGGAATATAACCATGGAGGAAAAGAGTCGCAATTTCATACGAACTCTTCCTTTGGCAATTGGCTATTAGACACGCTAAGTTTTCCTGACATTAGACAAGGAAGCAGCGTATCGCGCAGAGTGGCGAGGGTGCGGGATTGATGGAGGTTGGCAGTGATTTGTGCGTAGAGCGGCGCAACCTTTTCGGTGAAGGCGGCCATCAATTCTTTCGGCGGCAATTCAACGAGAATCGGGCGGAAGTTTGTTTTGCTGATTTCTGCGAAGGTCGTGCCAGTGGCGCGGCTTTCAATTTCTGCCATGTTTGTCTGGCACCAGTTCAGCATAAAGAAATTTGAAGCCCTCTCATTACATTTGATTGCGATGAAGCCCTGATTGATGGCGACGGGCATCGCGGCGATAGCAAGGTAGCCAACTGGTGCGCGTGATGACAGCAGGAGAGTTCCTGTGGGCAGCAGGCCAGAAGAAATCTTGGCAACGCCCGCGTCGGTGATTTTGCGGTCGGTGTCGAGGAGAATAGGCGCTTGGAGCGAAGAAAAATCTTTGGGTGTAGTCCAGTGATGTGTGCCGCACTCCCAGAACTTTGGCTCTACTGTGCTTGGCGTACCACCGCCAACACATTCGACAACTTCACCGACCGGCTCAATCGTCCACCCCTGCGGGATATGACCGAGGGTGGAATCTTGAAAGTGAGCGGGAAAAAGATCGGCGGTGACGGCGTCAAGGCCAGCGGGTTGGCGGCCATCAAGTTTGGCGCGGACGGGATCGAAATCCACAAACCAACTTTGGAATAGCGTTTGCGCCATTGTCTCCAGCGTCGCATTCATGCGCCGGTTCAACTCGATCTTGTCGTCCAGCGTGCCGAGAATGTGTGCGATGGCTTTTTGTTCGTCGAGCGGTGGAAGCGTTATTTTCATTGCCCGCTGATCGCGAAGACTGACGTATTCCGCCATATCCGTCTGACCAGCGACCCCCTTGAATTGAAGAAAGAACTCTCGCCCATTCATCCAGTAAAAAAGCCAGCGAGGATGAATGCGTGAAGTATCACAAGAACGCCAGTAACAGAGTTGCGGGGAATAAACAAACTCTGGAGTGCCATCACGGACGAACGCGAAGCGACCAACTGTTCCTTTCGATGTGAACACTACGTCACCCGGCTTGCTGCGTTTGAGACCCACCCTTGCCAAGGTTTCCGGCGGCACGCAATCGGCATCATCAAAGTGAAAACCGCCGTCTATATTTCCTGCTCGCGCAAACGGGATTCCGATATGTGATAGCTCGCTATTTTTCGCACGATAACCGTCGTTGATAAGCAACGCACCTTCGTTAATTATTTTTTCGACATCGTGCTGTGCGGAATCACCCGCCATACCCCCGCCCCGCTTCGCTTCTTGAATCACCACCTTGTCCCGCTCGATAATCTTGCGGAACGACTCGCTGGTAGTAGCCCAATCCACAAGATCGACTTTCCACGGCAGATCGGAGTCGGAGAAATCTTCTGCCATCGCGCCCAATACGGAAAAGCTTAAGGGCTTGTCCGATACGACGCACAGATCCAGATCGGAATAGTCCTTGGCAGTCCATTTGGCGCGGGAGCCAAACGCCCATACCTCATATTGAGGCACATGCTTTTGCAGGATATTTCGAACTATCCGCAAATGATCTGGGCGAATATCAAGCAACATGGGGAAGCAGGCGTTTGTACAAATCGCGGGCATCGGGCAGAAATGATGGAATGTGGGCAAACACCTGATCCGCAATTTCCGAATCATAGGTATGCGAGGTGCGGTTTCGGGCGGCCAGATGCCCCATCCACGCCTCGGCATCGGCAATCAAGCCAAATTTTGCAGCTTCTCGAATAGTGTCCTTTTGGGCACTGGCGGCATCAAGGAAAAAAACCTCTTTCAGAACACGAATCATTAGTTGGCGAGAGACATCCATCGCAATTTCAAATCGCTGAATGACACCATCCCGCACGGTGAGCAATTGCGGGTATTGTTCATGTTCGACCAAGCCTTGTTCTAATGCGGCAATCGAAAGCTCCAATGCTTCAAAACTTAATTCGGACATATTTCTCTCCCGCCTGATGGGTTGCTCTCATTCTGCAACCGCAAAAACACCACATACTCGTTCATCACATCCACTGCCACCAGCTTGCCATTGTGCAAAGCGTCCAGATGTTCTTGGGTTAGCGTCATGATTTCGCCGCCCCAGCGTTTGCCAAATGGCTGTTCGGTTTCTTCCACGTCAAAGGGCGCATCGACAATGGCAAGGGTGGGGGCGAGTTCTATTGCTGAAGGTTTGGCTGCCGGCTTGATCGGTTTGCTAGAGGGCATGGCCGAGTCCTTTAAGATTTTGCCGAATCGCTTTTTCCAACTTCGCGGATTCGGCGAACTGCCCGTCCAATTCGACCACGAGGCGTGTCATTTTTTCCTCGAACGGTTCACCATCATCTTCGATTTCTTCGGCACCGACGTAACGGCCAGGTGTGAGTACATATCCATGTTGTTTTATTAGGTCGAGGTCGGCAGATTTTGCGAAACCTGCCGTATCTTCAAATTTGCCCGCATTTTTGTCGCTGCGCCAAGCATGGTAGGTGCTGGTGATTTTGTCGATGTCAGCATCAGTCAGTTCGCGATGCACACGATCAATCAGCGTGCCGAGTTTGCGGGCATCAATGAACAACGTCTGTTTGCGGCGGTCTCGACGCTTGCCGTCGTTCTTGTTTTTCGTGAGAAACCACAGGCAGACGGGAATTTGCGTGCTGTAGAAAAGCTGGCCGGGCAGTGCGACCATGCAGTCCACGAGGTCAGCCTCGATAATGGCTTTGCGAATGTCTCCTTCGCCAGATTGATTGGAGGACATGCTGCCGTTGGCGAGCACAAAACCGGCGTTCCCATCGGGTGCGAGGTGGTGAATGAAGTGCTGCACCCAGGCGAAGTTGGCGTTGCCCTTGGGGGGCACGCCGTATTTCCAGCGCACGTCATCATCCACTCGATGCCAGTCGGAGTCATTAAAGGGCGGATTGGCAATGACGAATTGTGCCTTGAGGTCTTTGTGTAAGTCGCGCCGGAAGGTGTCAGCCTGCTCGGGGCCGAAGTCCGCCTCAATGCCACGAATGGCGAGGTTCATGATGGCGAGGCGGCGAGTGGTGGCGTTGCTTTCTTGTCCGTAGATACTGAGGTCGCCGATGCGCCCGCCGTGTTCGAGGACAAATTTTTCAGACTGAACGAACATCCCGCCGGAGCCGCAGGCAGGGTCATAGACGCGGCCTTTATAGGGAGCGAGCATTTCGACAATGGTGCGGACGATGCAACTGGGGGTGTAGAACTGTCCGCCGTTCTTGCCTTCGGCACTGGCGAAGCGAGTGAGGAAATATTCGTAAACGCGACCAAGTAGATCAACTGAACGGTGCGATTTTGCATCCTCGCCCTCTGTGGCGGTGGCGATCAGCGTGATGGTGCTGATGAGGTCGATCAGTTCACCGAGACGGTGCTTGTCGAGCGCGGGGCGTGCGTAGTCTTTCGGCAGCACACCTTTGAGGCGCGGGTTGTCGCGTTCGAGCGCGACCATCGCATCATCCACCACCTTGCCGATAGTGGGCTGTTTTGCCGCAGCCATGAGGTGTGACCAGCGTGCATCCTTCGGCACCCAGAATACATTTTCAGCACGGTATTCGTCAGCGTCCTCTGGATCGGAGCCTTCATACTCGCCTTTGCCAGCTATGAGCTTGGCACGCATTTCCTCAAAGGCATCGGAGATGTATTTGATAAAGATGAGGCCGAGGACAACGTGTTTGTATTCCGCCGCGTCCATATTATTGCGCAACTTGTCAGCGGCAAGCCAAAGCTTGGCTTCAAAACCAATGTTGGCGGTGGAGTCGTTGTTTTTCGTTGCTGCTTTAGCCATCACACTTCCCTGAATTTATTATTAGAGGTCAACCACGTTGAAGCCAAGCAAACCATGGATGCCAAGAGGGAATGCTACCAGATTTCAGCCTATTACTTGCTAATGCGAAAAGCTTAAAGCGTAAATCATAAGAATCTGACCTTGAAACCGCTTAACTGCATTTGGTTTTCAGCCTGAAACCCGTTTAGCGCATTCCGCCAATCGTTTCGCCATCATCATTCTTTAGCCTGTCCTGCTCCACAACTTGTCAGCCGGTAACAGCGCAAAACTCACTACTCATTTTTCCGGCCGTGGCAGTGCTCATTCCATTCCGCGCTGGCCGCACCACCCGTACAAATTCGCTATTCCTTTCGCAACCCGTCAAGACGCCAAGTCGTTTCACAAGCAAGTGAGACAGGCTCCAGAACGAAGATTTAACAACAAAACGAAAGGAAATATCATGACTACGCATACCATTCAAGCTCAAAACCAAACACAAAATGCCAACACCTCCGCTCTTCGCGGAACCAGCGAGACCCACCTGACCGAAGTTAAAAAATATTCAGATATTGAATTGCTTGGGAAGCTGATAGGCGTGAGGGAAGCGAAAAGGCTTTACACGGGCACATTAGCGCCGTTATTTGCAGCAAAAGAGCAGCCGGAAAAATGCCTTGTTGCGCGTGAATTACTCAAAAGATGGCTTAACGAAGAGATGCAGGCAGGAAATGCGATGAACTCACCGGGCGCAGTACGCGACTTCCTCAAGATGCACTTTGCAGGCCAAGAGTTTGAAAGCTTCGTAGCCATATTTCTTGATGCACAGCACCGAGTCGTTGCAGCTGAAGACCTGTTCCGTGGAACATTGACACAAACAAGCGTTTACCCGAGGGAGGTTGTGAAAGCGGCACTAATGCACAATGCCGCCGCCGTCATTTTTGCTCATAACCATCCATCTGGCGTGACCGAACCCAGCCAGTCAGACCGCATGCTAACTGATGCGCTCAAGCAAGCATTAGCACTGGTTGACGTGCGTGCACTGGATCATTTTATTGTTGCAGGTAATAAAACCTTAAGTTTTGCCGAACGTGGAATGATTTAAGTCAAGAGGCATGGCGGCAGCTATGAGCCGCCGCCGCTGTGATTCCATGCGCATGCACAAACACCACGATGACTTATTCCGCGTAACAATGCGATCACACAAAAATGATGTTATCTGAAATTTTACGAGAACCAAAAACAGCGACTGGTGCAGCAATGTGATAAATATCCTTGAAACCGATTCCATATTGCCTCATCAGTTCGTAGTACCTCTTTCGGATACTTATTACGAGACTTATCATCTCTGAACGTGAGTTGTTATCCTGGTTTCTAGCAAAACTCAGCAGAGGCGATAATGTTCCCGTGTAGTGATCCCAGAATAATCGATTCCAAAAAGCGAAATGTTCCGTTAAATATCCCAAGCCGGGTGCATCGTGTTCCGGGGTGGCTACCAAATCTGTGCGCATCAAGGCTATAAGTGTCGCCATATCTAAAATCCAAATATCCCTTAACCAAAGCGGCTGGAGTCTCTTTTCATACAACAAACTCTCAAGAAACCGGAAAAGGCCAAATTTTTCAGAATCAACATATTGCATCCGCGTTGCTTCTGAAAATTCGTACCAATATGGGTTTGAGCCAAATATTTCTACGTGCAATTTGTCTTCATCGGGCGCATGATTAAATGAAGGGGGTGGCAATTCTCCCTTGATAATTTGCCGTTCAAATCTCAACGACGAGGTTGAAGAACCGCTCATTGGTTTAGTGAACTTACTCCAAACACGCTTAAGGCTGGCAAGGCTACGTTCCTGTGAGTCAAATTTCTTTTTCCACCAATCGTCGTCGCGAGTCAATTCAATCCCCATTGCGTCGAGAGCCATCATATGTCGTTGAAAAGGGTTTCCCAATTCTGATTGCTCCAGCCAGTACTTCGCACCCGGTGATAATTTTTCGCATGCGGAAAGTTGAGCTGCCTGAGGAATACTCATTCCATCCCACCATTTTTTCCAAGTAGCCTCATCACGTACTGGGGCCAGAAATTTTCCCAACACTGCCGGTGTTTGCAGCAGGTAAGGATCATGTTCCGAAGATAGTAGTGTTGATTTTACTTGGTTGCACATTGCCCGCATTCGCATGGGAAACGTTGGCTGTTCAATCCGACGCCACTCTAATTTTCCAAGCTTGCTGAATTCATTTTTATTTTTTCGCATGGGTCAACCTACAAAGTGACAAATTATTCGAATGTTTTGTCCGTGGTACTCCATAAGCACTTATCGGATTATATAAATGCGCTACACAGCGTGCTTTTCTAATCGAGACATGGGAGTAATTATGGCATTTACAGCATGGAGCAAGAAACAAATCATACAACTGTACACACCTGTGCAATTTGAAAATTGCGGCGTGCACGCACACCGTACCCCGAAACCGCCGCACTCGTGCTGTATATGGCGTGGTGCTTTGATTTGCGGGAGATGTATATGAAAAACCGCCATCTCCGCGCAAGGCTGCCTGAAGAAGAGTATCGCGCATTGCAGGCGGAAGCTGATGCGGCCGGACTCACACTCAGCGAGTACGTCCGCACATTGTTCTTGCGGAACCGCCAAGCACTCGGCCAAGAGCAATTTCTGGCGAGTATCGAAGCCAAGCTGGCTGTGATGCCGCATGCGACATCAGCCGTTTCGACTGGTACGGAACTTGAGCCGCTAGTAGTGGAATCGCTGTTGCTGATCCGCGAGCTGGTCTCCGAGCGCAACGCACAAATACTTGGCCGTATCGCTCACCAAATGAACCTCAACTTCCCAGAAAGGAAAAAAATATGAATTCCGACCCGATAGTTTCATTGTTTGTTATCGTTTTTCGTCGTGTGATGTCCTTTATTATCTTGTCCGTACTGCTGTCACTTATCTTGTGGTGCTGGTTGCTGAAGTCTCATTTTGGCATTCCATCAAATAAGTTAATTGTATGGTTGCAGGCTGCATGGTCACCAAGTGAAAGTAAATTGCCTGAGTTATTCTTTTATGGTTCGCTAGCCATTGGCACATTGTGCACATCCGTGATTTATCTGCTTATTGGTTCTTGGTGGAAAAAGCGTGCAACGGTACCTGGCCCTCGTGGTGGGCATATTGAAGATGCGAGGGCAAGATGAACCTCCTCTCAAATCTATTCAGAGGCTCATCTATAAATCGTGAGTGTATTACGTTGGGCGGCGTGCCGTTCCCTCACGAACATGAGCCGCTTCATTTATTCCTTGCGGGTTCAACTGGTACCGGCAAGACCACCTTGTTGGATGAGATATTAAGCGTCGCCATTCCGCGTGGTGATCGCGTACTTGTTTGTGATCCAAATGGACACCATCTGAGTCGATTCTCAAAATCTGGCGATATTGTATTGAATCCCTTCGATCGTCGCAGTCCAGGCTGGTCAATTTTTAACGAGATCAGAAAGGATTTCGATTACGACCGTTTGTCACATTCAATTGTGCCCGATGGCCACGGCAGTGATAAGCAATGGCATCATTATGCACAGGTACTTTGTAGCGAAACAATGCGTGCGCTGATGCTGCGTGGTGATGGTAATACAGAGCAGCTGATGCACTGGCTGACAGTGGCTAAAATGGAGGAGATTGCTACATTGCTAGCAGGCACGCCAGCCCAAGGGTTATTCGATAAAGATGCTGCCAAAGCATTGGCCTCGACGCGTTTTATTCTGACTTCGCAATTAAACCCGCACAAATATCTATTGCCTGGGGAATTCAGCTTACGCACATGGCTGCAAGATAATACCGCTGGAAATTTGTTTATTACCTGGCGAGAAGATATGCAGACTGCGCTGATGCCATTGATTAGCACATGGACGGACATCATCTGCAATGCGGTGCTTAGCCTCCCAGCAGACCGCAACCGTCGTATCTGGCTGGTGCTAGATGAGCTTGGTGCGCTTGGCTGTTTGAATTCTTTGGAAAGTGCTTTAACGCGTGGTAGAAAACATGGCTTGTGCGTGGTGGCCGGATTGCAATCCACTGCGCAACTTGATCGAACATACGGGCGCGAGTCAGCAATCGTGTTGCGTAGTTGTTTTAGAAATTTGGTTGTGTTCGCGATTGCAAAAACTGATCCAGATACTGCTGAGATGCTGTCACGTAGTCTGGGTGAGCGCGAAATTGACCGTGAGCAGCATTCGCGCAGCGATGGCCCTGGCGGTATTACACGCGGTGTATCGTTACAGCGCGTAACTGAGCGGATCGCAATCACAACGGAAATAACTGAGCTTCCCAACTTAACAGCATTTCTTGCTCTTGCTGGAGATATGCCGACTCGACGCATTCGCATCGAGCCGCGTAATTTGCCGGTCATTGTAAGTCCAATGGAAGAATAGCCATGTTGACACTTGCCAAAGTTTCGACTGGCGCGGCTGCCGCCAGCTACTATGAAGCTACTAACGATTACTACAGCAATAGCCGTGATCCATCGCAGTGGTACGGTGATGGTGCGCAACGACTCGGCTTAAATGGCGAAGTCGATGCGGCCACCTTCCACGATTTGCTCGATGGAAAAATGCCGGATGGTAGTCATATCCATAATGCTGCCGAGGGACGGCGCGGTGGAACTGACTTTACGTTCAGTGCGCCGAAAAGTGTTTCGATGCAGGCCTTGATTGGAGGAGACCAACGCTTGATCGACGCACACGAAAGCGCGGTCGCATCCACGCTGAAATACGCTGAAAGTTTGGCTGCTTATCGAATTACTGAGGGAGGTGTGACGCAAAACGAGCGTAGCGAGAATCTGCTAATAGCGGCATTCAGGCACGATTTGAGTCGCGCTCAAGACCCCAATCTGCATACGCATGCGGTGGTTGTTAATGCAACACAACGACCTGATGGGGAATGGCGTGCGTTGGAGCAAACCGACTTCTACCGCCAGAAGATGTTGATGGGTGCGATGTATCGCACCGAGCTAGCGCTGGAAGTGCAGAAGCTGGGATATGAAGTACGCCTCACCCATCAGGATGGCCGGTTTGAGTTGGCGCACATTGATGCCGCGCAAATAGCCGCGTTTAGTACACGCAGTCAGGCCATCGAATCGGCGCTGGAAGCTCAAGGCAAGACGCGTGAGGATGCTACTGCGCGAGAAAAAGAGGTCGCCAATTTAGCCACGCGAGACAGAAAATCCGAAGTTGATCTACCTGCCTTGCGTGCGGCTTGGCAAGAAAAGAGTCAATCGCTGGGCGTGAACTATCAGCCTCAGATGTCGGTATCTCATGCAGATGTACGGCAGCTCGGGGCACGCGAGGCGTTGTCATACGCAGTGGCGCACACGACTGAGCGTCAGGCCGTGGTCACGGAGACAGCGTTGATGCGTGCGTCACTGGAACACGGCACAGGTCGAACCGATCACGCTTCGATCAAGGATGAATTGGCGCGTCAGGTGCAAAGTGGCGAATTGATTGCGGCAGGCAACCGCTACACCACCCATGACGCGCAGCAGCGCGAGCGTGAAATGTTGGACGTGGCTGCACATGGACGAGGTGCGGTTTCACCAATTATGGGCGATCAACAGGCCCGGCAAATCTTGAGTGCCACGCAGTTGAATGACGGGCAGCGTGCTGCTGCCGCGCTGATGGTCACGACGGATGAACGTGTCGTTGCTGTGCAAGGCGCGGCCGGGACGGGTAAAACTACCATGCTGCAGCAAGCGAAGGAGTTGGCTGAGTCACAAGGCTATCGTGTGCTGGGTCTTGCTCCGTCCGCAAGTGCTGCCAGAGAACTGGAAAAGGCGGGTATCCCGAGCCAGACATTGGCGGCGTTCCAAGCCCAGGATCGCAACAATCTGAACGACAAAACAGTGCTGGTGGTGGATGAGGCCGGGATGGTGGCGGCCAAGGATATGCACCAGCTGTTGCACAAAATTGAGGCCGGGCAAGCACGGGTGGTGTTGGTCGGCGACGTGCAACAACTGAAAGCGGTGGAGGCGGGCAGACCCTTTGCGCAATTGCAGGAGGCTGGCATTGCCCGTGTGGAAATGGGTGAGATACAGCGCCAGAATGATGCCCGTTTAAAGCATGCTGTGGAGTTAGCTTCCACAGGTAATGTCGAACGTTCTCTTGCTGTACTCAGCAAGCACATTCATGAAGTCGAAAGTAATCGCGACCGCTACGCCAGAATTGCTCAAGACTATGCAGCACTTACACCGGCAGAGCGCTCGCAGACGCTGGTGGTGGCAGGTACTCATATCGCACGAGCGGAGATCAATGAGAACGTACGTGCTGAACTGGGACTGACTGGCAAGGGAATCATGGTTACTACATTGACGCGTAACGACCTGACGAAAGCCCAGGCATGCACGAGCCTGTCTTATCATCCGGGCGATGTAGTGGAAGCTAGAAAGCCTTATGAATCGATGGGCATGGATCGTGGCGACTTAGCCCGTGTTGTTGATTCTGGTGGTGGCAGGGTGACGCTGGAACGCGCCGATGGTGAACGCGTGCAGTGGCAGCCAGCTTTGCAGCACAACATGAACGTTTATCGAGAAAATACCCGCGAGTTGAGCGTTGGCGACCAAGTGCGCCTGACCGCCAATGACTATACGCGGGGGATGATAAATGGTGATCGTGCCACGGTGGTTGCGATTGATTGCGAACGGCAAACGGTTGGTTTACAAAAAGCTGATGGTGGCGTCATTACGCTGAATACAGCCAAGCCATTGCACCTGGATCATGGCTATTGCTCCACGGTGCATTCTGCACAAGGGCAGACTGCTGAGCGTGTGATGATCGAAGCGGACACACGGAGTGCGACGGCCAATGAGGCAACCTTTTACGTCGCCATCAGCAGAGCACGCGAAGAGGTCGCGATTTATACCGATGACAAGGCGCTGTTGCCAGAAGCAATGGGTCGTGAAGACATCAAATATGCTGCTCTGGATGTGCAGAGCGGCAGCCGTGATACTGGTTTAGAACGATAAATTCATGGTTCGCTACAAAACCATTGCTCAGTTTTGCGCCGAATCCGGGTATACCGATGCGGCAGTACGCGCTAAAATACGCGACGGTAAATGGCGAGAAAAGGAAGTGTTTTGTAGGGCACCTGATGGGCACATACTGATAGATATTGAGGGGTATCACGAATGGGTAACGAATACGAAGGAATTAGAGCAATTTCCAAAAGTTCGATCCAAATCGACTTCGTTTACAAATCTATCCGATGCAAAGAGCGGGTCAAGCTTGTCCCCACCCCCGTTAATTTAAAGCGTGCCAGCCAATTCCGTGCCGCCATTCTTCACTCGATTGAAAAGAATGAATTTGACTATTCCGTCACTTTTCCAAAATCACCTAATCGCGTTAAGTTCGCTACATATAAAGGTGTTGGTTATACGTTAAAGGATTATCTGAAGACGTGGCTAAGCAGTCAGGAAAAACAACTCAAAGCTAGCACCTTTAAAGACTACACAAAAATAGTTAATCATCTACTCATTCCTGCATTTGGCGAGAAAACATTATCTGAACTACGCCGACCGGACGTTCGTGACTGGTGTGATGAACAGACATCTGGCAATAAGCGCCTGGCAAACATTCAGAGCGTGTTGCGTACAGCTTTGCAAAATGCAATGGGTGACGATTTGATTGAAACAAATCCGCTTTTTAACTGGAAGTATGAACGCAAGGAAGCACCAAAACCCCAAGACAAAATCGATCCATTTGATGAAGAAGAACAAGCCATCATCCTTGATTCGTGTCGTGATCCACAGCACAAAAATCTTTTTCAGTTCGCATTCTGGACTGGCATGCGAACATCCGAACTTGTCGCATTAGAGTGGGGTGATATTGACTGGCATAGCAATACAGCACACATTTGGAAGGTAATGACCCAGGCAGCTAAATCAGTAGAAGAACCAAAGACGAAGAAGAGCGATCGTTACGTTAAATTACTACGGCCAGCTTTAGACGCATTATTAGCTCAGAAAAAACATAGTTTTCTGGCTGGTGGCGTTGTGTTTCTCAATCCCTTATATGGAAAGCCGTGGGAAGGCGATCAAGCTATTCGTAAGCTGGCATGGTTGCCAGCACTAAAAATTGCCGGGTTACGTTATCGTAATCCATACCAGACACGTCATACATTTGCTTCTATGATGCTCACGGCCGATGAATCTCCAATATGGGTATCGCAACAAATGGGGCATTCAGATACCAATATGATTTTCCAGAGATATGGCAGATGGATAACTACCAAAAATGCCAAGTCTGGCGAGAAGGCCGTCAAGATGTTTTCCACGCTGCAAATCAAAAAGCTAAGCAACAAAAAATAAAGCCACCCCAATATTCCGGGGTGGCTCGTATTCCATCTGTACTCGTTCACATGCAAGCTAGCGATTTGTCCCTTGACATGTGTAGTGAGCAGCAGTGAGAATGAGCACGTTCTTTACGTGAATAAAGCTTATTAAGTTGTTAGCTTAATAGCTTAGTCGGGCGATTAGCCAGACTCTATTAAATTGTGTGGACTTAGGCCGCAGATAATTTCTGCGGCTCTCCGTTCGCAAAATCAGCTCTCTACGATCCACAGAAATTATCTGCGGCGCGTTCTAGGTGAAGAACATTATTTTATGGAGCAAGCCCTTCAAGACCCCAGGTGTCACTTTTCGGCATTAAGGAGCCAGTGATTTTCGGCGTAATGAAGCCACTTTAAACTGTTAATTCAGGGGCTCAAACTTGGTCTAAGAATGCGTGATTTTTACTGAATTTGCAACCATAATTT
>Ga0265327_10001683_pt1 | contig 26447 bp, 28 predicted proteins | sample 41621metaG_FD_202089 | JGI IMG/M metagenome (GOLD analysis project Ga0265327, IMG submission 202089) | Rhizosphere microbial communities from Carex aquatilis grown in University of Washington, Seatle, WA, United States - 4-16-21 metaG | ecosystem: Host-associated > Plants > Roots > Rhizosphere...
CAGTGCGCCCATCCGCATCAACGAGACCTGCGCACCCGACGCGGTGCAACTCTGGCCGAGCTGCGAAGCTGGCGACGGTGTGGATCACACGGTCACACGAACCAACTGGGATGACGGTAAAGTCGCGATACACGCGGCGATAGAGCGAGGAATCTAGACTTCCGCCGTCACCCTCGACGAATAGCACCGGACGGCGACTGCCAACGATGGTGGCCACAACGTCATCGGGTATTTCCTGCCCGTCGGGAATTAAGTCGATGTCCCAAGTCGGATTGGGGTGACGCTCAAAGTTACGCAGTGCGTACTTGGTAGCAGCGTGGCGGGAGCTTGCGAATTCAACGTCATGAGTGATGTAAATGAATGCGCAATCCGGGCGAGACGACTCGATTACATCCCATAGCTTAGCTAGAATTGACTTGTTGATGTGCAGTTCCGGCTCATCGAATATCAGGAGAGTATCCGGCTTTGCCAGCAGGGCCTGCGCGATGACATAGAATATCACCCGCTCACCGTCACTCATCTCTGACGCGGAATACTCTTGCCCATCGTTCGTCTTCGTTTTCAAATTTCCGCCAAGCACAACGAGCTTTCGGTGTGGGAGAAGCGCCTCCCAGATTGCCTTTAGCTTGTCGAATTTTGCAGGCGGCGGCTCAACGTAAACGCCAGGATTGGCAAGGCTGTTCTGACGGTGGGCAATAGACACGTCGTTGTTCTCAGCATAGAGCGCTGTGAGAACGTGGTCGTAGTCTGTTAGCAACACCGTTTCCGGCTTACTGTGATATCGACTTCCCGGCTTGTGCTGATAATTTCCGTCGTCCGTTCCGTAAAACAGCCGATTGGTAGCGACCTGGAGGCTCGGAGGCACCACGTTGGGATTCAGCGCGAGCGACCGGTGGGCCGCAATGCGATGCACCTCAACGCCGGCCGCTGACAGGCTGCTGTCTAGGAAGACACCCAGCCTTGTCTTGCCAGCACCGTTGGCCCCAATGAATACGACGCTGGACGCTGCAGCGACTCTAATTGGGACCGATCCGGCCGGCGTAAGCACGTTGATCTCAGCTGGCAGCGCCATTCATTCCCCCGATTTTCCCATATGGATGGCCTACTCGCCCCTGATTGGCGCCAAAATAGCCGGATTCCAGCCCAACCGGAAGATAGAGCGGCGCGATGGCGGCTGCCATCGCAGTAAGAGCCGGCCGGATTCGTTTGGACAGTTTCCGGCGATTTATAAGTGGATCACCTGCCGGTTGCCGTCTGGTATGGCCGATGTCGGGCTCTCACGCAGGGAGGGCGTAGCCCGACTGGAGTGAGAGCCCGACATCGGCGGCGAAATCATGCTGCCACCGCCTGGGGCAGGTTGCCAAAGTAGGCCCGATCCGGCGTCTTGGCCCCCAGGCTCGAATGCGGTCGCTTGCCGTTATAGAAGTCGAGATAGCGCCCGAGCGACGCGCGGGCATCGCCGACGCTGTCGTAGGCCCGGAGGTAGACCTCCTCGTATTTGACCGACCGCCATAGCCGCTCGACGAAGACGTTGTCGCGCCAGGATGCTTCGGCCGGATTGCCGCCGAACACCCCGGCGGCACCGTCCAGCAACTGCCCCCGCCAGGTCGTGATCTGGTTCGCGTGAACGTCAAATTGCTGCGCCAACTCCGCCAGCGTCTTGTCGCCCTTGATGGCGGCCAAGGCCACTTTCGCCTTGAAGGCCGGTGTGTGGTTCCGCCGTGTACGCTTCGTCATCTTTCCTCCTGATCCGCGGCATTGTCGCCGCACTCAGGCAGGAAATCCACTTATCGCCCTGTCCGAATTTCCCAGGCCGGCTCTCGGCAACCGGCAGGCGATCCACTTATAAATCGCCGGAAACTGTCCAAACGAATCCGGCCGGCTCGTAAGCCTCCGCCGAGGGCCGCCTTCCGCCGGGCGGTTTGGTGTGGCGTAGTCTGGCACTGGTGCAAACAGCGGTGTTTGCAGCGCTGCTAAAGATGGTGCCATGGCGCAAGTTCAGATAATCACCGGCGTCGAGCGTCGCCGCCGCTGGAGCGGGGAGCAGAAGCGGGCGATTGTGGCTGCCGCGTTCGCCCCTGGTGCGGTGGTGTCGGAGATTGCGCGGCGGGCCGACATCAATACCGGCCTGATTTACCGATGGCGGCAAGAGCTCCATGGGCTATCGGACGGTTTTGCCGAGGTGGTGATGCTGCCGGGCGTGGGCGATGTCCCGGCCGTGGCGGCCGCACCGGCATTGGAAGTCGAGTTTGCCGATCACGCGCGCGTCCGTATCCCGGCATCGACATCGCCGGAATTGGCCGCCGCAGTGGTGGCGGCGCTGGCGCGGCGATGATTCCGGTTCCGAGCAATGTGCGGGTTTGGCTGGCGGTCGGCCGCACCGACATGCGGCGCGGCATGAATGGCTTGGCGCTTCAAGTTCAGGAAGCCATGAAGCGCGATCCGCATGCCGGTGATCTTTACGTCTTCCGTGGCCGCAGCGGCGACTTGATAAAAATTCTTTGGCATGACGGCCTGGGGATGTCGCTTTACGCCAAGCGGCTGGAAAAGGGCCGGTTCATCTGGCCATCCCCGGCTGATGGTGTCGTCGCCATTTCCTCCGCCCAATTGGCCTACATGCTGGACGGCATCGATTGGCGAAATCCGCGTTTGACCTTCCGTCCGGAGCAGGCCGGCTGAGCCGGGAAGATCGGGCGTTTTCTCATGATTTCCGCCATTTTATGCAAGCCAAACGGCGGGATTTATGATTCCATTTCCCCATGGAAATGCCGGCCGCCGACGATATTCCCGATGACATCGACGCTCTCAAAGCGGCGTTGGTGGTGGCGCGGTCCGAGCTCGCCACCGTCCGCGCCCAAGTCTCCGATGATCAGGCGCTGATCGCCCATCTGAAGCTATTGATCGCCAAGCTCAACCGCGACCGCTTCGGTCCGCGCTCGGAGCGCACCGCCCGGCTTTTGGATCAGCTTGAGCTGCAACTGGAGGAGTTGGAGGCTTCGGCCACCGAGGACGAGCTCGCCGCCGAGACCGCCGCCGCCAAAACCACCAATGTCGCGGCGTTCAGCCGCAAGCGGCCGGCGCGCAAGCCCTTCCCCGAGCATCTGCCGCGCGAGCGGGTGGTCGAGCCGGCGCCGACCACCTGCGCCTGCTGCGGTGGCGATCGGCTGCGCAAGCTGGGCGAGGATATCACCGAGACGCTGGAGGTGATTCCCCGGCAGTGGAAGGTGATCCAGCACGTCCGCGAGAAGTTCACCTGCCGCGACTGCGAGAAGATCAGCCAGGCGCCGGCCCCGTTCCATGTCGTTGCCCGCGGCTGGGCCGGCCCTTCGCTGCTGGCGATGATTTTGTTCGAGAAGTTCGGCCAGCATCAGCCGCTCAATCGCCAGGCCGAGCGCTACGCCAAGGAGGGCGTGCCGCTCAGCCTGTCCACTCTGGCCGACCAGGTGGGGGCCGGTTGCGCCGTGCTGGAGCCGCTGATCCGAAGGATCGAGGCCCATGTCTTCGCCGCCAATCGCCTGCATGGCGACGACACCACCGTGCCCGTCCTGGCCAAGGGCAAGACCGATACCGGGCGATGTTGGGTCTATGTCCGCGACGACCGGCCTTTCGGCGGACCGGCGCCGCCGGCGGCGATGTTCTATTACTCGCGCGACCGGGGCGGCGAGCATCCCCAGGCCCATCTGGCCAAGTATGTCGGGCGGTTCCAGGCCGACGCCTATGGCGGCTACACCAAGCTCTATGAGCCCGACCGCGAGCCGGGTCCGATCCTGGAGGCGGCCTGCTGGGTCCACGCCCGCCGTCCGTTCTTCATCATGGCGGACGTCGCCGAGAACGCACGCCGCAAGGCACAAGGCAAGGCCACGGCGGTGATCTCGCCGCTGGCGCTGGAAGTGGTCCGGCGCATCGACGCCCTGTTCGAGATCGAGCGCTCCATCAACTGACCTTCCCCCCTGAAACCGGTCCACGCGGAGGGTGAGTTCCCATAACCTGATGGAAACAGGGGAACTCAGATGAAGCGCAGTCGATTCACCGAGGAACAGATCATCGGCATTCTCAAGGAGGCCGAGGCGGGCGAGATGCCGGCAATCGCGGTCTGCCGCAAGCACGGCATTGCGGAGCAGACTTTCTACCGCTGGAAGTCCAAGTACGGCGGTATGGAGGTATCGGAGGCCAAGCGGCTGAAGGGGCTGGAGGACGAGAACGCCCGACTGAAAAGGCTTCTGGCTGACGCCATGCTCGACAACGCCCTGCTGAAGGAAGTCCTCGGAAAAAAATGGTAACGCCCACGGCGCTGCGTGAAGCCGGTTGCTGGCTGATGTCCGAGAAGGGCGTCAGCCAGCGCCGTGCTTGCAAGCTCGTGGGCCTTCACCGTTCGGTGGCGCGGTATCGACACCGGCAGCGGGACGACGGCCCGATCCGCACCAGGCTCAAAGATCTGGCCGGTCGGCATCGTCGATACGGCTATCTGCGTCTGCATGTTCTGCTTCGCCGGGAGGGATTGGTGATCAATCACAAGCGAACGTACCGCCTTTACCGCGACGAGGGGCTGGCGGTGCGGACCAAGAAGCGCAAACGGCTGGCGGGCCGGGAGCGGATGCCGCTGGCGGCGCCGGAGCGGCGCAATCAGCGTTGGTCGATGGATTTCGTCTCCGACAGCCTGTGCTCGGGGCGTCGCTTCCGCGTGCTGGACATCGTCGATGACCACACCAGGGAAAGTCCTGGCCAACTGGTCGACCTGTCGATCTCGGGCGAACGGGTGGCCCGCTTCCTTGATGACCTCGCCGCCTTGCACGGGTTGCCCGAAGAAATCGTTATGGATAACGGCCCGGAATTTACCAGCAAGGCGCTGTTCTTGTGGTCGCTGAAGACCGGCGTCCAACTGCGCTTCATTCAGCCCGGCAAGCCCATGCAGAACGGCTACTGCGAGAGCTTCAACGGCAAGTTCCGCGACGAATGCCTGAATGAAAACTGGTTTACCAGCCTGGCCGAAGCCCGCCGTGTCATCAATAGCTGGCGCCACCACTACAACGAGGAACGGCCACACAGCGGCCTTGGATACCAGACCCCCGCCGCCTTCGCCGCCAAGCGACGGGGTGGTGTCCTCCGGTCGCCTCCGGCTCCCTCCAGCCACCACCCCGTCGCCAGAGCACCGGCGGCCATGTTATCAACCCAAATGCTCACCCCCTGAGTGGGCCGAAACAAGGGGGAAGGTCACAACGGCGAAACGGCCGAGCGGCGACGCACCGTTCGCCAGGAGCTCAGCGCTCCCTTGGTCGCCGATCTGGAACGCTGGCTGCGCGAAAGCCGCGCCAAGCTCTCGCGCGGCAATGACCTCGCCAAGGCGATGGATTATATGCTCAAGCGCTGGACCGCCTTCACCCGCTTCCTCGACGACGGCCGCATCTGCCTGTCGAACAATGCCGCCGAACGCGCCCTGCGCGGCATCGCCCTGGGCAGAAAGTCATGGCTGTTCGCCGGCTCCGATCGCGGCGGCCAGCGTGCGGCGGCGATGTACAGTCTGATCGTCACCGCCAAGATGAACGATGTCGATCCGCAAGCCTGGCTGGCCGACGTGCTGGCCCGCATCGCCGGACACCCGGCCCACCGGCTCGACGACCTCTTGCCGTGGAACTGGCGCCCGCTGCCCCGCGTCGCCGATAGTCAGGCAGCCTGATTCAGGGCGCCATCGCAGCCGCCTCTACCTGCGGTGCTCACCGGATGAAGACGGATGGCCAGGCTCCAAAGGCAGGCCACATTGCCGTCATGGCCGAACGCCTTCTCGAGCGATTCGTAGACCTGAGCTTCAGCCTTCATACCCGAACGCGGTGAAGCCATCATGTCAGCAACATGGACATTGCTGCGCTTGGGAAACATCGACATCGCCACCTCTTACGCAAACGGTACTGGTCAGCCTGTCGATTTCTACCCCAATGTTCCTGGAATGCCTACTGTCGGCCTCAAGCAGGCTCACGACGGCGTTCAGCCGGGTCTGAAGTTGACGGGCTCGACCGGCCGGCCCGATCCTTGGTGATGTCGATCTCACCGAAGATGGCAAGGCGTTTAACGCGGTTCTCGACGGTCAGCCCGCCGATCTGCTCGGCCTCGGTTTCGTTCGCGAACGGGGTCATGACAGGTCCCTCGAAGAATCCTCACCACATAGCCAAGTTCGGCAACTTTAATATTTGCCCCCGAAGAGCTATGTGAAACTCGCCTCGCCTACAATTTTTCTATATACCTCAATTGGATACGCAAAGTCGAGGCCATGACCAATCCAATGACAAAGGCCAGCCTGACCATCCAAATTCTGTTGAAAATGCCAGTCTCCCGCATGTCGAATTAGTAAGTCATTTTCAATCGCAAAAATACTAGACCAGATATCGGCAGAATATACCCATGATGGGATGTCCATTTTTGAAAAAAAACGTGGTCGATATCCGGCAAAACCACCATACAGCAACGGCACATTTACGACACAACCTGTATTTAGCGTCCCTCCAATAGTTTCATCCGCCTCAAGCCATAGCTGTGCGAACCTTGGATGGCTACGTAATACAGACCGGAGTGCAGAGAATGGTTCGCCTTTGATGCCACGGAAAAGATAGGGAATGTCTAGAGAGCCAATGTGTCCAGAGAAAGCGCATTCGGGATCAGCCATATGGACCAAGACAGCGTCCAACGGTTTTTTCGAGAGCGGCCAGCAATCGGCATCGATCATTAACAGGACATCGGCAGGGCTGCTTCTCAAGATCTCGAGGGATGTAACGTGAGGAAACGTGTGCATCTCGATCATGCGGCACTCGCACCCCATCGTAGATGCAAGTGCTTGAATATCAGCGGAATCAGTGTAAATGATTGGGCTTGTGTCCCAAATATTACGACATCCGATAACGCATGTTGCCAATAATTGCGAATATTCCGCAGTGGCATACGTTGCGAGCTCAGTTCCTTTTGGCAGCATCTATAATATCCATTACGGTCACCAGGTTGTCTGATGTATTTATTCCGGCATCTATAAATCTGATATCGTCCTCAAAGAGGGGGGCTTCCGCATAGCTTCTAAAGAATCTCTGCATTAGAGAGAGGCGCTTAGGATCGCTCCATTCATGCATGCGCGTGTTGACTCGGCGCTTAATTGAAAGACTTGGTTCAATATCAAATATTACCGTTGCAGCAGGGGGCACGAAAAAACCAATTTTGAAGCTCTCAACAAGACGTGCTGCAATCTCCCGGCAGACGTTTGTGCCCCTTAAAATGTCATCAGCCATATGAAAAGCAAGTAGGCTGACGTAGCCTCTTTCCACTAATCCAATACCAGAAGCTCTCTGGGCCAATTGGGACTTCATGCATTCCGCCATCAAAACCCATGCCCAATCTATTTCGTAATGAGCAGAGTAGAGACACGGATTGCAGACATCATCAACGCTGGATATATCTTCGTGACTTTCAACAATTCTCGTAACGCATGTTGTCTTCCCAGCTCCAGGGAGGCCCTCAAACAGAATATATGGTCTAATTGGCTTGTTGAATATGGTGCATGCAGTGCTCGAAGACATTCGTGATGTGGATTTGAGTGTCAATGCGAATGATTCTCTTATCTCGTGCCAATAATTCCTGATATCCATTGTGAACTTCCTCAACAAATGTCTTGTCGGCCCAGTATCCAGTTACGACATCTCGGTCTCGCGCCATAGACAAAGCGGGGCCTGGATCGAGGACAAGTGTTGTCTCCTTTCCATTCAAACATATGGAGTGCCACTGCTTCGACCAGCCATCCTCCAGTGGAGTTTCGCCGAGCAGGCGATGGGCAACCTGCTGAAAAATGTCTACGCTGATCCACGAGCGCTCAATCAGGACGTATTCAGGCAGGGACCCGAGTTCAGCAAGAACGCGACGGCGAGCGATCTCGAGGAGTGCTGAACCGGCCGAGGACGGGTTACCAAACCTAAAGGGTGAAAATCCTGGGGCCTTGCTAAATAGCGTTCCCAGATCGACAGAGGGTACTGAAACGGCACGATCACCCAATGACTCAGCAAGTTTCCGGATGACAGTGGTCTTCCCGGCCCCAGGCAAGCCCTCTATCCACACGAAATGACGCATCATTCGAACCCTAATAGCAGTGTCAGATTTGCTCTTGAGCCACTCGGCAGATCAAACTGCTCTAGTAACGAGCGTTTGACGATTCCTCCAGCAGATACCAAATGGGCGATCACTTCGGTAGAATGAAGCAGTCGCATTGGAGGGTGCTCATGCGATGTCCACAGCAATCCATCACTACTCTGACATTTTCCAGGTGAATTATCGCTGACAAACAAGCTCAAGAATAGCGTTCCGCCTATCTCCACGGCCTCACAAATCGCAAGCAAGGCGTGTACCCAATCCCGCTCATTGGTTACTTGATGAAGCACCCCATCGGCGATGACGAGATCGAAACGATTGCCCTTATAAGGGTGGTTTGGTAGGCGACCTGCCTTAATTGATGCATGACGTGCGATATCTGTACGAGTGGATGCAAAACAAACAGAACCCGGAGATGGGTCAAAACCAGAAATGAAGGGTGTTTCTTGGAATATTGTTAGATTACGGCCATGGCCACATCCAATATCTAATACGGACGTTGGAAATGGCATTGAATGGTCGTCCAGCCACTGCACCAATCTCTCATTTGGGGCTTTTGATGCAAAATAGGACGCAATAGCTCCCGCCCCCCACCAGTCAGCCATATCAGTTGCAACCATGACATATTTCCAAGCCCCGCTGACGTCCCATTTTCATTGTAAGCTGATAATCTGCAGAGGCAAAAATATCCTCCAGATGATCATGGAAAGCGTTGCCAAAATTGAAATGTCGTAGCTGGTCGTGGGCGCAAAGGGTCACGCTTCCATTCGAGTTTACGCATGGGGTCATATACAGGCAGCGAAAATTTCGTGGAACGACTGAATCGACTCCCAACCCATCAAGCTGAAAACGGAATAAATCAGGTCTTTCACTTGTATATACATTCCGTATAAATATAGCGCGCTCTTCGTGAGAAAGGTCGGTCGGCACGGGTAAACCTGTCTTCTGCGCCTTCCAGTGTAACTCAGGGTGGATGTTCCGAACAAAACTATCCATATCGCCCAGTTGGTGAATGTTGGCGCGAACGGGATTCATCTTCATACAGACGTCGAATGTCCGGCGTCTGTCCTCCATTAGCGCTTTGACATTATTGAGAGCCTGTTCAAGATCGGTATTCATCACTAATCTATTGGTATAGGAATCTAGGCCGCCTATATTGACTGTTATGCGTCGAAGCGGAAGGCGAGCAAGCCGAGGGATGTTGATACGCATCCCAAAATTTGTATCGAGTTCTCCTAATGTGATATTGGCATTCGCTATCTCTTCCATCATATCGAGACAACGGGGGTGAATTAGTGTTTCTCCATTGAAAAACGGCTCGATCTCAAAGTGTGAACTTTGCAGATATTCTCCGTTAACATGGATGAAGTCGATTAGGTTTTCAAAACTCATGAAGCCGGTGCTTTTCCGCTTATCGCGAAACATGTGACAAAAAACGCAAGATGCATTACATGATGCAGAAAGCTCTAGCTTAATGATGTTTCTGTTAAAGAGATTTTCGCGTTCATCGAACCAAGATATATCCCCGATCCTCATTCCGGATTTCCAATTCTTTCATCAATAAGGCAAAACTTTTCGGTCTGGAATCCAGCTGCAATGAGTGTTGCAACACATTCATCTGGTTTCTGGGTTAATAGGTAACAAGCAGGCCCAACTGAACTGGGCCCCGCAAGATCCGCCTTACCAGCAATCCGTAACTGGCGTACCAATCCGGCAAGCTGTGGGAAGCTCGGATGGCTGAACGAGCATGCTGCTACACTACCCAAATCGTAGCGATACCAGTCTAAAACATCTCCGACTGATCGCCAGTCTCCCTTAGCTGCGGCGGGAAGCAGATGATGGAAAATATGATAGGCGATATCTCGGCCGTGCGCTTGACCAATTTCATAGAACCGAGATAAGTCTTCAGCCTCCCGATCCATCATTGTAGCTGCATCATGAGAGATGTTGTCCTTTGGGTAGGCAAGCACAACTCGATACCGGTCATCAACGGGGTATTGTGCGATGAGAGTTACATCTCCAGATAGGACATAAAATCCTCGCTCAACTATGCCCGCCATACCTCCCCCTCCAATGCATTGCACAGGCACAAGAAAGTTCGAATCCGAATGGGTTTCTTCGCCATGATTGACAGCGAGATATCGCACCAGACACTGCGGATCTAAGGGCATTCCCCAAAAGCGGTTGAGCGCCATGGCAACGCTCGCGGCCAAGCGACTGGATGACCCGAGACCGAGGTGGGGCATCTCACGCCCCTCAATTTCAACAAGATAATTATGTTCGTTCCCGATGGCTGCATTGAATATCGTGAGCACGTGATGGACGATTCCATGCCGCATGGTCCCAGTAATCCTGGTCTGATCAGAGAGCTCAACGCTGACGCTGAGCCTGCAGTCAATGGCGAGGCAAATTTCTCCGGCTCTGTAGACTCGGTTGCAGGCAACGGCTATCCGCGATGGATCGACGGCCATAAGGTTTAATCGGCTCGGATATGTGGCCAAGCCAGGTCGGCTCTGGGCTACCGGTGTTCGCGACGGTCCCTGATAAGGTGTGACGATTGTGCCTATGGGAAATGGGCGAAAGTCCTCGCCGGTCAGGATCTTTTCATCTTGATCTCTTTTCATTGATGCCCGTCCACCACCCGTTCGAATAGGTTTATGATGTGCGTCATGTCAGCGTCCTTGACGTGATCAGTCAGGTAGAGGCGGAAGGCTGTCCCCTCTACACCCGGTAGCTGAAAACTATCCAAGCAAAGGGCTTGAGCGAGACGATTTTCCGCCGTCGCCCCGTTTGTCATTGAGAAGCATAAAAATGGCAATGAGGTGGGAGCCGAAACAATTTTGAAGCCTGGTAACTCGCATATGCTCCTAGCCAGCAGATCCCGCTTCCTTACTTGCCCATGCAAAATTTCGGACCACGCGGTATGGGACACACTCCGAATTACTGCACGGGCTGCGAGTGCTGGTAAGGATGAGCGAGAAGAAAGGATCGACGCATCCGTGACATCTCGAACATAGGGGACTGTTTCGCTGATGGCCGCGCGATATTCCTCCCGGAGCAATAGGATTCCCGTTCCGTAAGGGCACCATCCGAATTTATGGAAATCAGTTGTAATGGCATCCACACCCTTGATTTCGTGTATGCACGGATCGCCAAGGAATGGTGCTACGAGGCCACCAATAGCGGCGTCGATATGGTGATAGCAATTGAGCCCGGAATCTCGACTGGCAAGGCATATGTCGGCAACGGCGGGGATCGGATCTCTTGTACCAGTCTGGGTATAGCCCAAGGTGGACACCACAATGGCGGATGAGTCCCCACTCTTCTGTAACCCTTGTAGGACATGCCTTAGTGCTTCAATGTCATATCCGAACGACTCGTCAACATCTGCAATGACGTGACGCAATCCGAGTATACGACACGCCTTTTTTACGCTGTAGTGGGTTAGTGGGGAAATTACCACGGTTGGATGCGTCTGCGAGATGGACGCAGCATGTTCCCTGAATGCATACAAGGCTGTAAGGGTGCCTTCAGTTGCGCCGCTAACCATTTCTCCTGGTAGGCCGGGTTGCCCGTGCAGATCCTGGAACCATTGAATGACGTCCATCTCTGCGAACATCGTCTGCGTTGGCTCTGATTTTGTCCGCAGCCTGGATGTGAACGCGACATGATTCGAATCGTTTTTTGCAGCCTCAGCGTAAACCATTGCCGCAGAGGGATGGATACACTGACGAGGCCAGCCTAATTTATACATTGGCCGTTGGCTTTTCATTGATTGAAACCTGGACTTGGGCTCTTGGGCTGGATCTGTTGATAGGTCGTAGTTAATGAGGTGTCCGCGGGGTTGATAGAATGGCAAGGAACCTCAAACGGTATGTGTTCTCGATTTTTTGTCGAAATGCCCATAATTTCCAGCAGGTCACCTTCATAATGTCCGCTTAAATATATCCTTATTGTGTTTAGGAGCCATTCTAAGCCCTTGCTCCTGCCGGATATCTTATAAATGTTGATTCCAAGATCATCGTAGCGGAATAGATCCTGAGGGCGAAGAAAGCTACCCGCCTCGAGAAATTTACGTGGATCGGATAGTCTCTGCTTTAGGCAGTAAGCATGGAATTCGCTGTCATCTCGGCCCGACGCAATGGCGGCATAGTGTTGAGCTTTTAATGGGCACCGATAAAGGCAGCTCTCGGTCACCATGCACTCGACTTCCATTCCACTGGCTTGGCAGTGGCCTAGAAGTGATATCAGTTTTCCTTCATCTTTCGGCACGTCATGCGCCAATATCAGCCGGTGCGGCTTAACTTCCTTGAAGCGTTCCAGATCATTGATGGTCTCAACGCTTGCAATGCTCGAAATATGAATTGGGATTGTAGAATTGATATCGCGAATTACGCGGCCGATTTGTGGTTCTGAGATGACTACTGCATCGGGCTCGAGGTCGGCCATCATCTTCGTAAGGGGGCTGGCAAGGTCAGACGCCTTTTGAGCAGTCTTTGCCAGCGGGCCATTGACTAAGTATGCAAATGAAGATCCGTATTCCCGGAGGGTCTTACGAATGTTTTGAGCCTCTGGTATCGAGATGTTTTGATGCGCAAGCGGAATTCTTCCATTAGGTAGCTCGTAATAATTTAAGCATCCATACAGTTCAACCACCTGAGCAGAAGAATTCTGTATCTTGGCCATGGCGCGAAGGTATTCAATGTCCCAGTGCAATGGAGCAGTGAATTTCCTCATTTTTATCAGCATCTCCGAATTAAAGTAAGCATTTTACTGTAATTTCTCCCATATTCATCTGAGCGCCATGGTGCCACCGCCATCGGTGCCCGGTCAATGGCGACACCGATTAAGCTATTCCTCTCACTACCAGCTATCTCTCCGGTTATGCCAACATGAACCTGTCCAACGCCGTTTCGTTGACAATGATCTTGTCGGCCTTCACCCCGTAGGCCATGGCTAGATCCACGCTGCGGTCGATTAAGTTGGTGTTCAGATGGAAGTCGAAGGCGGCCACCGTCAGCTTGTTCAGGCGGTCGAACTCGGCCGTGATGGTCTCGAGGACTTCCTTCAGCTTCTCGTCCAGCTTGGCCTTGAATGCCTCCATGTCGTCCCGCAGGCGCTGGGCGACTTTCTCGTTCTGCCCGGTGGTGAATTCCGCCACCATCTTGCCCGCCAAGCTGCCGATGACAGCACCGAGCATCGGGATCGGAATAACCGCCTGACCAATAGCGGTGGAAACACCGACAATGGCGGATTCCGCGCAGACGATCATGCCGAGGTCGATAAACTCATTGAACGTGATGTCGCCCTTGCGGTAGTCGTTGGCCAGAGAGGAGATCCCCTTTGCGGCGCTCACGACCGCAGAGGCGAACGGGGCCGCCATGCCCGCGTAGTTGGTCATCAGGTAGATGGACCCGGCCGCTACAGCACCCCCGGCGGTGCCCTTGGCCGTGTCGAGTCCGACCTCCTGCCAATCCGCAGCCGTGAAATCGCCACGGAAGACGTTCCTCCCAGCCTTGTATTTGGCATACAGCCCGGTTGCCAGCGATAGAGTGCCACCGACGGCACCGCCCACGAGAGCGGCCTGGCCTGCTTCCTGCCAAGACGGCCGGTGCTGGCGGGCGATCACGTCCTTCAGTTCCTCGTTCTGGTTGGCGAGGTCCTGCTGCTCGTTGTCCAGGGTGGTGGGGGCCTTATATACCTGGACATCAGGATAATTCACCACCGACGACTGTACTGCCTCGGAAAAGGGCTTCCCGGTCTGTTCCTCAATCTGCTTGACCAGCGCCTTGATGGCTTCCTCGGTGGAGCCCTTCAGCCCGTCGATATGGCCGCCGCTCAGCAGCGTCTGGATGGCCTCGTATGCATCCTTGGGTATGATGTAATAGGAACCGTCGGCCGTGAAGTCCTTGTAGGTGTTGAGGTGGTTCAGGACATGGTTCAGATTCGCGGAGATGCCGTTGATGAACTTTGACTGAACCCCGACCCCATTGATTAGATAGTCCACCGGTCCGGTGCGGTGGACACCATCGAAGGTCGCCGTCATGGTCTCCTGGGCCAGCGCCTGTCGAGCATTGCGGATGCCGACCTCTACCTGCTCGGCAATCTCGCCATGCTTCGTCATCTCGCTTCCCAGGATGTTCTGGGGGCGGGAGAGGAAGTCGCGGACCTTGTCGATCTGCTCCACCGCAGTCTCGAACGCGGCATCCTGCGCAGCCATCTTGATAATTTCGTCGTGAATCCGGGCTTCGTTGATGACCTGGACGACGACACCGGCGGCCTGATCCTGAACGAGGCGGTGACCGCGAGTTTTGAAGGTTTCCGCGTTCATGCTTGCACCTTCTTGTTCAGGAGCTCAGACAGCGAATGGACGTGATTGATGAGGGCGCCCAGCCATTCCTTTTGGACGGTGCCGAACACCAGATAGTCCCCAGGCGCACGCTCCTGCAGCTGAGCCAGCAGAACGGTGACGCCGTCCACATGGCGCTCGGTCAGGCTGAACAGGCGGTTGATTTCGACCTTGGCCGCGGAAAGCGCAGCGATATGGGTCTGGATCTTCTTGGTCTCAACTGCGGCGTCTTCGGCAATCGTCCGGTTGCGGCTGCGGGCGAACAACCCGGCCGCCACAAGGGCAGTGCCACCGATAGCCCAACCGACCGGGCCCGCCAACGCCAGGAAGGCTTCACCAGCGGCCATACCACCGCCACCAGTCGCCAGGGCACCGCCCCCCAGCCAGGCCAGCGCGGCATTGGTCGCGGCGACCCCGGACAGCGTCGAGATGGCGGTTCCGGTGCTGGCGGTGCCAAAAGTGGTCGCAATGGCCATGGCCGCGCTCGGAGCGAGGGCAGCGACGCCGACCCCGGTAGCGACGCCAGCGGCCGCGCCGGTGCCAGCCCGGCTGTTGACCTTGCGGGCCTCTTCTTCGATGGCGGCAATGATCTCGTGGAAGGTTTTGAATTCGGCCCGGTATTCGGAAAATGTCTTGTCGAATTCCTTGGGGCGGTTGGCGAGGGTGTTTATGTACCCCTCTACCTGGGTGATAATCTGCTCGCTGCTGGTCCTGCGGAGGTCGAACAACCTAGCGGAGGCATCGCCAACTACTTTGGCCTCGCTTTCATGCTTGGCCTGGGCAGCCTTCAGGGCTGTGATGGCCTCTTCCTTCATGGCACCATTGAACATGTTTTTTACTCCCCGATAGTCGAGGCACACGTCAGGAATTCCACGCTTCAATGTTTGCGCAGACCCTCGGCGGCGGTAGCTTTGGAAACGTCTGTTGTTGTTGAGGCTCTAGGGGATGCCACCTTTCGACGGTGGCACCGACCTAGGACCAGGCGGCGTACACTACTTCCCCAGCCTCCAAGGAATGCCGCCGAAAAAATCCCGGGTCGCCCCCACTTGCGCGATCATGGTGGTCATCTTTTCCCGGCTGGTCGCGTTCATGAGCATGCGAAGGTTGCCCAGGTTCTCTTGGAAGGCAGCTTCCGTCGCGGCCATGCCCTTCTTGAAGCCGTGGCGGCTGTCGTCCCAGTATTTCTCGGAATGCGTGGTCAGCATGTCGAGAAAGTGCTGCTCCTTCAGGGCTTCGCAGATCTTCTTCGCCAGTCGGCTCTGCCAGGACGCGCCGAACAAAGCGTAAGCCGCCAAGCCAATCAGTACAGCCAGCCCAATCACGATGGTGATTGGCCCTGCAAGAGCGGCAATCAGGCTACTCGTACTCACTACGCCACCCGTGGTTGCGCCGATTCCAGCCAGGTAGCTGGCAACGCCCGGAAGCAGCATGGCGGAACCAACTTCTGCGCTGGCGGCAGTTGCAGCAGCCCAAGCCGCCATGGCTCCAGCCGTTCCGCTCGCAGCCAACGCCCCGAGGAACACCCCCTTGACGTTAAATGGCACGGTCATCGCGCCAAGCTCGACTCCCCCCACCGACGTTCCTGCCGCCTGGTAATCGGCGAGAATGTCGTTGATTTCGGGCACCAGCTCCTGAGCACGTTCGGCCAAGAAGGCGTTCAACTTGTTCTGGACGTGGTCGATCAGGTACGAGCCCGCGAGCTGCTGGGCGTCCTTCTTGTCCTCGTAACGCTCACGGATACGCCCCTCGACGTAGTCCGGCGTGACCAGCTTGCTCAGGTTGGCCTTGATGAAGTTGGTGGACGCCGCCTTGTTCGCCGCAATGGTGCTCAGAATGCGTTCGGTTTTGCTGCCGACCCTACGCTGCCGCAGCGGTTCAGCGCGCTCCAACATCTCCAGCGAACCCTGGGCGCGATCCCGGTTCTCCAGGGCTTCGACGAGGCGGGCGGTCCACCCATCGCAGTATCCCTTGGTGGAATTCTTCAGCTCAACGACCCAGCTGTCAAGACGGCCGCGCACCTGGATAGGGCAGACCGTGCTCAGCAGACCAGCGAGGTCCTCTTCGAACGTTTTCCGGCGGCTCGGGTCATCGACGAGGTAGGTGAAGAAGCGGGCGCGGAAATCGGTCAGGGTAATCGGCCTGCCGATCAGCTCACCGCGGGCTTGGAGACCTTCGAGCAAGTGCGTGTAAGCGCGGGAAGACGCCTTGGTGATGATGTCTTCGAGGTCGTTCAGGTCCTGGCGGGCCATGGTTGCCACAAAGAAGACGTTCCGCAAAACCGGAAGGGTGTCGTCCTGGGCCTCAAGGGTCGGCAGTTGTTTCAGCAGAGCGTTGGAGAACTGCAGATCCTGCTGGTCCATGAACCCCTGAGCCGCCGAAGCGTAAATCAGGATGTCGGCAAGGCTGTGTGCCAGCTCTGCTTTGGTGTGGTCGTCCAGGGAGTGGCCGTAGCCGGGAAGGTCAAGAAGGTCGCAGCCCAGAAGGAACGCCGAGTCAACGAACACCAGGGCGGCGAAGCACTGCTCAGCGTCGGCGGGCTGATTGTCGTTATGGGTGCCGTACTTCTTCAGGGTGTCGAACGAACCGGCCACGATCTTGTAGTCGTTGCAGTGCTCTTCATCGTTGGCCTGGTTCAGGTCGAAGCCCTTGCGCATGATCCAGACGTCTTCTTTGACCCAGGCCGGACGCTCGCTGACGTGGCGCACGAGGCTGATGATGGCGGTGGCGGGCTGGTACGCCGTCGGCAGGGGATCGCTGCCCAGCAGGGTGTTGGCCAGTCGGGACTTGCCCTGGTCGAACCGACCACAGACGGCCACCCGCGGCTTACGGCCGAGATTCTTGACCTGGCGTACGAAGTTGGCGGCGGTCGGCGCGTCCTTGAACGGCGAGGCATCCAGGGGGGCGGGGGCAGTTTCGGCGTAGTCGCTCATCAGCTTGAGCTGAGTGGCGATGTCCCGGTAGGGGGCGCCGTATTCCAGTCCCTGCTTCGTGGAGATCTGGCCGCAGAACTGCACCCAAGCCAAGACAATGCCAAAGGGAGTATTGCCATTGTCTTGCTCGTGACGGGAAACCTGGCTCTGCGAAATGCCAAGGTGTGCCGCCATATCCTCCTGGGTGATCTTGGCGTCAGCCCGCATCTTAGCAAGATCGTATGATTGAATAGCAGTCATGGATGCAGCTCCTTTTGGTCGTGTTTCTTATGAAGCCGACGGCTGCTCATTCTCGGTCTTGTGGGTCTTCTCGTACCATTCCTTGAAGCCGAACAGCGCGAAGCCCCACACGATGGCGCATCCGATCACCTTGTACATTTTGTGCCTCCATTCTCTCTGCGCCGGAGGCCTAACTACCTCGTTCGCGCTTCTAGGAAGGCACTTTATGGGAACGGCCTGGGTGCGTCAAGTAGAAATATGCATGTAGCGGGTAAGAGACATAACTCTATGTGCGAAATGCGTGGCTGCGGTTTCTTAACCCAAGGCGGAGTGGCTGCTGACTGCGGCGATCTCGCTCAACCGGATGAGCGTGTTCATGTTGTTCCGGTAGCCGTCCTCCCAGCAATCGATCAACTGCTTGGTGATTGGGGGGAAACCGCAATCTTCCCAGACGGGAGGACCGCTTCCAATCCGCTCACGATCCTTCCTGCCGCTTAGCTGCTTCGTCCAATCCGCAGCCAAATCGTTCCAACAGCATGCTCAACATCTTGCGTAACGGCTCCCTCACACGGCCGTCGCCTGTATTCAACAACTCCGCAAGCGCTCTCACCGTCTCGGTGTCCTCGGCATTTTCCACCGGCACGGCATCGCCCTGTCGGAAGACGTCTTCCTTCATTACCCTGGTCAGGTACGGCTTGAGAGATGCCGGATCGGCATGGCCGGCGATTTCCGCAGCTTGATCCAGTATAGTGCGCGGATCAAACATCCGTCCGTGCGCGGCTCTGGCCCGGATATGCAGTTCGCGGATTAGCTCCGTCAGGAAATGCGCCCGCAACCGATGCCCACTGGCGTTGATGCCGACAGCCGCGAATGCCTTCTTCACCTCATTGCCAATGGCAGCCGCCGTCATCGCCCTTCCAGTCTTCCGGGAAATCCAAAGCTCCGGTGGCGGTACGTAGGTCGAGATTGCCGTTCGACGGTTTTCGATGAAACGCCGACGGTGATCCCATACCCATTCCACCAAAATCAATCGCAAGAGCGGAATGGGGATCGGCACATCCCGCTGCTTACGGCCTTTTTCGACCACAGAAACGAACAGATTGCGGCGACACGTGCCTTCCAATGCTTGCAGCGCCCCCAGCACCCGGTCGCATTCGCGTGGCTGAGCGGCTATTGCATCTAAGCCGCAAAGCCAAGGACGCCACCCAGCAGCGATCATCTGCTTCCTCGCTTCCGACGTTTGGGGGACGGGGAGAAGAATGCCTACCTCGGAGAGGGCTTTTTCAAGGGCTGTGACGGCCAGAGCCGACGTTCCTTCCCGCCTCAGTCCCATGGCCGCCATGACCTGGCCGCACAAGAAGTTCCGCACCCTTACGTATTCGTCGTCGGCGGACGCGCCGAGAAGGTAGTCAAGAACGCGGGTTACTTCGACCGAGCCGGGCGTATATCGCCGCTGCCCTTTTATCTCTCCGAGCGCCCTATAACGCACCTTCGGGCGGACCACGACACGCCGGGCACCGCTCCTGCGGCTTTCAAAGACGACCGCCTCGGCACCAATAGGAAATCGGCGGCGGCTTCCGTCAGACCCAGTTTCCGGTCTAAGCGGATCCTCGACAATGCCGCCCACCACTCCGAGCGACTGCAGCGTCTGGTAGAACCCAAAAATCACAGCCAGCTTTGCGTTAACGCGCGCCTCTCGCAGTCCCGCCGACGCCTGTTCGGAAACCCAATCCGTCAGCAGCCCGTCGTTTGCACCGAGCCAATCAACGTTCCGTTCTGATAGAAAGTGCAACCAATCTTTGATGGCATAGGCGTGAAGCCGCATCGTGCCAGCCGTTCCGCCTTCCCATCCCATCCGGTGAACAAAATACGAGGTGGCGCCTTCGTGAAGGGCTCCCGTTGTGTCTAGGATCATAGGCATCCCTGCGACATCCCGCCCATTGCAGCGGTGGCCGGGACCGGCAAACAGTAACTCAATGCCAAGTTTCGGCCGTAATCTGACGACGTTCGCCATGATCACCGCTCGTTAAGACGGGTTGGCATCGGACAGATACGACCAAACGACTCTTCATATTCAAGCAAACGTCGTTGCGCAGCATCGCGCGCGGCCTTGATCACCTCAACATCGTTTCCCAGACGGCGGAGACGCCCGATCAGCTCCGCATTCTGTTCAGCAAGCGCGGCGACCCGCGCCTCCGCCGCAACGCGGAGGGTATAGTCCTTGCATCCCGTGGCGAGCACCTTCGGCTGCCGACGGGCTACCAGAAGAGTTACGGCGGCATCAAAGCGGCGGCGAAGATCGCCATACTGACCAGCTGCCGATACGATGTTCGGACTCCCCCAGGCTCGCACACCGGCATGAATGGTTGGTTCGTGCCAGCGGCGAAGATCTGTTGGGGTGAGAGGGCACCATTGTCCCTCCGGCAGGCCCGTTGCCGCCCAACTCTCGATTAACTCGACTTTCTGCAAAAACGATGCCTCCGTGCGCGCCTGCCGCATTTCCGGGGACAGCGATTCGCCATCGTCGGCCAGACCACTTTCCCGGAGTATAGGGACCCGATCCGAAGGGATGTGCCCATGCCACTTAGCCATCCACCGTATCTCCCAAGATAATCGACATCGGCCGCGCATCGTCGAAACACCGACGGACATGAGACGCGCATTTGTCGGCCATTGTCCTTGCCGTTAGCCCAAAGTGCTCCGTCACCGGACGTTGCGCCTGCCCCAGATAGTTTTGCAGCTGGCGTTCCCACCAGTCACGGTTTTCCTGCATCTGGATGTTGTGGGGGCATGCTGAACAGGTGAAGGGATCGGCGAATGCAAAGTCAGGGACTCGCCCCACATTCCCGGCCAGGCCGGCAGTATCCACGATATCTTCCTTGCGACGCCGGAGACACCCAGCCACGGCAAGATCGGCCCGGGTGCGGGTGCAACCACAATACGAATGGCCTTGGGGGTGCGGCTCGAAGGTTCTGGATCTGACGAACTTGGACAGCAGGCCATTGAACACGCTGGCCTCGTCGGAGCCCCCCTGGCTTGAAAGTTCTACCTTGCGACGGGCCTCCGCGATGAGCTTCTCAAGCTCCGACTTCAACATCTCACCCTGATGGCCACCGATCATCTCTTCACCGACAGCCACTGACCACATTCGGGAGAATTCGGCGGCCAGCCGGCCGCCATCAAATTCCTTCTGGTGCAGGCGGAGCGTCTTATCGGCAGCGGCCAGTTCGTCGAGAAGGCTCTGTGCGCTGGCAACCTCCGCCGTAGGTGCCGCCGCCGCCTTCAACTGCTTGATCTGCTCGGTGGCTGCGGTTGCCTCCTCACGAATCCGTCCCAACGCCCCTCGAGTTGCTTCGGTGATATAGCGCCTCGTCATGTCCGGATCGTAATGTCGAAGGAACTCGCTCAACGCCGTCAGCGACGCATAATGAAAGCGGTGATAGTAGACGATGGAGAAGAAACGACGGAATTGGTGCGGCGAGAATTCCCATTCACTGCCGTCGGGCAACGGCGGAACCTCGATACAGTCAGCAAACCGCTTTATTGCGCGGCCGAGATCGGTATAGACCGGCGTGTCGTTGATCACGCCGATGCGGTCGAACAGCCACTCGGTGCCGTTTCTCTTCCGTGCCCGCACGCTCAACCTGTCCAGGATCTCGACGGCTTTCACCACCGACGTGGGGATGGGGATGCGATCGATGTCCCGCAACGTCTTTTCGATCCAGGTCAGCATCCACGGCTCGCCGTCTGCGTCGTACTCTATGCAGCCGCACCGCAGCGAAGATATTTCCTGCTTCCGTCTGGCAGTAAACGTGGCAACAACGATGGCGCAGGCCGTTGGAAGCAAATCGAAGGCCACATCATGGATGGTTAAGCCGCTTTGCACCCTTGCTGCCGCTCCAACGCGGTAAATAGCATCCGTGCGCACTTTGGATGGGAACCCTAGCCCCACCACGTCGAAGTCGGCCAGAACGTCCCGAATCGCTTGTCGCGTATTCTCGTCGATACGGCCGGAATGGGTTCGGGTGACAGGGAGATTGGCCAGACGGTCCACAATGGTCAGGATCGGTTCCGAGAATTCAAAAACCCACCGGAGAGCGCGATCAATCAAGAAACAGGCCTGGTACTCCGGCGCGGTCCTGGTTCTACCGGCATCAATCCGGACGAATTCTTTGGCACGCTTAAACGGGCTTTGGGTAACGAACGGGTTGTAGCCGATCGGGTCATGGGAGGCCATGCCTCTGACGGCCCACAGATCCGCCCACGTTTGAAGATTCCAAGCAAGGTTGTCAGTTGGGATGTTGCTGGGTTGTTCGCGGGCGTTGACCTTTAACCGCGACAACAATGTTGTTGCCCCCCCGTTTTCCAACCCCATCTCGACCAACACCGTCAGGATGGCCAAAAAGTGACGTTCCGGCAAACCGCCCAGCGACGACACGCCCAGCAATGCCGCGATACCTGTTCGGCTTACTACGGATTTTCCGTCGTTGTCCCGACGCGTGGGGAGAATGATCCGTCCCCCCGCCAGGTCGTGCAGGAACGCAGTGACCCGTGTGCTCCAGTCAACAGTTTCCCGCTGACCAAAACATAGGCGCTCAGCCCAAGTGCGGAACGTCTCTTCTCCGTTAAGATCGGCCATCCGGAAGAATCCTGCATCGTTCCTCCATCGCATAAGCCAGTGCAAAGAGCTGACCCGAGAGGTGGCGCTGATAGCCGACGCAGCGTTTGGCGGCTCCAAAAGATAATAGGCCATCATCTTGGATGTGATCCGATCGTGCTCGCGGTCCGGATCCGTTAGGCGACCACCGCTCCGAGCGATGACGACATGGTGCATAAGCCGCTTCACCGCGCCCGCCTTCTTTCTCGGATCATCTGTCGCAATCTCCCATTGGTCCTCAAGCAGACTCCCCGACACCAGCCACGTCGGCGACTGATTAGGAAGCCGCCTCATCATTTCATCATGCAGGGAGAGCGTGCCTGTCTCCGATAATTTCCGAGCTACTGTAAGCATGAGGCCATCACCATGGTTCGATCAGAGCGAGTTCGCCGTTCTTCAACGCTGACTCCACGAAATCGACGGTTGCAGCCAAACGTAGACGATGGGTGCTGGTGAACAGTCGCTCCAGATAGGCTTCCGTCTCGGCCAACAACGTCATCCATACCGCCTGCCAACGATCGGGATTACGGACAATCCACACGTCCATTGCCGCCTTCAGGCTGAGGTTGGTGAGCACCAGGGAAATCAGGCCCTGCTCCGTAGGGACAAACCGACGGGCAGGGCATCCTTGATGACAACGTTCAAGCCGATCGCACCGCTCTCCGATCGTGGTGCCCGGCTGGATCCCGTGGGTGGGTTGGAGGCAGACGAATCCCAGCCCAGTTTCCATCGCCACGCTCTTCCTCTCAACCAAGTCTTGCTCGGCGATACCGAGATGGCAGGCGACATCCCTAATACCTGACGCTACGGCCGCCTCAAACAAATGTTGGAACCGACGAATGTGCTCCGCCAACTCCCGCCGGAACCATGGTGTCCGCAGATATCGCTGCATCGTCGTTCCTGAGCGGGTGTGATTTGCCAGGAGTTGAGAAGGGCAGTGATCGCCCGCACTTCCAATGGCTTCGATATCAAGCCGCGTCTTCCGGATCATCTGCCTGGTAATCGGCAGACCGCCAATGATCGGGTCCGCCGCGTGGTACTTTAGGAACCTCTTCCACCATAAACACTGCGTTCCAATGTCCGGCACAGTCACAACCGCGGGCAGTCCGCTCTCCTTATTCACGGTACAGAGAAACAGCGGTCCCGAACCTGGGCTCGCGCGTAAAATTGTTGTCATTTCTTGCACGATGCGGATCACGGCGATCCCAGATAACGTCTGTCCCTCGGCAGAGACATCCGACAGAGACACGCATGCGTCGGCAGATGAACCAAGAACCGCATCCACTGTCACCCCAGCCCGATTCTTGTGACTCGCCAGCACCGCCGTGGTGGTCACCGTTCGCCTGCCAATAGCCGAACCACCCACAAACGGATCTGCAGCAAGATCCAGCAGCGGCTGTACATTCCAGGCGGTATCAATCAAGAGAATTCCGAAGGCCGCGTTCCAAGCGCGCCACCCCATAGAAACAAGCCTCTGCAACACCGCTGTTATGGGGATGGATGAGTGAGCCTCGACTCTAGTTCGGATCCATGCGCTCGGTATTTCAAGGTCGATGTAGGACGGGTGGGAGGTGAAATGCGGTAGAATACCACCCACAGCCCCATGGAGTTGCCATCGCAACAGCAGATTGAGCGCCTTTTCCGGGTTCTGCCCGGTGACATCCCGAATCCAATGTTTCAGCCGAGGGTCGCCAGCCCAGTTTTCCATCTTGTCCACGACATCGGCCGTCTCCGGCAACCCCGGTAGCGACAGAATTCGAGCCGAATCGATAAAACGGCCATACTCTTTGAGCAGATCCGTCTCCAACGCCTTACGCAAGGCCGTTAGGCGAACCGCATTGAGTGATGAAATCGCAGTCATCTTCCGGTCAAAAGACAGCCCGTTGTCATCCATGCGGGCATCTCTGCTCAGCAGCGCTACCGCATTATCAGGCGTCGACCAGTCGACCCTCCCTGAGCGCGTCAGTTCTGCGAGACAAGGCCCCCCAGCGCCCGCTGCTCTGAATGAGCTAACACGGCTCCGACGGGGAAGACGAATTACGGGCAACCCAATCTGTAGCCCTAATGCCCGAATTACGCTTACAAGATGATGCATCCGGCCGACAATGACGGACCAGGCATGTTCCCGACCATTAGCGGCACCATCTAGCTGCGATTCGTAGTAACGACAAACAGCTATAAGGTCTTCCTCTTCGGCTAAGACAAGTTCTTCCCCAGAAATGATCGCCGTGACGGTAAGGATATGGCGGAACACTGGCTGTGTAATGTCTGGGTTCATGCGGTTGCGATGAAGCCAGCGCAGCCAGTGCAAAAAATTGAACCATTTTGCACGAATAGTCGTCGGGCGACCTTGCATGCGCGGCCAAGCTTCAGCAAGACGGCGCGCAAAACACACGCCAAACATTTCGGTCACCTCGCCAAAGCGATAGGGCGGACCATGTCCCGGAATAACAATGCGGATCTCACTGCCCACCAAAACCCCCTTGCGCGCCCACGCATACGTCCCCATAATCCGTCGACCAGTATATCCCGCCTTTTCATTGGGATTCAATCATGCATACGGAAAACAATGTGTGAAAAGGTGATCATTCTAGACGGTGAGCGGGTCATCATGGGTTCCTTCAACTTCACGCGGGCAGCCCAAGAAAAGAACGCCGAAAACCTGCTGGTGCTGCGCGACAGGAAGCTGGCCGGGCAATACATTGCCAATTGGAATGAGCATGTCGGGCATTCGGACGTCTATCGCTGACCGCGTCTTGGGGAAGCCAGCATTCACGGAATCGGCTAACATCCTTTCTCGAAAGCCAACCGAGGGGGATGACGGCCGTGGGGCAGGCACTGACATTCGACGCACTGAAGACGAAGCAGCGTGAACTTCGGAACGATTTTCCTACCAATCTCGGCTTGCGGGTTCATCGGGCGCTGAGCTGGCTGCAACGGGCCGAAATGTCCGAGGATGATCAGGATGCTCAGTTCATCTTCCTATGGGTGGCCTTCAATGCCGCCTACGCCGAGGATCGGGGGGAAGCCGATCTAACCAGTGAGCGCGGCATTTTTATCGACTACTTCGAGAAGGTCATTGCCCTGGACGGCGGCCAACGTATCTATGACGCTATTTGGCGACGGTTCTCAGGCCCAATCCGTGTCCTTCTGGATAACAAGTACGTCTACCAGCCGTTCTGGAGCCATCACAATCAGGTGTCTGGGTACGAAGACTGGGCAGAACGTTTCGTCAAATCAAAGAAAAAGATTCAGCGGGCATTGGCGGACCACGACACCAAGGTCATTCTCTCGTTGTTGTTCGACAGGCTCTATGTGCTGCGCAACCAACTGGTTCATGGCGGCGCGACATGGAACAGCTCCATCAACCGCGCCCAGGTGACCGACGGCGCAGCCATAATGGGTGTTCTTCTCCCCCTCTTTATCGATGTCATGATGGACAATCCTGGGGAGTCGTGGGGAGCCCCGTATTACCCCGTTGTTGAATGACCGTGTCAAAACGCGTTGGCAACTCAGCCGGCAATGTCTTTGGTCGCTGTCATCCAGTTATTCCTTTTGGCCTCCCGAATTGCTAGAAGGTCCACCAATCGACGCATTGATATCCGGTTCATCCCATTTCTCGGCAACGGCGGCCCAACGGTCGATCCAAGCCTGAAACTCTGGATCCTCGATCCGCATCTGGAACGTAAAGAGCCGATCGACGACGTCCTTCATCAAGTCGCGCATCTGGGCATCGTCTATGTGTGATGCCTCGGCCCACGGAATCCTCCGCCCATCGGCGTCCAAGATGACGACATCGGAATAGTCCCCAGCTTTGGTTACCGGAACCACACCTGCGTGGAGATTCTCCAGCTTGGTGTTGCGCACGCACATCATGGCCATGACCTTGGCCAGACGGGCAGCGATCCGCTTTTCGTCGTCCTTCCGCATGGCGGGATGGTAGCAGGGGACGTACCGGCGGGCCATGGGTGTTGCGTCCAGAAATGCAAAACGCGGCCGACCAGGGTCACCCCCAGTCGGCCGCGATACTTGAATTTGATAAGGGCTACTTGCGCGGGCCGACGCAAATCGCCACCCGAGGCCGATTGAAGCCGCCACCTGAGGCCGATGAATTCGCCACCCGAGGCCGATGATTTCGCCACCCCTGGGGAGGGGCGGGCGCCGCTGCTGACATCGA
>Ga0265327_10001684_pt1 | contig 26440 bp, 28 predicted proteins | sample 41621metaG_FD_202089 | JGI IMG/M metagenome (GOLD analysis project Ga0265327, IMG submission 202089) | Rhizosphere microbial communities from Carex aquatilis grown in University of Washington, Seatle, WA, United States - 4-16-21 metaG | ecosystem: Host-associated > Plants > Roots > Rhizosphere...
TGGGGCGCCAGGGGGTTGGCGATCCAGATGGCGCCGTCGGCGTCCAGGCAGATGCCGTCGGGGAGGCAGGGGGCCGTGGAGGCCCAGACGCGGCGGTTGGTCAGGGCGCCGTCAGGGCCGATGTCGAAGGCGGTCAGGCGCGTCCCCAGGGTCTCGCCCACGATCAGGGTCTTGCCGTCCGGGGTGATCACCGCGCCGTTGGGAAAGCTGAGGTCGTCCGCGGCCGCGCTGGCGGTTCCGTCGGGCTGGATCAGGGCCAGGCGCGCGCGGGTGTGGTTGGCGATGACGTCCGGGGCGCCGCGGCTGACCAGGTCGGCGTCGAGGTCGAAGCCGAAGTTGCCGACGTAGGCGCGGCCGTGGGCGTCCACCACCATGTCGTTGCAGTGCCAGGTGGCGATGGCCGAGAGGTCGGCGTGCAGGCGGATCGACCCGTCGGCGGCGGAGCGCCGCATCACCTTGCGCTGCTCCATGGAGACGAACAGCAGGTCGCCGCCGGGCAGCCAGCCGAGGCCCGAGGGCCGGTCCTCCCATTCGAACTCGGTACGAAGGTCGCCGGCCAGGGAGATCGACTTCACGGCGTGGGCGAAGAAGTCGCTGAACCACAGGCGGCCGTCGCGCCAGCGGGGCCCTTCGCCGAAATAGATCCCCTCGGTGAGCACGCGGGTGGGCCGGGCCATGGTGGTTCCTCCTCTTTCGGCGGAGATTGGCAGAGAAGTCGGGGACGGGGGAGGGGCCTGGCGGCCGGACTGCCCCCCTCTGCCTGCCCCCATTGCTTGCCGCCCCTCTGCTTGCCGCCCCTCTGCTTGCCCCCCCCTCTGCTTGCCCCCCTCTGCTTGCCGAGGGGGGCGCCCCGCGCTAAGCCGCGCGCTCTTCAAGCGACGGAGCTGACGCCATGACCGAGACCAAGGACGCGCGCCGTCTCGAGCCCGAGAACCTGATCGAGACCCTGGCCCTCGAGCGCATCGAGGTGAACCTGTTCCGGGGCGTCAGCCGTGACCAGCACGGGCGCATCTTCGGCGGGCTGGTGATCGGCCAGGCGCTGATGGCAGCCTACAAGACCGTGGAGAAGGTGCGCTGCCACTCGCTGCACTGCTATTTCCTGCGGCCCGGCGATCCGCGCGTGCCGATCCTCTATGACGTCGACCGGGCGCGCGACGGGCGCAGCTTCACCACCCGGCGGGTGACGGCGATCCAGCACGGCGAGCAGATCTTCAACCTGGCCGCCTCGTTCCAGATCCCCGAGGACGGGGTGGAGCACCAGGACGAGATGCCGGTGGTCAAGACGCCCGACGAGCTCGCCCCCGAGCGCGACCTGCGCAAGACAATGCTGGAGAAGATGCCGGCGGCCATGCGCGAAGCGGCCCTGCGTCCGCGGCCCATCGACATGCGCCCCGTCGACCCCGAGGGCTTCATGGGCAATGCGGCGCCCGACCCGAAAAAGTCGGGCTCCTCCACCCAGGACGTGTGGATGCGGGCCGTGGCCCCCCTGGGCGACGACGAGATCCTGAACCAGTGCGTCATCGCCTACGCGTCGGACATGAGCTTCCTGTCGACGTCCATGCGCCCGCACGGCATGGGCTGGCAGACGCCCGGCCTGCAGTCGGCCAGCCTGGACCATGCCGTCTGGTTCCACCGGCCCAGCCAGTTCAACGCCTGGCACCTGTACCACCAGACCAGCCCCTCGGCGTCCGGCAGCCGGGGCTTCAACCTGGGCCAGATCTTCACCGCCGACGGCAAGCTGGTGGCCTCGACGGCGCAGGAAGGCCTGATGCGCTACCGGCCGCCCGCGGAGGCGTGAGGGGGCAGGCCCCGCGCCGGAGGTTGAAGACGGCGCCTGCGCGCCGGGGCGGAGTCAGGCTAGCCTTGGCGCATGAACTATCGCCACGCCTTCCACGCCGGGAACTTCGCCGACCTTCTGAAGCACGCCGTGGTGCTGGACCTGATGGGGCGGCTGACGGCGGCGGCCGGGCCGCTGAGCGTGGTCGACACCCATGCCGGGGCGGGCGCCTATGACCTGACCGGCGACCTGGCCCGCAGGACCGGCGAGGCCGAAGCGGGTGTCGGCCGGCTGATGGCCGACGCCGCCGCGCCGGCGGTGTTCGCGTCCCTGAAGGCGGCGGTGGCCCGGATGAATCCGAGCGGCGGGCGTGTTCGCCACTATCCCGGCTCGCCCCTGCTGATCGCCCCGGCGTTGAGGCCCGGCGACCGCTATGTGGGCTGCGAGATCCGGCCCGACGACGGCGCGGACCTGACGGCGAACCTGAAGGGCCTGGGCGGCGCCGAGGTGCGCCAGGCGGACGGCTGGGCGACGGCGGCGGCGGAAGCGCGGCTGGCGTCGAAGGCGGGCCGACGCCTGTTCGTGCTCATCGATCCGCCGTTCGAGCGCGGCGACGACTACCCGGCCATCGCCCGGGCGGTGGGCGAAGTGCTGGCCGCCGCGCCGGGGGCGGTGATCGCCGTCTGGGCGCCGATCAAGGACCTGGCCACCTTCGACACCCTGCTGGGCGAGGTCGAGGACGCCGCCGCCGACGCCACGGCCGCGGCGGGCGAGGCGGCGCCGGCGATGCTGGTCAGCGAAGTGCGGCTGCGGCCGCTGGACGACCCGATGAAGATGAACGGCTGCGCCATGCTGGTCCTGGGCGCGCCGGCGGGGACGGAGGCCGCCGCGCGGGCGGCGGGCGACTGGATCGCGGCGGCCTGCGGGGGGCCGGGCGCGCGGGCGCTGACCCGCACGATCTGAAGGCGCCGGGCGACCGCGCCTCGGACAGTCGATCACCTTGCGTGAACCTTTGCGCATCGACGCCATTTCGCATGTGCGAGCGATTCGGATGTGATATGTTGCATCGCAACATCGTTGGGCGATGGGCCCCGCGAAACCGTGAAGGAACAACGACATGGCGTGGTTGAACGAACTGCCCGGCATGGGCGCGGCCGAAGATCGGACCGCCAAGGCCTTGAGCTTCCCGGTGGGCGCGGTGTCTCCCCTGTGGCTGGCCTTTGGCGCCGCCGCCTCGGCGGGGGTGGCTTTCTGGTGGGCCACGCGCTGGACCCGGCCGACCAACCTGGAGGCCCTGCTGGGCGCGCCGGCCAAGGCCCTGGGCGCGGCGGTGGACGCCCTGCCGGACGCGCCGCTGGTGACGCCCGCGGCCGTGAAGTCCATCGAGGCGGCCCTGGACCCCACTCCGGTGGTGGAGATCGTGCTGGAGGCCGCCGAGGCGATCGTCGAGCCGATCCTGGAAACGGTCGCCGAACCGGTCGCCATTGCGCCCGAGCCTGTCGTCGAGCCGGCGCCCGAGCCGATCTTCGTCGCCACGCCGGAGGTTCCGCCGGTTCCCCTGGCCGACGACGACCTGACGCGGATCGTGGGCATCGGGCCCAAGCTCGCCGCCGCCCTGGCCGAGCGCGGCGTCACCCGCTTCGCGCAACTGGCCGCCTGGGGCGCCGAGGAACTGGCCGAGGCGGACGCGGCCCTGAACCTGAAGGGCCGCGCGGTCCGCGACGCCTGGGTGGCCCAGGCCAAGCGCTTCGCCCAGGGCTGACCGAAGGCCGCCCGCTTCGTCGGCGGGCGAACGGTCCCTAAACCACGGCCGTGCTTTGTTATCCCGCGCGCCGCCCTATCTCTGATCGGGGCGGCGACGGAGATTTCGATGAGCGAGCACGATCGCCATGCGGCCCATCGGGCCTGGCTGACCGCCGAGCGGATCAAGACGGTCTCGGACCGCCTGGTGTCCATTGGCCCGTTCGGCGTCGGCCTGGACGGCGCCTTGGCCTTCGTGCCCGTGGCCGGGGGCGTCTACAGCCTGGCCGCCGGCTTGTGGCTGATGCGCGAGGCGCTGAGAGCGGGCGCCGGGGCCTGGACCCTGACCCGCATGGGCGCCTATGTGCTGTTCAACACCGCCAGCGCCGAGATCCCCATCGTCGGCCAGACCTTCGACTTCTTCTTCCGGGGCCACCTGATGGCCGCCAACGCCCTGCAGAAGGACATCGCGCGCCGCCACGGCGCGCCGGCGGAAGACCACATCGAGGAGGCGCGGCGCCGCCCGTTCGCCCTGCTGCGGGGCCCCGTGGCCACACCGGTCGCCACAGTTCGCTGAAAGCCTAGGCCAGCCGCCGTCCGGCCCCGAACTCGTCGCCCTCGCGCGGGGCGGCGTATTTCGGGAATTCGCTGGGATGGACGAACTCGTCCCGGAACCAGGGCCGGCGCTGGGGATCGAAGGTCCGCTGCAGCCATTCCTTGACCCGCTGGACGCGGCCATGGCGGACCACCGCCGGGTGGTGGCGCAGCCAGAGGGTGGGGTGGGCCACCGGATCGAGGTCGAGCATCACCAGGTTCGGGTCCACCGTGTAGATCGCCGTCGGCAGGCTGCCGATGCCCGCCCCGTTGCGCACCGCCTCGACCATCACCGCGCTGGAATTGGTGACCAGGTTCACGCCCAGCAGCTCACGCACGGCCTCGGCCTTGCGGCTCCAGGTCGAGCGCTGCTCGCGGAAGGCGGAATGGCGCACGATGCGGTGGTTGGCGACATCGGCGAGGCTTTTGGGCGGGCCGTAGGTGTTGAGATAGGCCTGCGAGGCGTACATGGCGTAGTGCAGGTGGGCGATCGGCGTCGTCGCCCGGTCCGACCCCATGTCCGCCACGAACTCCAGCGACAGGTCGACGTCGCCGGCGGTCAGGCTGCCGGGATACATGCCGCAATCCAGCACGAGGTCGATCTCGGGATTGGCGGCCTGGAAGTCGGGCAGGGCGGGCATCAGCACATAGGTCGCCATGCCGTCCGGCGCGGCCAGGACCACGCGCCCGGAGTTGGTCTTGTCGCTGCCGGCCACCTCGCGGACGATGGAGCCGCCCAGGCGGGCCATGCCGGCGGCCAGGTCGCGCATGGTCTCGCCGGCCTCGGTGAGCTGCACCCCCCGGCTGGAGCGCCGGAAGAGCGAGGCGCCCAGGCGGATCTCGAGGTCTTCCATCCGCCGGCTGATGGTCGGCTGGGTCATGCCGAGGAGGCGCGTGGCGGCGTTCAGGCTTCCGGATTCGGCGACGGCCAGGAACACCCGCACGTCGTTCCAGTCCAACCGTCGCCAGATTTCTTCTTCTTCGCTCGCGGTGTCGCGCATGACGGCTATTCGGTTGCAGCCTAACGGGCCTTCCCCGGTAGATTACATTACTCACGCCAAAAGTCAGTGCGAAGGCTCACGGCGACCAAAACGCCGCAGGCGGACGGCGGCTCCGCCGATTCTGGCCCTCAATTTCGCGCATATCGGCTCTGCCAAACTCGCTGAAGCGACGTTTTTCGATCGGGACTAGGCCTGTGATCCAGCCTCGTTCCGAAGGGAAATGCCATGGCCGACACACGCGCCGAGAAGTCCGCCGACGAGTTCGCACGCAAGCCCGCCGTGGTCCTGGCGCCGCAGCCGCCCCTCCGGATCGCCGATGTGATCGCGGTGTCGTCGCCCTTCGGGGCGTCGCCGGCCCAGGCCTGCGACCTGCCTGAGGCCCAGGACCTGGCGACGCGGCTGATGGAGCACAAGGTGGCGAGCCTGGAGACCTATCTGCGGGTGCAGGCCATCCAACCCGCGGCGGTGCTGGTGGCCAAGGAGTCGGGCCGCGTCACCGGCGTGGCGGGGCTGCTGTTCCTGCGCCCGGCCGGGGTGGACCAGATCCTGGCCGGCGAGTTCGATGCGCTTGATCCGGCTGACGACCTGCTGACCCACGAGGGCGAGTGTCCGGCGGCGCTCTACGCCTGGGGCGTGGCGGCGGCGACCAAGCTCGGCGGCCAGGCGATCCTGGGCGGCGGACGGGCGGTCCGGCTGCAACTGTTTCCCACCATCACCGGCTTCACCCGCGCCGTCACCGGCGCCGGGCGCCACGTGGCGCTGACCCGCTACGGCTATCGCCCCCTGCGCCACGCCGACGACGACCTGATGGTCAGCGAGCCGGCCCTGGCGGCGGAGAAGGCGGCATGAACGCGCCGATGCGGATCGAGGTCCCGGCGCGGGCCTATCTCCATTCCAACAGCCTGCAGATCACCGTGGCGCGCAGCCTGGATGACCTGATGCAGATGGCCGTGGTGCGGGCCGTGGTCTACATGGGCGAGCAGTACTGCCCCTATGACGAAGAGTTCGACGGCAACGATTTCGCCGGCGCCACCCACTTCATCGCCCGCCTGAACGGCGAGCCGGTGGGAGTGCTGCGCATGCGCTGGTTCGCGGGCTTCGCCAAGCTGGAGCGCTTTGCGATCCGCTCCCAGAACCGCGGCGGCGACATCGCCCGGGCCCTGTTCGACGCCGCCTACGCCATGGCCGCGCGCAAGGGCTACAGCCGGGTGCTGGGCTATATCCAGGCGCGCCTGCTGCCCTTCATGCGCCGGGTCGGCGGGGTGGTCGAGCGCGAGGGCCGTCCGCGCCTGGTGTTCTCCGATCATGAGTACATCGAGGTCGAGCGCCTGCTGGCGCCGTGCGAGGACGCCCTGGGCGTCGACTCCGACCCGATGGTCATTCTTCGTCCCGAAGGCGCCTGGGATCGGCCCGGCGTCCTCGATCATTCCGCCGCCAGGCCGGCCACCAACCCTCATTGAGCGTCATGTTGCTTTCATCGATTGAGCGGACCCGAGGGTCCGTCGGGCGGGCGCAGCCGCGACTGATCTGTCTGGATCTTCAGCGCGAATACGTGGTGCCAGGCCGGCCCCTCTACGCCGACGGCGCGGGGCGGGTGGCGGAGACCTGCGCGAGCGTCCTGCGCCATGCGCGCGCGGCCGGCTGGCGCGTGATCCACGTCCAGCGTCGACATGCCGACGGTCTGTTCGAGCGCAGCGGCTTCTTCGGCGCTCCGATCGAGGGCCTGCGCCCGCTGATCAGCGAGCCGGTGTTCGCGCGGAGCGGCCTGTCGGCCTTCTGCAACCCGGACTTTGCCGCCGAGATGCGCGACGCGGCCGGCGAGGATGTCTTCCTGATCGGCTTTTCCCTCGACCGGACCTGCATCGCGACGGCGTTCGCCGCCGCCGACGCGGGTCTGGCGGTGACCATCCTGTCCGACGCCACCGGCGTGGCCGGGGACGGGGAGGGGGACGCGCGCCTGTCGCGCGCCGCCGCCGAACGGGTGCTGTCGAACGTGGCCCGGCTGGCCAGCAGCGACGACGTGCTGGACGACCTGAGCGCCGCGGAGGCCTGCCCGTGAGCGGATCCTGCGGCGATACCGCCCCGATCGATCGGGGCGCGACCCTGGCGGCGTTGCCGGGACTGCTGTCCCTGGCCCGCCAGGTGGTGGTGACGACCCTCGAGCCTGGCGATCCTGAGACGGACGCCCTGCGCGTAATGCTCGAGGAATGTGTCGTGGGGGCTCATCGGATCTGCCTTCGGGAACAGATCCGCCTGGGCGAGGGCGAGTGACTGGGGAGGGAGTGTGCCCATGATCGGGGGCGACTGGGAATTCGAAGGGTTGAAACCGCGGCTGCTTCTGCTGCTGGAAATGTATCGCAACGCCGCGTCGGACGAGGCGAGGGCCAATCTGACGGCCCTGTTCCAGGACGTTTTCCTGGCCACCGCGTGGAATGTGGCGACCGATCTGCTGAACAATGGATGGGAGCCGAGCGTCGTGGCGCCGGCCGCCGGTGAGCGCCCCCAGGGGCATCTGAGGCTGGTGAAACGGTAGGCGATCCGGAAGCCTAAAGCCGGCCTCAGAAAAACTGCAACTGTTTTAGTGGCAATTAGCCTTGAGCGAGGCGCCGCGGGAATTATGTAACCGACACCGTTTCGGTTTCATAACTTCTCGGAGCTTACAACATGTCCAAGGGCCAAACCGCCAAAGTCGCCGTGGTCTACCACTCCGGCTACGGCCACACCGAAGTGCTGGCCAAGAAGGTCGCCGAAGGCGTCGTCGATGGCGGCGCCGAGGTGGTGCTGCTGAAGATCGACAGTCCCGTGCAGGACTTCGAGCCCCTGCTGAACGCGGCGTCGGACGCCGACGCCATCATCTTCGGCGCCCCGACCTACATGGGCGACGTCTCGGCCCCGTTCAAAGCCTTCGCCGACGCCAGCGCCAAGGTGTTCTTCACCAGGGGCTGGCAGGACAAGCTGGCGGCCGGCTTCACCAACTCCCACAGCTTCGCCGGCGACAAGAGTCACGCCCTGGAAAGCCTGACCATCCTGGCGGCCCAGCACGGCATGAACTGGATCAACCTGGGCATCGCGCCGCCGAACGTGACGGCCGCCGAACGCGGGCCCGACACCATCAACCGGGTCGGCTCGTTCATCGGCCTGGCCGGCCAGTCCGACAACGTCGGCGCCGACATCAGCCCGCCGGCCGGCGACCGCGAGACCGCCCGCCTGCAAGGCGTCCGCGTCGCCAAGGCCGCCCTGCGCTGGAAGCGCGGCCAGGCCGAAGACCTGGCCGAGGCGGCCTAGAGGTCAAAGCCTACGCCCCGCCACCGGTGCTCAAGCCGGTGGCGACGGCGAAGCGGACGGCGCCTCTCGCCCCCCAGGGCGCCGTCCGCGATCGCCATTTTCGGGACCCATGGCCGCTAGGCGGCCAGCAGTGAACTCGAGGCGATGGTGTGGCGCGTCAGAAGCTGGCGCTGGGCGAAGATCTGCATCGCCTCGGTCGACGGATCGCGGGAATCCTCCCAGACGCCGTGACTGGCGTAGCGGGTCAGCAGCAGCAGGCGAGAGTGACCGAACGGGGTCTCAGCCTGCGTCTGGTTGGCGTGGAAGAGGCCGAAGATCCGGGTATCGAAGCGCGCCTCGAAGTCCGGCCAGGCCTGGGCCGACAGGTCCACGAAGCGTTCCAGGTCCGGCGTCTCCACCGTGAACCAGCGGTGCACATAGATGCCGCCCGGCGCCAGGACCAGCGGGTCGTCGCCGACAGGCCGGGCCGTCGGCGCCATGTCGATGATGCGGGCGTCCTCGAGGCTCACCGCCGAGACCAGCTCGCGCACGGCCTTCATGCCTTCGCCGTCGTCGATCCCCTGAAGCAGGACCGCGGTGTCGTTGGCCGCCCAGCCGAGCTGGGCGACGAAGCGGCCCACCACGCGCCCGCCGCTGGCTTCCAGCCGGGGCGCCAGCGCCTTCAGCCGTTCGTCCAGGTCCTGATGCGCCTGGCGGCCCGGCTGGATGATCAGGCGCAGAAAGGTGAAGGCCGCGCTCACGCCGCGGCGTCCGTGGTCTCGGTCTGGGCGTAGCCGAGGTCCTTGTTGAGCTCGTCGAGGATGGCGGCGGCGGCGTCGGCGATCACCGTGCCGGGCGGGAAGATCAGCCGGGCGCCGGCGTCGCGCAGGGCCTGGAAGTCGGCCGGCGGGATCACCCCGCCCACCACGATCATGATGTCGCCGCGCCCCAGCTTCTCCAGCTCGGCCTTCAGTTCCGGCACCAGGCTCAGGTGACCGGCGGCCAGGGAGCTGGCGCCCACCACATGCACGCCCTGGTCCACGGCGGCCTTGGCGGTCTCGGCCGGGGTGGCGAACAGGGGGCCGACGTCCACGGCAAAGCCCAGGTCGTCGAAGCCGGTGGCGATCACCTTCTGGCCGCGGTCATGGCCGTCCTGGCCCATCTTGGCCACCAGGATGGTCGGCGGGCGACCATCGCTTTCCTTGAAGGCGGCGATCATGGCGCGGGCGCGGCTGACCGTGGAGGCCGGGCCGACCTCGGCGGCGTAGACGCCGCGCACCACCTGGGTCTTGGCCTGGTGGCGGCCGAAGACGTTCTCCAGCGCCAGGCTGATCTCGCCCACCGTGGCCTTGGCCCGGGCGGCGTTCACCGACAGCTCCAGCAGGTTGCCGCCGGCCCTTGCGCCGTTCTCCAGGGCCGCGAGGGCGGCCTTGACCTCGGGCTCCGAGCGTTCGGCGCGCAGGCGCTTCAGCTTGTCGATCTGGCTGGCCAGCACCGCCGAGTTGTCGACCTTGAGGATCGGGATGTCCTCCTCGGTGGTCGGGATGTACTTGTTGACCCCCACCAGGGTCTGGCGGCCGGAATCGATGCGGCCCTGGGTGCGGGCGGCCGCCTCCTCGATGCGCATCTTGGGCACGCCGGCGTTGATGGCCCTGGCCATGCCGCCCAGGCGCTCGACTTCCTCGATGTGCTCCAGCGCCCGCCTGGCCAGGTCGTGGGTCAGGCGCTCGAGGTAGTGGCTGCCACCCCAGGGATCGATGGTCCGCGTCAGGCCGCTCTCCATCTGCAGGAAGAGCTGGGTGTTGCGGCTGATGCGGGCTGAGAAGTCGGTGGGCAGGGCCAGGGCCTCGTCCAGGGAGTTGGTGTGCAGGCTCTGGGTCTGGCCGTTGGTCGCCGCCATGGCCTCGATCGTCGTGCGCGCGACGTTGTTGAACACGTCCTGGGCGGCCAGCGACCAGCCGCTGGTCTGGGTGTGGGCGCGCAGGGAGAGCGAGCGGGCGTCCTTCGGATCGAAGTTCTGCCGCATCAGCCTGGCCCACAGCAGGCGCGCGGCCCGCTGCTTGGCCACTTCCATGAAGTAGCTCATGCCGGCGCACCAGAAGAACGACAGGCGCGGGGCGAAGGCGTCGACGTCCATGCCCGCGGCGATGCCGGCGCGGACGTACTCGATGCCGTCGGCCAGGGTGTAGGCCAGCTCGAGGTCCAGCGACGCCCCGGCCTCCTGCATGTGGTAGCCGGAGATGGAGATCGAGTTGAACTTGGGCATCTCCTTGGCCGTGTAGGCGAAGATGTCCGCGATGATCCGCATCGAGGGGTCGGGGGGATAGATGTAGGTGTTGCGGACCATGAACTCCTTGAGGATGTCGTTCTGGATGGTCCCCGACAGGGCCGCGTGCGGCACGCCCTGTTCCTCGGCGGCGACGATGTAGAGCGCCAGGATCGGCAGCACCGCGCCGTTCATGGTCATCGACACGCTCATCTTGTCGAGCGGGATGCCCGAAAACAGCGTCCGCATGTCCAGGATGGAATCGATGGCCACGCCGGCCATGCCGACGTCGCCCTTCACCCGCGGGTGGTCCGAGTCATAGCCCCGGTGCGTTGCCAGGTCGAAGGCCACCGACAGGCCCATCTGCCCGGCCGCCAGGTTGCGGCGATAGAAGGCGTTGGAATCCTCGGCCGTGGAAAAACCCGCGTACTGGCGGATGGTCCACGGATTGGTGACGTACATGGTCGGGTAGGGGCCGCGCAGGAACGGCGCGAGGCCCGGATAGCCATCCAAGAAGTCCAGGCCCTGAGTGTCGGCGGGGCCGTAGGCGGCGCGCACGGCGATGCCTTCCGGCGTTTCCCACGGCTCGGCGGCGGGTGCGGCGCCGGCCAGGCCGGCGGCGGGATCGAAGGCGATGTCGGCGAAGTTCGGGAAGGCGCTCATGCGGCCAGGTCCTCGTACCGGATGGGCGTCAGGGCGGGGCAGCGGCTGTCCGGACCGGGCAGGCGCGGGTCGGGGGCGGCGACCGGAACGGCGGCCGCGGTTTCGATCTCCACAGGCGCCTCGTCTGGATTGCGGAACTGGGTGACGCCCAGGATCTTCTGCTCGCCGGCGGCGATGCGGGCCTTCAACCCGTCGCGCGCGGCGGCCACGGCGTCGGCGACCAGGCCCGCTTCCAGCGCCCTGGCGATCCCGCCGGCGGCCTCGATGGCCTGGAAGCGCGCCCAGGCGGCGGCGGCGAGGTCGGCGGTCAGGCGCTCCAGGTGCCAGGTCCCGGCCGCCGGGTCGTTGACCCGGCCGAGGCCGGCCTCCTCGGCCAGGATGAGCTGCGTATTGCGCGCCTGGCGGCGGGCCAGGGGAGCGGGAAGGCCGAGGGCGTCGGTGAAGGCGCCCAGGACCAGGGCGTCCGCCCCGCCCACGGCGGCGGCGAAGCCGGCGGCGGTCAGCCGGATCAGGTTGGTCCAGGCGTCGCTGCGGGTCAGCATCCGGCCCGATGACCGCGCCTCGATCCGAGCGGGCCGAGGCGCGCCGCAGGCGGCGGTGATCTGGGCCCAGACCTGGCGGGCGGCGCGCAGCTTGGCGATGGACGCAAAATAGTCGGCGTCGACGGCCAGGCCCAGGGTGATGCGCGCGAAGGCGTCGTCCATGGAAAGGCCGGCGCGCACCAGGGCCTTGGCGTAGGCAATGGCGCTGGCGGCGGCGACGGCGATCTCCTCGGCGTCCGTTGCTCCGGCCTCGTGCGCCGCCTGTCCGGAGGCCAGGAAGAGGCCGGCCCTGGGATAGGTGGTCGCCAGGCGCGCACCCACGGTGGCCGATCCGATCAGGTGGCTTTCGATCGGGCCGGGGCTGACGCCGGCGCGGGCGAAGGCGCTCAAGGGGTCCAGGTGGAACTGCAAGGGCGCGGCCGGCGAGGCCTTGGCCAGGGCGCCCAGCCAGTCGGCCGCCTTGGCGCCCAGGAAGCCGGCGTCCAGCGCCACCGGCGCGACGTCCAGCATGACGCCGTCCAGCACCCGCGCCAGATCGGCTTCCGAGCCGACGGCGGTTCCCGCCGCGCCGGTGGGATCGAGGCTGAGTCTCAGCGAGGCGGCGCCGTTCGCCAGGCCGTCCAGGATCTCGGCATTGGCCCTGGCGGGGTCGGGATGGCGCACGGCGACGCGCACGTCCCAGCCCAGGCCAGCCGGTCGTGGGGCGGCCGCGCCGGCCGCGTCCTCGGCCCGGTAGAGCGGCGCGATGGCGACGCCATCGGCGGTGTGGCTGACCAGGGTGTCGAGCGCCGCGCCCTTGATCGTCTTGTCGACCAGCTTCAGCCAGTCCTCGCGCCGGGCGGCCGCGAAGTCCGCGGCGAGGGGGATGACGGCGTCGTCCAAGGCCATGAGCCTCCTCGAAAAAGTGGCGCCGGTTGCACTCCAGGCGCTCCGGAAAATCAAGTCAGAACCCGATGTGCCGTCGGGGCAGTCGAGCCCGCGCCGGCTGCCGCGCATGAACGACCGATGAAAGCGCCGTGCCGATCCGGTTCAGGCGCCGGCGCCTATACCGGCATCGTCCCCGGCCAATCGGTGACCTCGGGACTTTGAGACAGGACACCTGAAGTCATGAACCTGCGTAACCTCCTGATCGCCGCCATGGGCCTGACGATGGCCGCCGGCGCCGTCTCGACCGCTTCGGCCGCGACCCCCTGGCAGGACCATCATCCCCGCCGCGTCGAGGTGAACCACCGCCTCGACAACGAGAACCATCGCATCCGTGAAGAACGCCGCGAGGGCGATCTCACCGCCCGCCAGGCCCATCGCCTGCACCGCGCCGACCATCGCATCCGCATGGAAGAACGCCGCATGGCCATGCGCCACCACGGCCACCTGACCCGCGGCGAGCAGCACCGCCTGAACCATCAGGAAAACCGCCTGAGCCATCGCATCGGCCGCTAGGCCCGGCGCCCGGGGTGTCCGCATCCCGAGGCGGGCGCCCATCAGGCTTCAACTCGAGCCGCGCAGCCCCGCGTTGCGCGGCTCGTCGATTCGGGAGCTACTCAAGGCCGCAGGGGATGAAGAGGAGGCGGGCATGGCCGAAGACACGGGGACGCAGCGCTGGCCGCGGGTCTTGAGGCCCTTCGCCGCGCGGCCGCGGCTGATGGCCGGGTTCGTGGTCGGGGTGGTGGTCTATGTGCTGGCCAGCCACTGGATCGTGCGCGATGTCACCCGGGCGATCATCGCCTGGGACATCGGCGCGCTGACCTTCATCGTCCTGGCCGTCAGCTCCATGGCGGACTGCAACCACGAACAGATGCGCCAGCGGGCCCTTCGGCACGACGAGGGCAAGCACTTCATCCTGCTGCTCACGTTGTTCGCCGCCGTCGCGAGCGTCGCGGCCCTGGGCGCGGAACTGGCCACCGCCAAGACCGCGGGGGCCCAGCAGGAGGGGCTGCGCGTGGCCCTGTCGGCGGGCACCATCGGCCTGTCGTGGATGTTCGTGCAGGTCGTGTTCGCCCAGCACTACGCCCACCACTACTACATGGAGCATGAGGAATGCGCCGGCCGGCATCGCGAGGGCCTGGAGTTCCCCGGCGACGAGCCGCCCGACTACTGGGATTTCCTGCACTTCGCCGTGATCATCGGCGCGACCGCCCAGACCGCCGACGTGACCATCGTCTCCAAGCCGCTGCGCCGGGTCGCCACGGTGCACAGCATGATCGCCTTCGCCTTCAACACCGCCATCCTGGCCCTGATGATCAACCTAGCGGCCGGCCTGTTCTGAGCCCCCTGCGGCGACCTGCCGCGGCGGCTGCGGCGAGCCGACATCAAGCTGCAAGGTTCGCCGGTCACTAGGCCGAACGGCCTCTTAAGAATGCCGTGCCACAATCGGATGCAGCATACAGTAGGGCGAGCTTTAGTGTCGGACGCCTTGGCCAGTTCGGAGCCGCCGACGGGTGATCCCGGCGGCAAGCGGCGCGAGCAGCGACGCCGCGTCCTGCTGTCCGGAAAGCTGGTTCACTCCCTGGGCGAATTGACGGTCGACTGCGCCATCCAGGACCTGTCGACCACCGGCGCCCGGGTGCGCGTGCCCGACGACACCCTGGTGGGCGACCCGATCTATCTGATCAACATGAGCCATGGCGTGGCCTACCGGGCGCGGGTCGCCTGGCGCCGCGAAAACCGGCTCGGCCTGGCGTTCAGCCGCGCCTTCGACCTCAGCCAGGTGAACGAAGACGCGCCCAAGGTGCTGCGCAGGCTGTGGATGGAGCACATCCGCTAGGGGCGGGTGGGCCGCGCCCTAGAGATCCAGGGAATAGCCCGCCGAACGCACCGTGCGGATCGGATCGTCCTCTTCCGCCTTGGTCAGGGCGCGGCGCAGGCGGCCGATGTGGACGTCGACGGTGCGGGTCTCGACATAGACGTCCGAGCCCCAGACCGCGTTCAGCAACTGCTCGCGCGAGAAGACACGGCCGGGGTGCTGCATGAAGTAGTCCAGCAGGCGGAATTCCGTCGGGCCCAGATGGACCTCCTTGCCGCCGCGCCGCACCCGGTGGGCGACCCGGTCGATCAGGATGTCGCCGCAGCGCACCCGGTCCTCGGCCAGGCCTGGCCGGATCCGGCGCAGGACGGCGCGGATGCGGGCGCAGAACTCGGTCATCGAGAACGGCTTGACCACATAGTCGTCGGCGCCGGTGTCCAGGCCCCGGATGCGGTCGGTCTCCTCGCCGCGGGCGGTGAGCATGATGATCGGCAGGTTGCGGGTGTCCGGCCGCTGGCGCAGGCGCCGGCAGACCTCGATGCCCGACACCGTCGGCAGCATCCAGTCCAGCACCACCAGGTCGGGCTGCTTCTCGTCGATGCGGATCAGCGCTTCCTCGCCGTCGCCGCACACCTCGACGCGATAGCCTTCCTTGTCGAGATTGTACTGCAGCAGGGTGGCGAGGGCGTCCTCGTCTTCCACCACCAGGATATAAGGCGTCACTGTCTAATCCTCAGCGGTCCGCTTGCTCGAGCGCGTCCCATTTGGGGCGCTGCTCGGTCAGTTCAATGCCGGTGATCTCGTAGTAGAGGATCTCGGCGATGTTGGTGGCGTGGTCGCCGATCCGCTCCAGGTTCTTGGCCACGAAGAGCAGGTGCGCGCAGGAGGTGATCGTGCGCGGGTCGCCCATCATATAGGTCAGCAGCTCGCGGAAGATGGCGTCGTAGTGCTCGTCGACCTCCTTGTCGCGCTCGCGCACCTGCACGGCCCGGTCCAGGTCGCGAGCCGCGAAGGCGTCCAGCACGTCCTTCAGACGACCAGCCACCAGCTCGCCCATCCGCTCGATGGAGCGGGTGAGGGGGGACAGGGGCTCGGACTCGGCGATCACCAGGGCGCGCTTGGCGATGTTCTTGGCCAGGTCGCCGCAGCGTTCCAGGTTCATGCTGATCTTCATCGCCGCCACGGTGCGGCGCAGATCGTCTGCCACCGGCTGGCGGATGGCGATCAGGCGGATGGCCTTGCGCTCGATGTCCGCCTCCAGCTCGTCGAGCTTGGCGTCGCGGCCGATCACCGCCTGGGCGATGGCCACGTCCCGGCGCGAGATGGCGCGGATGGCGTCGGTGACTTCGGCCTCGGCCAGGCCGCCCATGCGCGACAGCTCGGCCGTGATGGCGTCCAGTTCCTCGTCGTAGGCCCTGACGGTGTGTTCCATGGCGTTCAAGCGTCCGACTCAGGTCCAGCCAAAAGGCTAGGCACGGTTTGTGACAGGCAGGTATCGGTTCGCGCGGTCATCCGAAGCGGCCGGTGATGTAGTCCGACGCCCGCTTGGTGACGGGGTTGGTGAACATGCTGGCCGTCTCGCCGAACTCCACCAGCTCGCCCAGGTACATGAACCCCGTGTAGTTCGACACGCGGGCCGCCTGGCCGAGATTGTGGGTGACGATGACGATCGTGTAGTCCGCCTTGAGCTGGGTGACGGTCTCTTCCAGCTTGGCGCTGGAGACCGGGTCGAGCGCCGATGTGGGCTCGTCCAGCAGCAGGATCTCGGGCTTCACCGCGATGCCGCGCGCCACGCAGAGGCGCTGCTGCTGGCCGCCGGAAAGGCCGAGGCCCGAGGTCTGCAGCTTGTCCTTGACCTCGTCCCACAGGGCCGCCCCGCGCAGGGCTTCCTCGACACGGGCGTCCATGTCGGCCTTGGACAGGGTCTCGTAGAGGCGCACGCCGAAGGCGACGTTGTCGTAGATCGACATCGGGAAGGGGGTCGGCTTCTGGAACACCATGCCGATCTTGGAGCGCAGCATCGGCAGGTTGACGCTGGGGCTGAGGATGTCGATCCCGCCCAGGTCGCCCATGGTGATCTTCCCCGTGGCGCGCTGCCCCGGATAGAGATTGTACATGCGGTTCATCACCCGCAGCAGGGTGGACTTGCCGCAGCCCGAGGGCCCGATCAGCGCCGTGACCGCCTTGTCGGCGACCTGCATCGACACCCCTTTCAGGGCGTGCGTCTTGCCGTAGTAGAAGTCGAGATTCTGGATATCCAGCTCGATCTTCCGGTCTGTGATCGGCTTGACGGAAACGTCGAACGTATCCGGAGCAAGGCTGTTCATGAGCGTCGCGGCTCCCCTGAGACGGCGCGGGCGATGATGGTGACGGCGAGGACCGACACGGTGATGAGCAGGGCGGCGACCCAGGCCAGGCTGATCCAGTTGTCCTGGGCCGAGAGCGCGAACTGATTGATGACGGACGGCAGGTTGGCCATGGGCTTGCGCATGTCCACGCTGAAGAACTGGTTGTTCAGGGCGGTGAACAGCAGCGGCGCCGTCTCGCCGCTGATGCGGGCGAAGGCCAGCAGGGCGCCGGTCAGGATGCCGCTGCCGGCGGCGCGCCAGAGGATGTGCCGGATGACGTGCCAGAAGGGCGCGCCCAGGGCGATGCCGGATTCGCGCAGGGACGTGGGCTGCAGGCGCAGCACCTCCTCCGTGGTGCGGGTGATCACGGGCGAGGCCACGATGGCCAGGGCCACGCCGCCGGCGAAGCCCGAGAAGGTGTGGAACGGCTGCACCAGCAGGTACCAGACGAAGAGGCCGGTCAGGATCGACGGGGTCGAGAGCAGCACGTCGTTCAGGAACCGGACGACCGATCCGTAGAGGCTGTCGCCTGAGAATTCCGCCAGCCAGGTGCCGGCCAGGATGCCGATAGTGACGCACATGACCATCGCCATGAGGCACAGCATCAGCGATCCGACGATGGCGTTGAGCAGCCCCCCGTCCGACCCCGGCGCCGGGGTCGACATGGTGAAGACGTGCAGGTTGAGCCCGCCGACGCCCTTGATCACCAGCGACCACAGGATGGCGACCAGGGCCACCAGGGCGATGCCGGTGACCAGGTAGCAGAAGCCCACGAACAGGCTGTTGGAGAGCCGGCGGCTGGCGACGCGCGCTTGGGAGACGGCCATGGTCAGACCTTCGCTGAAGTGCGGAGCATCAGCCGCGACAGGCCGAGCACGATGGACGTGAGCAGGAACAGCACCAGGCCCAGAGCGATCAGCGAGGCGGTGTGCATCGGCGTGCTGGCCTCGGTGAACTCGTTGGCGATGGTCGAGGCGATGGTCGAACCGGAGTCGAACAGGCCCTTGGGGAAGTTGTGCGAATTGCCGATGATGAAGGTCACGGCCATGGTCTCGCCAAGCGCGCGGCCCAGGCCCAGCATGATCGCCCCGATGGCGCCGCGCCGGACGTAGGGCAGGGTGACCTTCATCACCACCTCCTGGGTGGTGGCCCCCAGGCCGTAGGCGCTCTCGCGCACCTGCGGCGGCACCGTCAGCAGCAGCTCGCGCAGGGTGGCGGCCATGAAGGGCAGGATCATGATGGCCAGTATGATGGAGGCGGCCAGGATGCCCGAGCCGTTGGGCGTGCCCTGGACCAGCGCCGCCATGACCGAGCCCTGGGGGGCCGAGGTCATCAGCGGGATTTCGAGGTACTTGGCGAACAGCGGGGAGAAGATGAACAGGCCCCACATGCCGTAGATGATCGAGGGAATGCCGGCCAGGAGCTCAACGGCTGTCGAGATCGACCGCCGCAGGAACGCCGGGCACAGCTCGACCAGGAAGAAGGAGATGCCGAAGGCGACCGGCACGGCCAGCAGCAGCGCCAGGGCGGCGGTGATGATGGTGCCGACGATCGGGCCGGCGGCGCCGTAGACGTCCTCAACCGGATCCCAGGTCGCGGTGGTCAGGAAGCCGAAGCCGAACTTGGCGAAGGCGGGCCAGCCGCCGATCGCCAGGGAAATCAGGACGCCGCCCAGGGCCGCCAGCAGCATGGTGGCGGCCGAGAAGCAGAGAATCTCGAAGCCGCGCTCGAAGGCGGCGCCTCGGGGAGACGCGCGGCGCTCGGCGACGGGGGCGGCGGTGTCTAGGGCGGCTTGGGTCATGATGGCTCAGCGTCGTCCACGGGTTCACTAGCATGCCCGGCGCGTCGGCGCCGACAGTCGTTCTCCCCTAACCCGTCGCGGGCCAGGGGAGAACGGGTCGTCTGCTTACGGATAGACCGGCTTGCCGTTCGGGCCCTTGATGGTGGCCCAGGACTTGCGGATCAGGGCCTTCACGGGCTCGGGCAGCGGCACGTAGTCGAGCTGCGCGGCGGCCGGATTGCCGTTCTTGTAGGCCCAGTCATAGAAGGCCAGCACGTCGTGCGAAGCCTGCGGATTGGCCGGTTGCTTGTGCATCAGGATGAAGGTCGCGCCGGTGATCGGCCAGGAATTGGCGCCCGGCTGGTCGAGCAGCAACAGGTAGAAGCCCGGAGCGCTGTTCCACTTGGCGCCGGCCGCGGCGGCCGCGAAGTTGGCGGCGGTCGGGGCCACCCACTTGCCGGCCTTGTTCTGCATCAGGGCATAGGCCATGTGGTTCTGCTTGGCGTAGGCGTATTCCACGTAGCCGATCGAACCGTTGGTCTGCTTGACGAAGGCGGCGACGCCGTCGTTGCCCTTGCCGCCGATGCCGGTCGGCCAGTTGACCGCGTCGTTGGCGCCCACTTCGCTGGCCCACTTCGGCGCCTGCAGCGACAGGTACGAAGTGTAGAGGAAGCTGGTGCCCGAGCCGTCCGAGCGGTGCACGACGGTGATCGGCAGGTTCGGCAGCTTCAGGCCCTTGTTGTAGCTGGCCAGGACCGGATTGTTCCAGTTGGTGATCACGCCGCGATAGATGTCGGCCAGCAGGGGGCCGGTCAGGTGCAGCTGGCCGGGCGCGACGCCCGGGATGTTGACCACCGGCACGACGCCGCCGATCACGGTGGGGAACTGCTGCAGGCCGTTGGCGTCCAGCACGTCGGGCTTCAGCGGCTTGTCGGAAGCGCCGAAGTCGACCGTCTTGGCTTCGATCTGCTTGATCCCGCCCCCGGAACCGATGGCCTGGTAGTTCAGGGCGTTGCCCGTCGCCGCCTTATAGGCTTCGGCCCACTTGGCGTAGACCGGCGCGGGGAAGGTGGCGCCCGCCCCCGAGATGCTGGCGGCGATGGCGACCGTACAGGCCGCCGCGGCCGTGGCGCCGATCGCGGCGCCGATGATTTTCTTGAGCATGGCTTTCTCCAATGGAGCGCCCCATCCATTGTCGCTCCTGAGCCGCTGCTCTAGCGATGCTCTTTGAAAGTTTAGTGACAGTTCATCCGATGGAAATGTGACAGTTTCTTCACATCAAAACCGGGTGTTGCTCAAACAGCACTGTATTAAATCTGTTACATAAACTTCAGTTGCCCGTCACAGTCGGCGACTAGTGAGGCCCCCATCGAGAGTCGTGAACGCCCAAGGGCGCCGACGCGAAGGCAAGAGGGGATTTCAATGCAATATAATATGCAGACGCGGACGCGCCGCCTGGCGCGCGGCGCCACCACCGCCGTCCTGATGGGGGGCGTCGCCGCCCTGGCCCTGGCCGCGCCGACCGCCGCCAGCGCCAAGGCCCGTCGCCACCACGCGCCGGCGGCCGCGCCGAGCGCCAGCAAGGCCGAGCTCGACGAGCTGCGGGCCGAGGTCCAGGACCTGAAGGCCTGGAAGGACGCCCAGGCCGCGGCCCAGGCCCAGACCCAGAACGATCTGGCCGCCGCCCGCCAGGCCGCCGCCGACGCCAACGCCCGCGCCGAGCACGCCGAGGCCCAGGTCCAGGCCCAGATCCAGACCATCCCCGGCACGGTGCAGGGCGAGGTCAAGAGCCAGGTCGCCCATGCCATCCCGCCCCGCGGCTGGGAAGGAAGCACCAGCGTCAGCGGCCGGATGTACTACGACATCACCAATCTGAACCAGAAGAGCAACGGCGTGCCGCAGTCGTCGAACGGCACGAACTTCGACATCAAGCGCTTCTATGTGGGCATCGACCACAAGTTCAACGACATGTTCTCGGCGAACATCACCACCGATTTCAACTATCAGTCTAGCATCGGTCAGTCGTCGATCTACATCAAGAAGGCCTACCTGCAGGCCAAGTTCAGCGACGCGCTGATCGTGCGGGCCGGCTCGGCCGACCTGCCGTGGGTGCCCTTCATGGAAGACCAGTACGGCAACCGCTACATCGAGAACGTGATCGTCGACCGCGACAAGTTCGGCACCTCGGCCGACTGGGGCGTGCACGCCCTGGGCAAGTTCGGCGACCACGGCATGTTCAACTACCAAGTCTCGGTGATCAATGGCGGCGGCTACAAGGCCTCCTCCACCGGCGCCGGCTCCACCCGCACGCACAGCGTCGACGTGGAAGGCCGCTTCAACGTGAACATCCAGCACTTCACGGTCGCCGTGGGCGGCTACACCGGCAAGCTGGGCAAGGACGTGGTCGGGTCCAGCACCCGCAACGCCACACGCTTCGACGCCGCCGCGATCTACAACGACGGCCGCATCCGCCTGGGCGGCGAGTATTTCAAGGCCTGGAACTACTACGGCAACGCGGTGCTGAACGCGAACCCCAAGGACGAGGCCGAGGGCTACTCCCTGTTCGGTTCGTACAACATCACCAAGCAGGTCGCCGTGTTCGGCCGCTACGACTGGGTCAACCCGCGCCAGCTGACGACCCCGTCGGGCCGCGACAACTACTTCAACGTCGGCATTTCGTATGAGCCGACCAAGATCGTCGACTTCGCCCTCGTCTACAAGCGCGACAAGATCGACAACCTGAACCTCGGCACCTCGAATGGCACCATCGGTTCGACCCTGGGCCACAACGGCACCTACGACGAAGTCGGCCTGTGGGGCCAACTGCGCTGGTAGCCTGAACTGCACCTGCGCCGCCGCGGCGGGGTCTCGCCAGAACCTGACGAACCTTCCTCGGCGGCGCGCGTTTACCTGACCAGGCGGACGGACCTCCCCCCTGCCGTCCCCGCAACTCCGCCCGGCGTCCCCTTGCGCCGGGCGGTTTTCTTTTTTCCGTCCGGCCGCCGAGAGGCGCAGACTCGGCGATGGGACGGGGTGTTTTGGGCCAAATCGGCGTTGCCAGGGTCGATCCGAGCCCGTTCGGCGGCGATTTCGGTCGAAAATGACCCTCGAAGACGGGTGGACCTGTCGCCGCGCCCGGCGCATGAGACGGCCCATGACCGCCGCGTCCCTCGAAACCCGACCCCAGTCCGACCATCAGCGCCTGGCCATGGCGGCCCTCATCTTCGGGGCCTTGGCCATCGGCGCGGCGCCGATCTTCGTGCGGCTGTCGCAGACCGGCCCGGCCGCGACGGGCTTCTGGCGACTGATCTTCGCCCTCCCGATCCTGATCGCCCTGAGCTTCCGCCGCGAGGGCGGCATGGGCCGGGCCACCGCGGCCAACCTGACCGCGGGCCTGATGTTCGCCCTGGACCTGGCCTGCTGGCACTACGGCATCCGCTTCACCAGCGTGGCCAACGCCACCGTCCTGCCGAACCTGACCCCGGTGCTGGTCACCCTGGCGGCCTGGTTCCTGTTCAAGGAGCGCCCCCGCGGCCTGTTCCTGATCGGCCTGGCCGTGGCCGTCGCCGGGGCGGTGGTCATGGCCCTGGCCAACGCCGGCGCCGGCGCGGTGGGGACCCGGCCGCACCTCGGCGACGCCCTCTCGATCTCCACCGCCTTCTGGTACGGCCTCTATTTCGTCGCCGTGCGCCAGGCGCGCGCCAGCCAGTCGGCGACGCGGGTGATGGCCTGGTCGAGCCTGGCCGGCGCGCCGATCCTGCTGATCGTCGCCCTGGTCCTGCGTGAACGGATCATCCCCGCCGACCCCCTGCTGTGGGGGCCCCTGGCGGCCCTGGGCCTGGTCCATGTGCTGGGCCAGGGCTCCATCGCCTGGGCCCTCGGCCGGCTGCCCACCGCCACGGCCGCCCTGGTGGTGCTGGTTCAGCCGGTGGCCGCGGCCCTGCTGGCCTACGCCGTGTTCGGCGAAGGCATGACCCCGGTGCAGACCCTGGGCGGCGTGCTGGCCCTGGCCGGGGTCGTCATCGCCCAGTGGAAGGGCAGGGCGGCCGCCACCGAGGCCGCCGAAGCCTACCCGCCCGCAGGCCCCGCATCAGCGCCCCCAGGGTGGTGCGGCGCAGGGTCTCGAAGTCGTGGTCCTTGGGCAGGCGGCCGGCCAGGCGCAGGACGATCAGGCCGTGGATCGCGGCCCAGAAGACATAGCCCAGCAATTCCGGATCCCCCGCCAGAACGCCGGCCTCGACCATTTCGCGCACATACTTGCTCATGCCCAGGCGCGCCTGTTGGGACGCCTCGACGAGGTCCGGATAGCGGGCCTCGTCCGGCTGGCTGAGATCGAACATCAGCCGGTACTCCGCCGGGTTCTCGTCGGCGAAGCGGACATAGGCCTCGCCGATGTCGCGGGCGCGGCGGCGGTCGCCGGCGGCCACGGATTCCAGGGCGTCCGCCAGGCGGCGGAAACCGCGGGCGCGGATGGCCGCCAGCAGGTCGTCCTTGGTCTCGAAGTAGCGATAGGCGGCCATCGGGCTGCAGCCGGCCTCGGCCGCCAGGGCGCGCATGGAAAAGCCCGCCTCGCCCTCGGCCACGAACAGGCGCGCGGCCACCCGGCACAGCCGTTCGCGCTCGGCCTCGCGGTCCTCCGGCGATCGCGCCCGTGTCTTTCGGACCTGGGTCTCGGTCATGCGTCCCTTGGCCGCCTTCCTCGAAAACTATGTTTACAGCGTACGCTTAGCATGGCTAGATGGTCCCAGAAACGCATTTCCCCGACCGCTTTGCCAAGAACCCATTGAGAGGAAACCTGCCGTGGCCCTTCCCCCCGTCCTGCGTGACCGCCTTCGCCTGCCGGCTATCGGCTCGCCGTTGTTCATCGTCTCCGGTCCCGAGCTGGTGATCGCCCAGTGCAAGGCCGGCGTGGTGGGATCCTTCCCCTCTCTGAACGCGCGGCCGATCTCGCAGCTCGACGAGTGGCTGGCCCGCATCACCGAGGAACTGGCCGCCTGGGACAAGGCGCACCCCGACACGCCGTCCGCGCCCTTCGCGGTCAATCAGATCGTCCACAAGACCAACAATCGCCTCGATGAGGACGTCGCCCTCTGCGCTAAGTACAAGGTCCCGGTGGTGATCACCTCGCTCGGCGCCCGTGAGGACGTGAACCAGGCCGTGCACGGCTGGGGCGGCGTGGTGCTGCACGACGTGATCAACAGCCAGTTCGCCCGCAAGGCCATCGAGAAGGGGGCCGACGGCCTGATCCCGGTGGCGGCCGGCGCCGGCGGCCACGCCGGACGCCTGTCGCCCTTCGCCCTGATCCACGAACTGCGCGAGTGGTTCGACGGCCCGATCGCGCTGTCGGGCGCCATCTCCAACGGCTGGGCCATCCTGGCCGCCCAGGCCATGGGGGCCGACCTGGCCTACATCGGCTCGGCCTTCATCGCGACCCAGGAGGCCAACGCCGTCCAGGGCTACAAGGACATGATCGTCGAGAGCTCGGGCGAGGACATCATCTATTCCAACCTGTTCACCGGCGTGCACGGCAACTACCTGCGCCCCAGCGTCGAGCGCGCGGGCCTGGATCCCGACAACCTGCCCACCGCCGACCCGTCCAAGATGAACTTCGGCTCCGGCGGCAACACCGAGGCCAAGGCCTGGAAGGACATCTGGGGCTGCGGCCAGGGCATCGGCGCCATCAAGCACATCCCCACCGCCGGGGAACTGATCGCCCGACTGTCGGCCGAGTACGAGCAGGCCAAGCGCGAACTCGCCGCCAAGACCGCCTTCACCGCCGGCCAGCCCCTGGCCTTCGCGGCGGAATAGGGCGCGACGGTCCCTTCGCTCAATCACGCGGGCTCCGACGGCCTGGCCCTCTCCTCGATCGCACATCGGGGAGAGGGTAGGGCGAGGCGCGCCTCGGCATGACAGGGCCAAAGGGGCGGATTTTGCCCTGCCGGGTGGGTTCCGCCCGGTTTGGAGCCCCCTGAATCTCCGTAGTTAACGGTGAACGGTTCATCCTGTCTTGGAAGAATCTTGCGCTCCGAGACGGCTGCGGCGGAAAATTGAACAAATAAGGAACATTCGCTCGAAAGTCGAGACAAGGCGAGTTGGGGCGAGGCGCCCGCGCGGCGGCGTCGGCCGGCGCCAGGGCGGCTGCGCGCCCGCGCCGCACCCTCGGGGGTTGATCCGAGCGCGGAACGGGAAGATAGTTAGGCAACCTAACTAACTTGACTCACCGCTCGAGGAGTCCGCGCCATGAACGCGCCGGCCGCCGCCGCCCTTGACATCATCGACCTTGCCGAGGCCCTGCGCCCGGCGCTGCTGCGCGCCTCGCGCGCCTTGCGCCGTGAAGCGCAGAGGGCAGGGGTTTCGGCCCTGGACGCCCAGATCCTGGGCGCGGTGAAGAAGAATCCCGGCATCGGCGTCAGCGCCCTGGCCGACCGCGAGCAGATGACCAGGCCGTCGATGTCCAGCCACGTGAAGCGCCTGGAAGCGTCCGGCTGGCTGGGCCGCGACGAGGCCTCCGAGAACGACCGCCGCCGGGTCGGCATTCGCCTGACGGCCAAGGGGCTCAAGGCCCTCGACGCCATTCGCCGCCGCCGCAACGACTGGCTGGCGGCCCGCCTTTCCGTCCTGACGCCCGAGGCCCGCGCCGCGCTCGCCGCCGCGGCCGAGCCCCTGGCCAAGCTTGCTGGTGACCGTTGATGGATGACGCCCCCCTGATCCGCCGCGCCGCGCGCGACGACGACCTGATCGAGACCCCCTTCGTCAGCGACCTGGCCGTCCAGGCCGATGGCGAGGACCTGGGCGTCACCACCCTGGTGGAGGAGCCGCCGCGCGAGTTCCTGGACGAGGCGCCGCCGGAGACCGCCGAGGAGGCCTCCGAGCCATTCAGCTCCCTGGTGCCCGCCATCATCGGCGGGGCCCTGGTGATGCAGACCCTGAACGCCACGGTGATCAACAACGCCCTGCCCACCATGGCCAAGGCGCTGCACGAGAACCCGGTCAACCTGAACACCGCGGTGACCGTCTATCTGCTGGCCTCGGCGGTGTGCCTGCCGATCAGCGGCTGGGCGGCCGACAAGTTCGGCGCCAAGCGCATGTTCCTGCTGGCCATCGTCGCCTACGCCCTGTCCTGCGCGGCCTGCGGCGTCGCCCAGAACCTGACCGAGCTGCTCATCGCCCGCCTGTGCGAGGGCGCCGCCGGGGCCCTGCTGGGGCCGGTGGGGCGGCTGGTGCTGCTGCGCTCGACGCCCAAGCACAACCTGGTGCGGGCGATGTCGGTGCTGACCATGCCGGCCCTGCTGGGGCCGGTGCTGGGGCCGCCCATCGGCGGCTTCATCGTCACCTACGGGTCGTGGCGATGGATCTTCTTCTTCAACATCCCGATCGCCATCCTCGGCCTCTTCCTGGTCAATCGCTTCATCCAGGACGTCAAGGAAGAGGCGGCCGCGCCACTGGACTGGCCGGGCCTGATCCTGACCGGCGTCGGCATGGCCGGCCTGGTCTACGGGTTCGAGAACCTCGGCCGCGGCGCCCTGCCGCCGACCCTGGTGGCCGGCATGATGACCATCGGCGCGCTTTGCCTGGCGCTCTACGTCTGGCACGCCCGGCGCACGCCGAACGCCATTCTCGACCTCGGCCTCCTGAAGACCCGCACATTCACCGCCTCGGTGGTCGGCGGCGCCTTCATGCGCATGGGCATGGGGGCCTCGCCGTTCCTGCTGGCCCTGCTGC
>Ga0265327_10001685_pt1 | contig 26439 bp, 9 predicted proteins | sample 41621metaG_FD_202089 | JGI IMG/M metagenome (GOLD analysis project Ga0265327, IMG submission 202089) | Rhizosphere microbial communities from Carex aquatilis grown in University of Washington, Seatle, WA, United States - 4-16-21 metaG | ecosystem: Host-associated > Plants > Roots > Rhizosphere >...
GGACGTCAACGCCATCGATCGCACAGGCACCAGCGTCCTGGGCTACGCTCTCCACGCCGGAGAAACAGTCCTGGCCGACCGCCTCCTGCGCGCCGGTGCCAAGGCCGATGGCCACATGCCCGGCGGAGAGACCATTTTGCCCTGGGCGATCCGCGAGGGTCAGCTCGCCCTGGTGGAACGCGCCATCGAATCCGGTGCCGATCCCCACATGACCGATGCCAAGGGGAACTCATTGGTCAACGTCGCCGTCGAAAGCGACCACCATGAGATTCTCGGGCTGCTCCTCGACCGCGGAGCCGACACGACCCACGTCAACGCCGCCGGGGATAATCTGCTCCACAGCGCCCTCGACCACGGCTGGACCGATCTCGTGCCGCGCCTGCTCAAGGCCGGAACCGACCCGAACGTTCCCGATGCCAAGGGCATCACCCCCTTGGAGCATGCCATCCAAGCCCGCGATCCCAACCTCCTCGGACTCTTCCTCGGTGCCGGAGCCAATCCCAACCGCCCCAATCCGACCGGAGAAACCCCGGTGGAGGAAGTGCTCAAGGCCAAATGGCCCGAGGCCCGCTCCCTGTTGATGAAATCGGGGGTCGATTTCAACCAGCCGGATGCCAATGGCAAAACCCCTCTGGACCTCGCCATGGATCGCCACGACTGCGACCTCGCCGAGGAACTCGTCCGTGCCGGTGCCAAGCCGGCCAAGGACGGATGGAGCGGCTGGTTCGCCCGCTCGCTCGTCTCCGGGGACGTGACCGTGGTCCGGCGCCTCCTTGGGATGGGCGTGTCCTCCAATCGGCGCCTTTTGGGTTACCTCCCGACTGAAATTGCAAGTCTTCAGGGAAATGGCTCCATGCTGCGGGTCCTGCTCGATGCCGGCGCACCAGCCGGCGATTCCCTCTACCTCGCCTGCACGGCAGGTGATCGCGGCGTGGCCAGTCTCCTGATGGCCTACGGCTATTCTCCCAATCCGTCGCGGGCACCTTGGCTCGATACCCCGCTGGGGGCAGCCATCCGTGCCGGCAGTGACAGCCTCGTCGCCACCCTCCTGGCCCGCGGCGCTCACCCCTTCCTGCCCACGGGCGAAGGCCAGTCGCCCCTGCACCTGGCAATCACGATGCGGCGTCCCGTGGTCGTCTCCCTCCTGCTGGCAAAGGGGGCCAATCCCAACGCCCCCTTCATCCTGCCGGTCAAGCAGGCCTTCCTCAAGCACGTCAAATCGAGCTCGATGCGCTACGTCCTCAAGTCGGACCGCAATGTCACCCCCCTTATGCTCGCCGCCGTCAGCGGCGAAGTCGCCACCACCGCCCACCTGCTCAAGGCCGGCGCGAAAAAGGACGTCACCACCCGCACCACCCACTATTGGCCGATCAATTTCGCCTCCACCGTCGGAGACATCCCGATGATGCGCGTCATGCTCGGTCGTGATCCCAAGGTCGAGGAGCGCGTCATTGTCATCAGCCTCTCCGAGCAGCGGGCGCACGTTTACAACCAGAACGGCGAGGAAATTTACACCACCAAGGTATCCACCGGAAAGCCCGGCTTCGGCACCCCCACCGGCGAGTTCGCCATCACGGACAAGAACCGCGAATGGACCTCCACCCTCTACCACGCCTCCATGCCGTTCTTCCAGCGGCTCAATGGTGCCGCCTTCGGCATGCACCAAGGTGTCGTCCCGGGCTACCCGGCCTCCCACGGTTGCATCCGCGTCCCGGCCGGGAACGCGGAGAAACTCTTCGCGATGACCCAAACCGGCGACCGGGTGAAAATCGTTCCCTGAGCGACCTTAGCGCTTCGCTCCGCGCATCACGAACGAGACGATCCACAGGATCAGGAACACGACGAACAGGATATAGGCGATATGGGCCGCCGCACCGGCGATGCCGCTAAGGCCGAGAATCCCCGCCACAAGGGCGATGACCAAAAAAACGAGAGTCCAGTGGAGCATAAAATTGAATGGTTGAGGGTTGAGACGGAGGGTTTCAGTATCATCTCCGATTTCTAACCAGTCGCCCCGTTCCCCTGAAAAGCAAACGCCGCGGACAAGAATTTCCCGCCCGAGTGATCCGGGCATTGACAGGCGGTGGCCGGGACACTACGAAATTGCCCCCCGTCCAAACGGAACGGCGGAGTAGCCAACCGGTAAGGCAGTGGTTTGCAAAACCACCATTAGTGGGTTCGATTCCCGCCTCCGCCTCCATTTTCCAATAGGAGCATCAATACCAGGACGAAAAGCGGAACGTTATCGATTGCGAACTTCGCCCGAATCGCTTCAATCGCCGGTAGAATGATGAACCGGGTTCTGGAGCCGTTGGCACAGCATCGCGCGCTGGTGGATTGGCTGAAGAACCACGAGCGGGCGGTTTGGGATTGGTATGCGGATGCCGAACGGCGGACGCAGGATGCGGAGGCGGTCCGGCTGTCGCTGCTGCGGGATACCTACCGGATGGACGCGGAAGGGCACCCGGAGCTGTTCGCGGAGATCGCAGCGGCGAAGGTGTCGCTGGGGCTGGAGGCGGTGCAGGTGTTCGCTTACCAGGCGCAGGGCGATTCGCGGTTGAATGCGGCGGTTTGCTATCTGCCCGGCGAGGCGCATCTCATTTTCTCCGGGCCGATTCTCACCTTGTTGTCGCCGGAGGAACTGCGCGCGGTGATCGGTCACGAGCTGGCTCACTACCTCTTGTGGCAAATGGAGGGTGGGGAGTTCTATCTCGCGGATCGCATTCTGCACCACGCGGCGGATCATCCGAATGCGGAACCGAGCCACACCCAGAGCGTGCGCCTGTGGGCGTTGGCCACGGAATTGTTCGCGGACCGGGGCGCGCTTCTCGCGACCGGCACTATCGAAACCACCGTGGCCACTCTGGTGAAGATCGCCACCGGCCTGTCGCAGGTCAGTGGGAAAAGCTACCTCGCCCAGGCCGACGAGATCTTCTCGAAATCGAAACCACGCACCGAGCAACTGACCCACCCGGAGACCTTCATGCGGGCCCGGGCCCTGCGCCTGTGGGCAGACAAAGATGAAGAACTCGAAGCGTCGATTGCGAAAATGATCGAGGAGGACGAAGGGCTGGACGCCCTCGATCTGGTCCAGCAGGTCCGGCTGACGAAACTCACACGCCGCTTCCTGCAGCACCATCTTTCCCCGGCCTGGTTCCGCAGCGAGGCGGTCATGGCCCATGTAAGGCTCTATTTCCCCGACTTCGCGCCACTCAAGGATCCGGATACCGAGCTGGTCGATGAACTGGCGGGACTGTCGAAAGCCCGCCGCGAATACCTCTGCAACGTCATGCTGGATTTCTGCGCGGTGGACCCGGGTCTGGAGGACATGCCGATGGCGGCGGCGATCGAACAGGCGCGTGACCTGGAGTGCCTGAGCCACTTCGAAAAGGTCGCGACGAAGGAACTGAAGCTGAAGGCGAAGGATCTCAAGCGTCTGAAGGAAAAAGCCGCCGGGATGCTGGCCACCGCCAACCTTGCCCACTCATGAGCGACAGCCCGTTTACGGAATATCTGGAAAGGGGAGCGTCGCAGGGTGGCTTCGGCGTGGAGGATGTCCTGGCGGCAATGCTGCCGCTGATGCGGGAGGTGGTGGCGATTCATGAGACCGACAAGGTCGCGCCATTGCGCGGGCTTTCCGCCATCGTGGTGCAAGAAGGTCGCACGCTCGGCCTGGCGTCCCAGGAAGGCCTCGAACCGAAACACGCGGAGGCGAAGGTGAACTCGCTGCTTGTCCCGGTCAGCGCCGGCCTGCAGGTGATCGGCGAGCACCGCCGCGAGGCTGAGGACGGCCGGCTCACCCACAGCGCGAACCTTGGCGTGGCCGCGGCTTCCGATGAAATCGTGCGGCCGGTCTATCTGCCCGGACACGTGAGCTGGGAGCACGCGGTGGATCACCACGATGAACTCACGGATATTTTCTCGCTGGGCATGCTGCTGGCGAGTCTCGCATGCGGACTGGACTTCACCGACCGCCCTGACCTTGAGCTTTTCGCGAACTCGCGGCGGAACCTCTTCGCGATTTCCCCTCGGCTGCACCCGGTGGTGGCCGCCGTGATCGTGGAAATGACCGAGCTGCACCGCGGCAAGCGTTCGCAGGACATCCCCACTATTATCCGCACGCTGGAGACCTACCGCGACCAACCTGTGGAGGCTGATGTCAACACCCTGCCCGGACTGGAAGGGGAAACGAAAGGCGGCCGGCGCAGGATCATCCAGACACACTTGCGAGACCGCCTGTTCGATGTCTCGCGGCGCAACCGGCTACTGTATTTCAAGAGCTCCCAATCCACCCTCAATCTTACCACCTCCAGCGTGCCACTGGTGCTGGATTACAAGAACATCCGGCCGGACCAGCTTCTTTACTGGCACGATTCCGTGGCAACGGAGATCAGCGCGGGGCGGTCGCTCCCCTTGCAGAAATGGCTCCGCTTCGAGGACGCGCCGTATCTCGGTGGCCAGCTCGACAAGCTCATCAGCGATGCACGCCGCAGCCGGGCGGAGTATGGATTCTCCCAACTGCGGCTGGTCATCGCCTTTCTGCGTTGGAACAACCTGAAGGAAGCGCCGCGCGAGCGCATCCATTCGCCGTTGCTGTTGCTGCCGGTGGAACTGGTGAAGCGGAAGGGTGTGAAGGACCAGTATGTCCTGGAGCCACAGGGCACCGAGTTGGAGGTCAACCCGGCGCTGCGGCATCATCTCAAGCAGCTCTACGATCTCGACCTTCCGGACAGTATCGACCTGCGCGAGACCACCGTCACCGCCTTCCACGAAACGGTCCGCGCGGCCATCCACGCCACCGAACCGGGGGTGAGCCTGGAACTCACTGACAAGCCGAAGATCCAGCTCATCCACGAAAACGCCAAACAACGTCTGGACCAATACAAGCGGCGCATGGCCAAGCAGGCCCGCCAGGCCCGGAAAGCGACAGCCGTCGATTACAGCTACGACCGCTCGGACTTCCGTCCGCTCGGGTTGCAGATGTTTCAAAAACTGATCCTGCCATCACCGCTGCCGCTGTGGCAACTCGTGGGAGCCCCACCGCGGGCGCGCACGCCGTTCATGGTATCCGTCGAGCCACAGGAGGTGGTCACGGAACGAAAGATGTTCACGCTGATCGAAGAGGCGGAAGGGAATCCCTACGCATGGGAGTTCGACCTTTGCTCGCTCACGCTGGCGAACTTCAACTACCGCAAGATGACGCTGGTTCGCGACTACGCGAAGCTCATCGATGAGGACCTGCCGAGCACCGCCTTCGACCGCGTGTTTTCGATCGAGCCGCGTGCGGTCGAGGAAACGGCGCTGCCCGCCCTGCCACCCTCGGATCAGCATCTCATTATCGCCGCGGATGCCACCCAGGTTGGCGCGATTGCGAAGGCGCGGCACGGTGACAGCCTCATCATCCAAGGGCCGCCCGGCACCGGGAAATCGCAAACCATTACCAACCTCATCGCCGACTACGCAGCACGCGGGAAGCGGGTGCTGTTCGTGTGCGAGAAGCGCGCCGCCATTGACGTGGTGTTCCACCGCCTGCGCCAGCAGGGGCTCGATGAACTGTGCTGCCTGATCCACGATTCGCAGACCGACAAGAAGGAATTCATCCTCAACCTGAAGCAGACCTACGAGCAATGGCTTGCAGGAGAGGGCGCGGAAACCAGCGGTGCCAAACGGGCGGCGGCACTGCGGACTCTCGAATCGGAACTCGCCGACCTCGAGAGCTACACGGCGAAGATGGTGGACACGCCCGTGATCGCCGGACTGCCGGTGCGGGAGTTGATCCAGCGCCTCATCGAATTGCGCGGCACCTTTGATGGCCGCGCCTGCCCGGAGCTCGATGCGGTGGCGCAGGAAAAGCTGCCGCATTACGACGAGTGGCTGAAGCATGGCGACGTGGTGATCCGCCTTGCCGGTGTGCTGCGGGATTTGGGTGCGGTGCCGGTGTTCGCGAAGCATCCCCTGCGCTGGCTCGGTGAAGCGGTCATCACCAGCGACGCGCCCTTGGAAGGACTCGCGGGCAGGCTCGATGCCACCGAGCGGCAGCTTGATGACCTTGACGACGCCCTGCGCGCAACCGGGCTGGCCGTGGAGCATTGGGATACGCTGGTCGAAATCGCACAGTTGCTCGATTTCGCGACCCGCCTGCGCCCGCTCGCCGAGGGTGGATTGCTGGACCTGCTTGACCCGAAGAGCGTGCATTCCATGGCATTGCTCCAGCTCCGTTCCGATCACGAAGCGAAGTCGCGTGACCTCGAAAGTGCCAGGACGAAGACCGTCCATTGGATCGACAAACTCCCGGCGGATGACACGGCCAACGCTCTGGCGATCGCGCCGAAGGTGCAGGGTGTTTTTGGTTTTCTGAATCCGGCCTGGTGGCGGCTGAGGAAGGTGATGCAGGCGCGCTACGATTTCAGCAAGCACGCCGTGGCGCCTACCTGGGAGCGCTTGCTCACGGACCTTGCCGCAGAACACGCGGTGGCATCCGATCTGGCCGCGATTCGCAGCCACTGCCAGAAGGAGTTCGCCACGGAGGATCCTGCGACTCTCGGTGAAGATCTGCGGACGCTGGTGGCTGCTGACGCGCCGCTGGCCGTGGCCGCATTGCGCACCCGCCTTTTGGAATCGGAGCAGGGGCGGCAAATCGTGATCGCACTTGCCGGACTGGGTCCGATGTTCCAGTCGCTACGCGGGGAAGTCGGAGCACTGGTGGACCATCCGGAATCGCAAAGCCTGGAGCACCTCGCCACCGCCGTCCGCGAGATCCGGGAGGAGGCGGATGTCATTCCGGAGCTGCTGCCTGCCCTTCGCGATTTGGCCGTCACGCCCGAGAAGATCCGTCGTTCCGTGCGTGAGTTGCCCTTCACGGTAGAAGAGCTTGAAGCCGCCTGCGCGCGCAAGACGCTGGATGAACTTTATCGTGAGGACCGCCTGCTCCAGCGCTTCGACAGCCATCTGCTCCAGCAGAAGCTCGATCGACTGGCTGGCGCACACCGCCAATGGCTGGAGCACAACTCCGCGTGGATCCGCCAGCAGGTGCGGAAGCGTTTCGTCGAGCATGTGCAAACCGCCAATCAATCCGCGACCGTGCTTTCGCCCGAGCAGAAGCAGTTCAAGAAGACCTATAGCGCCGGACGCCGCGAACTCGAACACGAGTTCGGGAAGACGATGCGCTACAAGTCCATCCGCGATCTCGCGGCGGAGGAAAGCGGCGAGGTCGTGCGCGATTTAAAGCCGATCTGGCTGATGAGCCCGCTATCGGTATCTGACACGCTTCCGCTGGATACCGGATTGTTCGACGTGGTGATCTTCGATGAAGCGAGCCAGATCCCGGTGGAGGATGCGGTGCCTGCCGCCTACCGGGCGCAGCAGGTCATTGTGGTCGGCGATGAAATGCAGCTCCCACCCACCAGTTTCTTCAGCGGTGCCGGCGACTCCGACGATGAACTTACGGTCGAGGAGGAAGGTGAAACCGTCAGCGTGATGATGGATGCCGACAGCTTCCTCACCCAGTGCGCGCGCAATCTTCCCAGCACCCTGCTGGCCTGGCACTACCGCAGCCGATACGAGTCGCTGATCAGCTTCAGTAACTCGGCCTTCTACGGTGGCGAGCTTTACACCATCCCCGACCGCCAGATCACGGCTACGGATGCGGATGAAATGCTGGTATCCACCGCGGCGGAAGCGGCTGAACTGGTGTCGGAGCTACTGGCAAAGCCGGTGAGTTTCATCCGCTGCGAACACGGCGTTTACTCCGACCGCCGCAATGCTGCGGAGGCCGAAGTCGTAGCGCAACTGGTGCGGAGCATCCTTCTCGCCGAAACCGGCATGAGCATCGGTGTGGCCGCTTTCAGCGAAGCCCAGCAGGGCCAGATCGAAACCGCTCTCGACGCGCTCGCTGCGGAGGATTCGGATTTCGCGACGCGCCTCGAGGCCGAGTATGTCCGCGAGGAGGACGACCAGTTCTGCGGCCTGTTCGTGAAGAATCTCGAAAACGTCCAAGGCGATGAGCGTGACATCATTCTCATGTCCGTCTGCTACGCTCCCGATGAAAAGGGCAAGATGCGGATGAACTTCGGCCCCATCAACCAGCGCGGGGGGGAGAAACGCCTGAACGTCATCTTCAGCCGCGCCCGCCACTACATGGCGCTCATCAGCAGCATCCGCCACACCCAGATCACGAACGACTACAACGACGGGGCACGGGCTTTGAAGAGCTTCCTCCACTACGCCGAGAGTTTGTCCAACGGACAGTCCGCGATGGCCCGCCAGGTGCTCGATGGCCTGAACCCGCTCAAGCGGAAGTCACTTGATCGCGGCCCAGCCCGCGGATTGATCGCCTCACAGATCGCAGACGCACTGGCAGGCCGTGGCTGGTCGGTTGAAACAAGCACCGGCCAGAGCCGCTTTCGCTGCGATGTCTCCGTGCGCCCTGCTGACGCGGACCGCCACCAGCTTGGCATCCTCGTCGAAAACGGTGGAGTGCCGGGCGTGCTGGAGCGTTTCCACACCCGCCCCGGCATCCTGCGCGCCTTCGGCTGGCAGGTGGTGATCGTCACCGCGAAGGACTGGTGGCATGAACCCGCCGCGGTGCTGGAGCGCATTGAACGAGTCCTGCGCAGCGAGGTCGCCGATCAGGAGGAAGCGCCCGAGATCGAAGACACTGCCCCGGAGGAAAACCCTCCGCCCGTTCCCGCTCCCGCCATCCAACCGGATGCGGAAACGCCGGCAACGGTCGCCAGCAGTGTACAACGCTTCGAGTTCATCGAAGGTGCCTCCAGGAAGTTCTGGGAGATCAAGCAGGAGAACGAAAGCCTGGCCATCCATTTCGGCCGCATCGGCACGGCCGGCCAGTCCCAGGTGAAAGCCTTTGCCGACGCCGCGAGAGCCGCGCGCGAGATGGACAAGTTGATACGAGAGAAGCTGAGGAAGGGATACACGGTTGTCGCGGAATAGCTTTGCCGGGCCCGGGGTTTTACTTTTCCCCGGAGTCTTCTCCGTCGGAGGGTTTGTCGGGGCTGCCCTTCTTGTCCCTGGCCTTCGGCTTGACGTTCATGGCTTGCTGCCAGGTGGTGAGCTCCTTTTCCAATCTCTCGACGATGTCAGGATGCTGGGAGGCAAGATCACTTTTTTCGCCGGGGTCGGCTTCGATGTCGTAGAGCTTGCCGTCGTTCAGTTTCCACTTGCCGAGACGGATGGTCTGCTTTGGGAAACAGATGGGTCGGTCGGCGACTTTCGCTCCGCCGGTGAAGGCTGACCAGATGTTGATGCCGTCGAAAACCGGTTTGGCGGAAGCGGCGGGGGCGAGCGAGAGCAGGGTGGGGGCGATGTCCATGACGTGGAGAACGTCCGGGCGAACGGAGCCGGCCGGGATGACGCCGGGCCAGCGCGCGACCCAGGGCACGCGGATGCCGCCTTCCTTGTTGGAGTGCTTGCCGCCGGCGAGGATGCCATTGGAGCCGGAGGCTTCGGCACCGTTGTCACTGATGAAGATGACCAGCGTTTTTTCGTCAAGGTCGCGGGCCTTGAGCTCGGCGAGGACGCGGCCAATGCCGTCGTCCATGCAGTTGACCATGGCGGCGTATCCGCCCCGGGTGTTGTCCGGGCTTCCCTCGACGTGGAATTTTTTCAGGTAGGAGTCGGGTGCCTGGTAGACGCCCTTCTCGGTGGAGTAGTGGGGGGCGTTGTAGGCGAGTTCGAGGTAGAAGGGCTTTGCGGCGTGGTCGCGGATGAAGCGGACGGCGCGGTCGGAGAACAGATCGGTGGTGTAGCCGGTGGGGAAGATTTCCTTGTCGCCTTCCCAGAAGTCGTGCTTGCCCTCAGGGGTTCCGTTTTTCTGGGTGGAGTCGGTGTGCTTGAAGTAGTCGAGCTTGCCGCCATGGAAGCCGTAGAATTCGTCGTAGCCCATGCGAGTGGGAAGGACGTCCCCGGAATAACCGAGGTGCCACTTGCCAATGAGCCCGGTGATGTAGCCGGCCTGGTGGAGCTGCGAGGCGAGGGTGGTGGCCTTGGCGAACTTCGGAACATTGCCTCCCATCAGGACGGTATGGATGCCGTTGCGCTCGGCATAGCAGCCGGTTCTCAGCGAGGCCCGGGTGGGCGAACAGACGTTGTAGGCATAGGCTTCGGTGAACTTCACGCCCGTCCTGGCCAGGCCGTCGATGTTTGGGGTGGGGATGTCCTTGCAGCCGAAGCAGCCGAGGTCTCCATAACCGAGGTCATCGGCGACGATGAGGAGAATGTTGGGCTGAGCGGGGGGGGCGGCCCTGGCGCTGATCAGCAGGCCGGCCGCAAAGAGGGGAAGGGCAAGGCGGTGGAAGAAGCTCATGAGCCGGGTTGGTTGGGATTGGCGGGGATGCGGTCCGATTGCTTTTCTTTCTCGGCTTTCCGGGCCTCTTTTTCAGCCTTTTTTTCCTTCCGTGTCTTTTTCGGCTCGTCGGGACCGGGGGTGTCCGCGGGTTTGGTGATGTCGGGGTCCTCGTCGTCGTTCGCATCCTTGAGGCCGCGGCCCCAAGGAGTGGGGAGAATCCCGGCGGCCCAGGCATCGTAGAGTGCGTGCAGGCGTTTCACGTCCGCAGGGTTGGAACTGGCGATGTCGTTGGACTCGGCGATGTCCTTCGAGAGATCGAAGAGACCTGCTTGGCCGGCCGTTTGATCGGCGTTGCCACCGACGAGCTTGAGGTCGCCATCGCGGACGGACCAGGCCGGGCCGTGTTTCCAGTAGAGGGTCTGGTGCGGGCGGTTGTTGTCCTTGCCGGTGATGAAGGGCAGAAGGTTCACACCATCGAGCGCCTTGCCAGGGGATTTATCAATTCCAGCAACGGAGATGGACGTGGCGAAGAGGTCGAGCGAGATCACGGGATGATGGAAGGTTTGTCCGGCGGGGATGACGCCGGGCCACTGCATGGCGAAGGGGACGCGGATGCCCCCGTCCCAGGATGAGCCCTTGTGGCCATGGAGTGGGGCGTTGTTGTGGCCCGCGGCGCCGCCATTGTCGTTGAGGAAAACAATGAGCGTGTTGGTGGCGAGGCCGTTGCCCTTGATGCAATCGAGCACGGTGCCGACGCCCCGGTCGAGTGCCATGGTCATGGCCTTGATCTTGTTGCCCCCCGCGGCGGCGAGGTCTTCCTTGGTGCAGTCCATCGGCGCATGGGTGGCATTGAAGGCGAGATACATGAAGAACGGCGTGTCCTTCGACTTGACGATGTAGTCGCAGGCGTTTTTGGCGAGCTCGTCGGTCATGTAGGTGAAGTTTTCCGGCGTGACGGGGGTGCGGTCGCGGAGGAGCTGGTTGAGACGGCTGGCCTTGGCCAGGGGGAAGTAACTTCGCTGGCCCTGGAGGAAGCCGTAGTAGTCGGTGAAGCCGCGTTCCATCGGATGGAACTTGGGCGCATATCCGAGGTGCCACTTGCCGAGGGCGATGGTGCGGTAGCCGGCGGGTTTCAGGACGGCGGGCAGCAGGGTTTCGGTGAGGGGGAGACCGTTGGTTTCGCTGTATCCGGCAGGGATGTTGAATTCGTGGCCGAAGTGTTCCTGGTAGCGTCCGGTGAGAAGCCCGGCGCGGGAGGGACTGCAGACGGCGCCGGAAACATAGCCGTCCGTAAAGCGCACGCCATTGGTCGCAATCGAGTCGATGTGCGGGGTCTGGATGGTTTTTGAGCCATCGAGAGAGAATTCACCGTAGCCGGCATCATCGCTGAGAATGATGACGATGTTGGGCTTTTTCGGCGGGGTGGCGGCTTCCGCGGCGCGCAGGGATGCGGCCATGAGCAGGCAGAGGAGCGGATGGAGGAATTTCATGATCGGAGTGAGTCGGATTATTGGATGGCTTTCACGGCGATGCCGTACATCGCGTGCTGGCTGGGGGTGTCCTTGCCGCGGGGAGGGCCGAGAGTGACGCGGCCAGCGGACGCCACCTCACGACTCCAGACGGTGTAGTTGACGAAGTAACGGCCGCTGGCATCGGGCAGGAGCCTCGAAGCGATGGCGGAGTCCGCGCCCCAAGGACCGGAGCGCAGGTGCAGGCCGGAGTCCTTGAAGTCGCGAAGCAGCCACGCTGGCGGCGGCGTACGTTCGTCGGCGATGACGTGGATCATGCAGGCCTTCGCGACATCGAGGGTGATCTGGTGATTCGAATCGCGGCGGTCGGCGGCGAAAGTGGCGATGAGATCTGCGCCAGCGAGTTCATGGGGGAACTCCTGTCCGGGCAGCGGTTGCCAACGGGGCTTGTAAGCGGCCACGTAGGGTCGGGCACCTTCTTTCATGCCGCCCGGGAGGATGCCGTAAAAGCGGTGGTCGCCGGCCTCGATGTTGTTGTCGGTGACGCGGGTCACGACCAAGCCAAGGGCGGCATCGGAGCCGAGCAGAGCGCGGGAGTCTCCCCGGAGCGCGATGGAGCTGAGGCGGGAGGTCGTTTGGCCGGCGTTCACCTGAATCGCCTCGCCTTCGGTCAGACTGGCGATTTTCCGGCCAATCGATCCGGGAGGGTGGATTTCCACTTCTCCTTCGAAGACGGCCACCTCCGTCTCTCCGCTTTGGGTGATGGAGACGCCGAATCTCGTGCCGAGATCCACCACGCGCGCTGTTGAGGTGAGCACGACAAACCCTTTGGCATCCTCACCGACATCGGTGGTGACATTGCCGGAGGAAACGCGGAGTTGCATCGGATCGAGGAGGTCGATCGAGGCCGGGCCCTCCACGTCGACCACGGCTCCCGAGACGAGGCGGAAGCGGAGGGATTCAGGACCGATATCAATCCGGCGGCGGGTGAGGTGTTCCCCTGTTTTGAATTGGCTCGAGCTGGAGGAAATCACCTCCAGTGCCACGTCCGCGCGGGATGGTCGCCAGGGGTGCCAGAGGGTGAGACCGACCATACCGGCGAAAGCTGCGGCGGCGGCGAGCGAGAGTCCGCGCCAGTGGCGGCGGTGCCAGGACGGGATGGTGGCGATGGCTTCGCTCTGCATTTCGGCGGCGTAGAACCGGAGGCTCGAAGCCATGTCCATCACGCCGACGTAGTAGCGGCGCGCTTCCTCGGAGTTTGCCAATCGCGCTTCCAGCTCCGCCTTTTGGCCGGATGCGATCGTCCCGTCCGCGAGTGCATCGCAGAGAGCGGCCAGTTCGAGGACCTCGGCGTCATTCATGGCCGGGCGAGGGTTGGGGGTGGAGTTGGAAGCTCACGCAGTCGAAGAGCAACTTGCGGATGCGGGCGAGGGCCTTGTAGGCGGCCACGGTGGATCGGCCGGAGCGGCGGGCGGCTTCCTTGACGTTGCCGTCGGGTTCGTAGCAGCCCATGACCAGTTCACGGTCGCGGGGATTGAGTTTGGCGAGGCAATGTTCGAGGGCATCGTGGCGGAAATCCAGCTCGGCGGTCATGGAGACGGCCGTGCGGGAAAGGGCTTCGAGCACCCGTTCGTCGAAGGTGACTTTCGAGCGGGCGAACTTCTGCCGGGCGGCCCGGACCCGCCACCAGGCGATCTGGCAGGCCCAGGCGACGAAGTCGGTGCCGGGCTGGAAGTCGTGGAATTTCCGGCAGATCACGGAGTTGGTTTCCTGCAGCAGGTCTTCGGCATCGTGGCGGTTGGGCACCAGGGCGTGGATGTACGAAAAGATCCTCCGCTGGTGTCGGGTGACCAACTGGACCAACTGCTGACTTGGAGATTCCTCGGACATTCCATGGGTGTTCAGCGTTCGCGGCGTAAAAGGGAACGAGGACCGATGCCGCCACCCGTGTCCTCGAAGGTGCCGGTGAGCGAGCCAAGGGTGTAGCCGAAAAGCGCGGAGGTGCCAACGAGATGTCCGTTATGGAAACGACGCGCGGGAAAGAGGGAGTGGCGGATGTTCGTCATGCTTGCGGCCCGATGGAAGGAACACAGGGTAATAGCGTGGGGCCGGTCCTTTTGGACATTCGACATGGAAAATCCGATGCCCGGTGGGAGAAACGGTCGGAACGCCGCCGAAGCCTCGCCGCTTCCGGCGAGATCCCGGGCCTCGGCACTCGCGCGGACAATCAGGTTGTTGTGGCCGGTTCGCCCCCGGGAGGGCGACGAGGCCATTCCGGCAAAGTGCCGGAACCGATGATGTCCCCGCCCCCCCGCCGCAATTTTCAGCACCGAGGGGACCGAAATTCCGAAGTGGCTTCTTCGACGTCAGTTTGTGGCGGGATCGTCCTTCTTGTCCTGGGATTCGTCATCATCATCATTTCCACCGTATCCGAGAACTTCGACGGTGATGATCGAGGCGAGGCCCTGTGTGTCTGCCGAAGGATCGGCGGCGTGGGGGGGGGGGCCGGGGAGCGGTCCGGAATTGGCGGCAGCGGTGTTCGCGGCAGAGATGCCGCCGAGATTCACCGAGGGGGCGGTGATGGACGGAGTGCCGCCGCTTGTTCCGCCGACGGAGATGTTTCCGGCATTGAGAACCAGTGAGGCGGCGATGTTCAGATTGCCGGTAACCCGGATGCCGGCATCGCCTGCGTCTACGAAGCCTTCCGGGGCGATGAGGTCGACGTTGCCGGGCTCGACTCCCTTGACGGTGGCGAGAACGCCGATGCCGCCGCCGGTGGCGAGGCCGGCGAGGTCGGTCTTCACCGCGCCGCTCTGGGGATCGATGAGGACTCGGGTCGGCGGCGCGGATTTCACGGTCTTCGATGAGGAACCGGCGGCGATGTTGCCCTTCGACGACCAGAGAATTTCATCGCCACCGCGGAGGGTGAAGATGCGTCCGATGCCGATGCTCACGTCGTTGTTGGCGAAGATGCTGATATTGCCGCCGCTGGCGGTGACGATGCCGGGAGGAGACAAGGGATTGCCGATCAGGGTGTCAGCCATGGCGATGCCACCGCCGGGGGTGTAAATGCTGATGTCGCCCCCGTTGGTGGTGCGGATGTCGCGGCCACGGGTGAGAATGTCGCCATCCCAGGTGCTGCCCGGGAAGAGGGTGGCGATGGCGTCCTTGCCCGAGTCGTAGTTGCCGTAGCCGGGCTTGTCCGGATTGTTGTGGTCTCGGCCTGAACTACGAAGGATGACGTAGAACAGGCGGAGTGCAGCGAGATCCTGATCCTCCGGGGAGAGTGCGTCGAATTCGGCCGGGGTCAGGCCGATGTTCTTGAGGTTGGCGGTTCCGTCCGGCCCTTCGATGTATTTCGCGATGAAGGCGGAGTAGTCGGCATGTCCGCTGCCCACGCCCGCGCCGATGACGATGTCCGCGCCGTCGAAGGGCAGGTAGGGATTGCGGGTATTGCCGATGCTGGTGATGCCGGTGCCCGTGCCGTCGGCATTCGCGGTGCCGAGACCGAGATCGAGATTGCGCCCGGCGATCACCTCCAGGGTGCCGGGACCGCTGATCTGGATGTCGCCTGCTAGCGGGCCGCTGCCGTCGTTGACGGTATTCCCGGTGCTGTTGGCCATCACGCGCAGCAGGGAACCGGAGCTGTAGGGGAGTATGTCGCGGCCGCTGGTGACCACGCTGACGTCGGTGGCGCGCAGGTTCTGGAGATAAAGGGCCACGTCCGCGATGTCCTGTCCGGCCATCACACGGGTGACCTTGGGCGAGTAAAGGGTGAGTCCCGAGATATCGCCGCTGCCCGCGTAGAGGCGGGTGGGGGTGTCGTCATTCAAGTGCAGCGGTCCGGAGGCGTGGAGGGCCTGCTTGGTCTGGAGCACGCTGTTGGATCCCTGGGTGGCTCCGGATTCCGCGAAGAGCTGGTCGACAAAGTCGAGGAAGCCGAGGGTGTTGTCGGTGATGCTGGCGGTGCCCGAGGTGGCGATGCCCACATCGGCCTGATAGGCGTGCGGGGTGGTGATGCCCGGGATCGCGGACGGATCGGCATCGGAAAGATTGATCGTCGCGACGCCCCAGGGGGTCTTGGTTACGCCGGCCGGAGCGACGAGGCCGTTCGGCTGGAGGCCGTTGATCGAGTTGGCGGCGAGCAACTCGACGGTTCCGGTGGCGGAGGGGGAGAGAATGATGCTGCCGGTGAGATTGATGTCGCTGCTATAGGACACGGCGTGGAGGGTGCCGGGCAGAAGCGAGGCCACGGTGCTGAAGGCCTCGACGCTGGTCTCGTTGAGACGCAGCCAGGGCTTGGCATACGAGGCCGAGCTGGTGGAGAGCAGCAGCTTGTTGGTGTACCATGCCTCCAGTAGTGGCGTGGCGGTGCCCTGGGTGTCGCCGCCGCTGGTCGTGGCCCTTTCACGCAGGGTCACCGATCCTCCGAGCGAGGAGACGTTCACGAAGCTGTCGTCGGCGTAGGTGGAGAAGTAGCTCTTGTTCCAATAGGAGTTATTGAAGCCGCCGGGCAGCAGGAATGGATTGGCCACCGGTCCGAGCAGGACATCGCCACGGGCACTGATGTCGAAACCGCCCTTGCCGACGAACAGCGTGGTGGGGAGCTGGGTGTAAATGGAAGCGCCGGACGACAGACTCTGGGTAAGCACCGAACGGGTGGCATTGGTGTGGATGCTGCCGCCGGCGGTGAGTTCGCCATGGCCGCGCTCGACGTAGTAAACGCCGCCATCGATGTCGCGTCCGGCGCGGACAACGAGATCGCCTCCGCCGAGTTCCACCAGCCGTGAGGCGTCCGGCGTGCCCTTTGGCATGCGGGCGTTGGTGGCAGCGACCGCGTCGACATTGCTGACATTGCCGCCTGCGATCAGCGTGACATCCCCGCCGCCAAGCGTACCGACGCCTTGGAAGAAATTGCTGAAGTCGACCCACCAGGTGGTCGTGGTTGTGTCATTGAAGCGCCCGGTGCCATAGCTGCCGGTAGTCGGGTCGATGTAGCCGCGGCGGTAGAGCCAGTTGTCCGGCATCTCGAACTGGGAATCGGCGACGAGTTGGTTCGCGGCGTTGCGGGTCAGGTGTTCGATATCCTGCTGGGCAATGATGGTCACGTCGCCACCGGCCATGCTGTATTGCACGGCATAGCTTTGCTGAGCGGAGCCGAGACCGCCGGATGTGGTCTGGCTGACGTTCGGCAGGTCGAAGGTGCCGCCCAGCGTGGCATCCGCCACGCGGGTGCCCGCCGTATAGATGGTGGCGAACTGGTTGAGCAATTGGACGCTGCGGCCGGTATGGATGTCGATGTCACCACTGCCGGTGCGGATGACCTGGAAGCGATTGGCGATGACCGACGCCGTGGTGGCGGTGTTCGAGCCGCTGGCAGCCACGTTGGTCGAGGTGCGTCCGAGCTGGAGATTGCCTGTGTTCGCCGCAAGATTGGAAAGGGAAGTCACCTGGCCGTAGTCCGCCGCGCTCAGGTCCGCTCCGGCAGTCAGGCGGTAGGACCACGATTGGGTATTGATGGGTAGTAGCGCACTTTGCGTCGAAAGCCGTGCGGTCCACAGCCAGCTCGTGTCGGTGCTGGCGAGGGTCGGCGTGAAGCCATCGCTGAGGGCGGTGTTGAAGACGAGGTTGCCATTGGAGCGGATGGTGAGCACGCCGGGCGCGCTCTTCGCGCCGAAGCGGAAGTCGGTGGCTGCGAGGTTCCAATCGTCGGCCGTGGTCGAGTTCGGCGTGCCGAGTTGAATGTCCCGGGTCGGTGGCGTGATGGTGGTCGCTCCGGTGGTGGTGAAGCTGCCAGATGCCAGGGCAACGGTGACCGGGCCGCCGGTGCCGCCGCTTGCAAAGGTGATCACACCGGCAGTGGGGAGGGTCACATAGCTGCCGGGATCGATCGCAGTGGCGGTATTCGCCGCAAGCGCGGTGACCACGCCGCTGGACGAGGTGATGGTGCCCGCGACCGTGGAGGTGATCTTGTTGGTGGTGCTGACGACGGTGGTCGCGCCGGCCTTGGTGCCGCTCGGGAAGGTGATCTTCGTTCCAGCGGCGAGGTTGAGCTTGCTGGAGCCGGCGGTATTGAGGGTGACGACGGTTCCGCGCGTGTTGACGGTGGCCACGCTGTTGCTGGAACCGGTGGTGTAGGAGGATCCGGAAATCAGACTGACGGCCACCGAGCCGGAGCCACTGGCGTAGGTCACGGTTCCCCCGGAGGCGAGCGTCAAGGTGCTGCCTGCCGCGAGGGTGGTGGTGCTGCCAGCAGCCAAGGTGGTGACCACGCCCGCCTGGGAGGTGACGGTGGCGGCCGTGCTTACCTTGATCTGATTGCTGCCACTGCCGGATGGGAACAGAACGCTGCCACCGGTGTTCGCGATGACGAGGGTGCTGTTGGCGGCGTTGAGCGAGGAAGTGACATTTGAAGGCGTGAGCGAATTGACCAACTCCACGCCAGGAGCGAGCACGAGGTTCTGGGTGATGGAGGCATTGTTCGCGGTGAGACGATTGACCATCGACGTGTAGCCGGCGGTGGTGGTGCCCGCCGCACCGAGGAAGGACTTCCCATCCGCGGAGATTGCGCCAAGCGCGCCGTTGACGATGCCGCCGTAGTCCGCGAGATCGTAGATTTTGTAGCCTTCCACGAGGATGCTGGAGGCGCCGGTAATGGTGCCGTTGATCGCATTGACCGAAAGATCGGTCCCACCATTGATGCGCGGAGCGCGAAGGTGCAGCGTGCCGCTGAACTGACCATTGTAGGCGCTGGAGCCAACGGTGATCGCATCTCCCGCGACCTTGGCGGCCACTGAGAGATCGAGCTTCGAGCCAGTGCGGATGTCGATGGAGCCGGTGCCAGCGACTCCATTGAAGGAGGAGCCTGCCTCCAGCGTGATGTCGCCGCCCTTGCCCGAGTCGCTGAACTTCTGCCCGGCCACTGTGAGCAGCGAGCCATCGGTGAGGATGACATTGGCATTGGCTGAAAGTCGGATCGAGCCGCCGGTTGCGCCCGAGGCGTCGATGGTGCCGGTCACCGTGATCGAGCCTTGGTCTGCCGAAAGCAGGAAGTCGCCGGCTTTGGTGAGGCCATCGATTAGAACGTCACCACTGCGGACGCGGATCGACTGGCTCGCGCTGAACGAGGCTTGGGTCAACGCCGCGCTCAAGGATGAAAGGGATGCCAAGGTGGCGGTATCGAGCGCGAAGGTGCCGTTGCTGCCACCGGTTCCGCCTTTGCCGCGCAGGGTGCCGTTCGAGACGAAGGAGCCATGCGGCGTCGAAATCGAGAGAGTGCCCGCGCTGCCTCCACCGTCCGGGGCGGAAACGTCGATCACGCCTTGGGAACCAACCGTCACGCCGCCGGTATCGGAGGTAAGCTGGATTTCGCCACCGCTGGTGAACTTCGTCACGTCGTAGAAATCATGGCGGGTGCCCGAGACATCCAGTGTGCCTCCGATGCTCAGATTGCCACTGGTCGCATGGAGGGCCAGGGAACCACTCGGCAGTTGAATCGTGGTGCCGACGTCCACCGAGGTGCCAGTCAGGGTGAGCGTCGATCCGAGTCCACCGCCCAGAAGGGAACTTGTCGCGGAGGATGAATTCAATGACAGCGCGCCACCTGCCGTGAGGGTGCGGACGGCTCCAGCCGCCCCGGTCAGGCGCGGCGTATTGACCGTCAGATTGCCCTGCGTGGTGAATCCGCCGGTTCCTTCGCCAATCACGCCGCGCGTTCCATTGAGCACGACACTGGCGTATTGATTGATCGCGAGCTGGTTCGCCCCGAGGTGGAGGGCATTCGCCTGGAACACCAGAGTGCCAGACGTTGCGCCCGCTGCCGGACCCGTGACACCGGCAGTATTGTCGAGGACCAGGGTCCCCGCCTGGATCGTGGCCGTGCCGGTGCCTTGGTTGATCCCGCGGACCGATCCGGCGCTGAGTTCCAGTTGCGCCAGGCCGCTGCCACCGATCTGGCCGGTGCCGTAGAGATCGATGGAGGAGTAGCTGAGAAGTTTGAGCGAGGACGCTCCCTGGAAGTCCTGAAGGGCGTTGTTGGAAAGGACGAGCCCGCTGTCGGGAAGAGGCGCGCCGGGATTGTCGAGCTGAAGACTGATCCGTCCGCTGCCGAGCGAATAAGAGGTGGCTACCAAGTCGGCGGTGGCATCGAGAGAGGTTCGCGCCGAGGAATCAAGAATCAGACTGCCTCCTGACAATTTCGCACCGGCCCCGATGGTCAGTAGCGGTAACGATGATGAAGTGACACCCGTGCGCGTGATGTCCGCGCCGGCACCGGCCGACACCCGGAGCAAAGTGCCATCGCCGCTGAGATGGAGAGTATCCACTGCTGTGGAGAGCGCACCTGTGGAATGGATATCCGCGCCGGCTGCCACCGTGAGGCTGCCGTCCGCCACCAGGATGATGTCTTTCGCAACCAGTGGCGAGCCGGCATTGTCCACTGTGAGGTTCGCACTCGTGCTGTCGATGACGAGGCCTGTCGCATCCCGGCGACCGCCGATCAGGAGGCTGTCCGCGCCAAAGCCATTCAACACGGCGGAGGAGAGTGTGATCGCACCGGGCGGGGTGGTGGATGACTCGCTTCCCGTAATGTAGGTATCGAGGGCGGTGCTGATGTCGATGAGCGAGCCACGGCCACCGGAGATGGAATTGGAAGAAACGGTGCCGAGCAGGCTCATCGTCTGCGTTGCCTGGAACACGAGATGCCCCGAATCACCCGGAAGAACCGGCACCTGGAGATTCAGTGAAACCGCGCTGGCCTTCAGGAAATCGCTGGCGAGGAAATCATCATAGCGAGCCCGCGCCCGCACCACGCTGGAAGAGGCCACCTCGAAGCGTGTGGTAATGGTCGGAATGGTCCGGTCCGGATTCAGATCATTGAACCGATAGCCGGAAACGATGCTGGATTTGTCGGGGTTCTCGATGGCGCCGATGCCGCTGCCGGCTGTCGGCGTGACCAGCACCGCACCCGGCAACAACGCATAGCGGGCGGGGAGCAAGGTGTAGTAGCCAGCGGGCAGGGACCTGCTCGCCGCAAGGTAGACACGGTCGCCTGCTTTCAACGATCCATTCGCATAGCCCTCGACACCGTCGATGAGGTTGGTCGTTGATGACGAGTCGTTGTAAGACGCATACGGCGCGTAGTCGGCTTCGTAGCTGGGAATGACGGCGAAACTCGTGGTCGCCGCCAGCACGTCAAGCGGGCCGCCGAGGCCCGGCACCCAGCGATAGGCGTAGAGGTCGCCACCACCGCGCAGATCAACTGTTGCACCGGACTCCATCGTCAGATTTCCGGCGGCGAGCACGACATTCTTCACTGGCAATCCACCAGCGGTGATGTCCACGCCGTGGGGGTCGATCCACTTGCTGCCGTCCGGGCTGATGCCGTAGGGAACGGTGATCCCTTTTCCGGTGGCGGGATCCACCGCGGACACGGAGGTGATGCTTCCCGTGCCGAGGGTGAGTTGACTGGTCACGGGGAGGGCCAGCGCGCCACCGGCGAGGAGATCCTTCGGAGCCATGCCGGTGCCATCCCATCCGAGCGTGATGGTCCCAAAGGGAGCGCGCAGCACGCCGCTCTGATGGATCACCGAGGCATAGATCGAGAGATTGCCTCCGCCGGAAAGCGGGAGCTGCCGGCTGCCCGCGGACTGGATCGTCACCGAGCCCTGGTGGTTCACAGCACCGCTCAGGTAATCGTAGGCCACGATGGTGAAATCGGTGGCGGTCGGCGGGTAAATCTGACCGGCTTTGAGCGTGAGATCGCCCGCGATGTTGAGCGTGCCATCGCCGCGGATGTCACCGTTGTTGGCCGTGAACGAGGCGGACCCGATCGTTTGAAGGGAAAGATTTCCGACATCGATGAGCCCGGCGGAAATGTTCAGAGTGCCGGTGCCGTGGGTCGGAGCGTAGCCGGTTGTCCCGAAAACCGGCACCTTCGCATCAGGCAGCGTGGGGGCCTGGAATGGCTGGCCAATCGTGACATGGGCGGCATTGAGATGAACATCGCCGTCAGCGAACAACACCCCACTGTCTGCGACGGTGAGTTCGCCACGTGCGTTGATAGTTGTCGCGCCGTTGAACTGAACGGTGCCTCCCAGTGTGAGCGAATCGAAGCCACCCGCAGTGAAGGAATCCACCGCGAAATAGCCCAGGCCTGGCAAGGCGGATGCACCGCCTATCCCCGGAGTCGGGGCTCCCGTTCCATGCTGGGTGACGATCAGGTTCACATCACCGGTGGCTGGCAGGACTCCGGCCTGATAGTAGCGGCTGGAGGAAACAACCAGGGAGCCGCCGACGGCGGTGGTCCCGCCGGCATTGGCGAGGAGGGTCGCTCCCGAGAGAAGCATTTGGCCGCCATGGAGCGTGATGGTGCCCCCATTGCTATCGACCTGCACGGGTACGGTATTGAGACCACCGGGCGCTCCCGCCGCGGACCCTCCGGCTGTCGGGACCGTGTTCGCGTCCAGATCGAGAATGGCGCTGGAGCCGGAGACATCCAGCACAGCTCCTGCCGCAGCGGAAATGTTTCCAGATACCGTAATGGTACCACCGTCCAGCACCGTGCCCAGACGCCGCCCATAGGGGTCCGGGGTATACACGGTGGTGCCCGCCGCGGAGATCACGCCTTGCGAGCCGATGAAGGTGGTGACCAGCGCCTGACTGTCGTCTCCGAACAGGCCGGTGGAATTCCCGATGCCACCGATCGTGATCGTTCCACCTGCGGCCAAAATGGACCCGAGTACGGTAACCGTCGTACCAGTGACCGACACCGTGGCCGTAGGGTCGGCGTGGATCACGGCACCCTGTCCGATCACCACGTCGCCGGCCACCAGGAGGCCGCCTTCGCGGGCGTCCACGCCGGGGGCGGAAAATGAAAGGCTCACCGGCGGCCGAAGTCCGTCCGGCCTCTCCACGATCGACAACGAAAGGCCGCCGGGCTCGCCCAGCAGCACCTGGAGGCTTTTGGCACGCGGGGAGATCGCAGTGCCATCCGCGATGATCATCTCCGGAACGGCTCCGGCGCCCTGGTTGGCCAGCGAACCGATGCCGGCGAGACTGAAGCTCCCGAAGCCGCCCTCGCTGAAAAACTCGGGCTGGAAGACCAGCGAGCCGCTCGTGAGCGCCGTGCCGCCAACTTGAACGAGTGGTGCCGTGATGGAAAGGGATCCGCCTTTCGCCCCCGAATAGCCGGACAAGGTGGCACCGAGTGCGAGCTCGCCTCCCAGAACGGATTTCAACCCCGGATCCTGTCCGGCACGGATGGCGATGCTGCCCGCATTTCCATATTGGCCGACGCCGTCTGCCGTCATCACGTAGCCTCCGGAGACATCGACCCGACTGCCATCATCCAGATGGACGGTATAGCCGTCGATACGGACTGAGCCGCCATTCGCAGCGATTGGAGCGGGTACGCCGGCCACCCGGTCATCGGTGATGAGCCCGGCGGTGCTCAGGCTGGCATGGGCACCCAGAGTGAAGATCCCGCGCCCTGCATTCGGCAGAGGATCAGCGACTCCGGGTTGCAGCGCGGCGGCGTCGAATGGCGAGATGTTGAAGGTCGTGAAGTTCAGAGAGCCGCCTGGCGCGATGATCGATCCCAGCACATCGATGTTGGACGCCGAAAGACTGAGCGAGCCTCTTGCCCCAGCGTTCAACACGACGCCTTCGGGAAGGCGGATGTTGCCCCCGGGATTGTTCACCGCCAGCGAGCCGAAGTTCGAGGCTCCGAGCAGGTCGGGTGAGAGATACACATTCGCGATCCGATCCGCCGCGAGCGGGGCCGGATTGCCGTTCGCATCCATGGAGAAAGCCGCGGCAGCCGTCTGGACGACTCCGGACTGGAAGGTGACTTCCGGTGCCGCGGGATAGTTCGTCAGCACCGCATTGTTCACAAAGACCTGTGACTGGAAGTTCAACGTCAACGCGGCACCCTGCGGCAGGGCGCTCGTGGTGGTGGAATTCCGGATCTGGCCGCTTCCGGCGACGGTTGTGCCGGTCAGGGTTCCATCCAGCGCCATGGAGGGTGCCGTGATGGTAATGCTGCCGCCATCTCCTCCCTGGGTGTAGCCCGCTTTATAGTAGGCCCCGGTGGGAGCCAGCGGATTCCTGAAGGAGTCCACCACTCCCCATTTCGCGTGAACGACCGTGGCTCCTCCGGTGTAGATGCCCTGGTAGATCTGGTCCGGTGTGGCGCTGCCGATGTTCACCACATGGCCGTTGCTGTCCACCAGCCGCGTCGTTTGAATGGCGGCACCCTGGTAGTCGGTCGAGCCGCCGGAAACATTCAGCACCGCTCCATTCTGCAGCACGACCGATCCACCGGCGGACAGGTCAAGCGTGCCTCCCGTTGTGGTCAACTGGCCCACCGTTCGCTGGACCAGAGACGCATACCCGGTGAGATCGGCGAGCGGCGTGCCGATCCAATCGCGTCCGTCATACGTGCCGCTGACTCCCAGGTCCACGGTGATCGTATCGCCGCGTAATTCGCCATCGCGCTGCACCGGTGCCACCGACAATTCCGACCCGCGCAATTGCAGGGTGACGAGGTTTTGCGCTACCGAAGCGGCCACCCCTGTCGAGCCGGCCAGATTGATCTCCGCCCCTTGGTCGATGAAAATCTGGCCGCCGTTCGTGAGGAAAATCGAGGTCGGCGGAGTGGTGGCGTTGTTGTAAATCCAGCTTCCGGCCTTCACGTTCGTGAGTGCGTTCGGCGCGAGAATGATCGAGTCCTGCTCCAGATGAACCGTCAGACCCTGGACGTGGATTTGTGAACGCAGTGCCAGTTCCGTGCCAGCGACCGTGTCGGTGCTGGTGAGCTCCGGGAGAATGCGGGTGATGCTGCCTTCTCCGAAGGACACACTGCCGCTCGATTGATAGAGGAAGGGTGTGCCGGAGGTCGCGTTGGTTGGATCGTAGCCGCTATTCGCCACCGCGTTGTAGTTGGCCAGGAGGTCGATGCGGCCGTTGAGCGAGACAGAGGTGGTACTGTCGATGACGCCGGATTGGTTCACCGACTTGCCGGTAAGCAGCGCGCTGCCGCGGGCAATCGAGATGATCCCGTCGTTGGTGGCGGTTCCGGCGTATGAAGGCAGGGATGAGGTTGGATCGTTCACTGCGCCGACATACACGTCGAGCCCGCGCAGCGAGGCATCCGCGCTGTCGTGGGCCGCCACGCCGACCTGCAGGCCGGCTGCCAGGATAGTCTGGCCCGAAGCCGAGGAAAGGGTGCCGGAGTTGCTGACATTCGGCCCCACCAGCATGATGCGCCCGCCGTTCCCATCGGCACCGACCGGCGTGGTGATTTGGGCGCCGGACTGCACGACCACATCCCCGAACCTGGTGGTCGGATCGATGGGATTGTCCACGCTGGAGTGAAGCCCGTCGAAGAGGAACTGGTTGTCCGGATTGTTGAGCAGCCCGCGCTGGACGAGGGTGTCATTGATCGGCAGCGAAGAAGCCACCAGCGTGTTGACGTTCACCTGTGAGCTGCCACCGAAAATGATGCCGTTGCGGTTGATGATGTAGACCTGCCCCGGCGCGGTGATCGATCCGAGAATCTGGGTCGGGTTGGCGAGCGGATCATTGACCTTGTTGAAGGCGATCCACTGGTTGGCGTTCGTGCCGCCCGCGCTTTGGTCGAAGGTCAGTGTGGTGTTCTTGCCGACATTGAAGGTGCTCCAGTTGAGAATCGCCTGTTGCGCCGTCTGCTTGATGGTCACCTGCACGCTGCCGCCGCTGGTCGTGCTCTGCAGCGGTTGGTTCGCGCCCTGCCAAAGTGCGGGAGTCGTGGGAACCCGGGAATCCACCACAAGGCCGCCTGCGGTGAGGCCATCGGGCACGTCGGGTAGCAATTGACCGGGCTTGGTGGGATTGGTGCCGAGGTTGTTCGCGCCGCCCTTGGCCAGGTTGCGTGCGGCCGTCTGCATGGCCTGCACGGCTTGGATCGCCTGCGTGGTCCGTGCCAGTGTGTCACGGGCGTTACCGGTGGCGCTGGGGGTGATCGGGGCCGGGGTGTTGGTCGTATTGGTCGTTGCGGCCGGAGTGGAATGGGCCGCACCACCGCGCAGGATGTCCGCTCCCTGTACGACGATCGTCGTAACCAGCGTGCACACGAATCCGAGTGCAAGCGGATGCTTCCGGGCAAGTCGTCGTGGCAGGAAATGGCGGCGCGGTTTCATGGGACGGAGGGGAGATCGGAAAGTTACGGTTGCTTCTTCTTGGGCTCGGGCTTCTTGGGTGCCGGGGCGGGATCGGGCTTGATGTGTTGGTCGGTGATCTTGTCGCCGTAGTCCTGGACCTGGGCTTCGATGCGGGCGCGGGCGATGCCGGTGAAGGGTTCGCGGGCGGCGAGGGCTTCGCCGGTGCCGAACTTGGCATAGCGGTCGAGGATTTCGCGGGCGACGGCGCCGAGCTTCACATTGCGGCTTTGCTGGTCTTCGACCTTGCGGCGCAGGATGCTGTTGTCATCGGCGAGCTTGGAGCGTTCGGCTTCCTTCGCGTTGGCGATGGCGACGACCTTGGCGTATTCTTCCTTCCACTTGCCGAGGGCCTCCTTGGCCTGGCCGATGAAGGTTTCCTGGGCGGTGTTCTTGGCGGTGAGGTCGTCGATTTGTTTGCGCGCCGCAGTCTGGTCGGCGGCGGCTTGCTTGGTCAGCTTCTCGACCTGGG
>Ga0265327_10001686_pt1 | contig 26426 bp, 30 predicted proteins | sample 41621metaG_FD_202089 | JGI IMG/M metagenome (GOLD analysis project Ga0265327, IMG submission 202089) | Rhizosphere microbial communities from Carex aquatilis grown in University of Washington, Seatle, WA, United States - 4-16-21 metaG | ecosystem: Host-associated > Plants > Roots > Rhizosphere...
TGCGTGAAGCGGGTCCGGTAGTGCTCGAGGATGTCGGGGTGCTCGTCGAACAGGCGCACGGCGTTGAGCAGGAGGTCGTCGAAGTCCATGGCGTTGGCCGCCAGCAGGCGCTGCTGGTACAGGTCGTAGACGTCGGCGATGCGCCGGTCGAAGATCGAGATGGCGGCGGCCCGGTAGGCGACCGGGCCCTGCTGGCGCGACTTGGCCTGGCTGATCTGGCCCAGCATCGAGCGCGGCGACAGCTTCTTGGTGTCGATGTCGAGGTCGCGGGCGATGATCTCGACCAGGCGGCGCGAGTCGGCGTCGTCGTAGATGGTGAACGACCCCTTGTAGCCGAGACGGTCGCCATGGGCCCGCAGGATCCGTACGCAGGCCGAGTGGAAGGTGGAGACCCACATCCGCTCGGCCCGGGGCCCGACCAGGTCGACCACCCGCGACCGCATCTCGTCGGCCGCCTTGTTGGTGAAGGTGATGGCCAGGATCTGCCACGGCGCGGCGTCGCGGGTGGCGATCAGGTGGGCGATCCGACGGGTCAGCACCCGGGTCTTGCCCGAGCCGGCCCCGGCCACGATCAGCAGCGGTCCGCCCCGGTGGCGCACCGCCGCCTCCTGGGGGGCGGTGAGCCCCTCCAGCAGCCCGGCGGCGGACAGGGCCGGCGGCCGCGCCGGCACGTCGAGGCGCAGCTGGCCGTCGTCGGGGTGCTCGTCCGGGCCCCCGGCCCCCGGGGTCACTCCCACTCGATGGTGCCGGGCGGCTTGGACGTGATGTCCAGCGCCACCCGGTTGACGCCCTCCACCTCGTTGATGATGCGCGAGCTGAGCCGCTCGAGGAGGTCGTAGGGCAGACGGGCCCAGTCGGCGGTCATGGCGTCGTCGGAGGTTACGGCCCGGATGACCACCGGGTAGGCGTAGGTGCGGCCGTCGCCCATGACACCCACGGTGCGCACGGCGGGCAGGACGGCGAAGCTCTGCCACAGCTCGCGGTAGAGGCCGGCCTTCCGGACCTCCTCGACCACGATGGCGTCGGCGGCCCGCAGGATGCCGGCCCGCTCGGCCGTCACCTCGCCCACGATGCGCACGGCCAGGCCCGGCCCCGGGAAGGGCTGGCGCCACACGATCTCGTGGGGCAGGCCGAGCTCCTCGCCCACCGCCCGGACCTCGTCCTTGAACAGCAGGCGCAGCGGCTCGACCAGGTCGAAGGCCAGGTCCTCGGGCAGCCCGCCCACGTTGTGGTGGGACTTGATGGTGGCGGCGGTGCCCGACCCGGACTCGATGACGTCGGGGTAGAGGGTGCCCTGGACGAGGTAGCCGGCCGGCTCGTCGTCGGGGGCGCCGTCGTCGTCGTCGATGCGGCCCTTCTCGACCACCAGGTCGCGGGCGACCTCCTCGAAGATGCGGATGAACAGCTCGCCGATGATCTTGCGCTTCTGCTCGGGGTCCGTCACCCCGGCCAGGGCCTCGAAGAAGCGGTCGGCCGCCTTCACGTGCACCAGGTCGATGTGGAACTGGCGGCGGAAGGTCTCCTCGACCTGCTCGCTCTCGTTGGCCCGCATCAGGCCGGTGTCGACGTAGACGCAGGTCAGCTGGTCGCCGATCGCCTTGTGCACGAGTGCCGCCGCCACCGCCGAGTCGACGCCGCCCGACAGGGCGCACAGCACCGGCGAGGCGCCGACCTGGGCACGCACGGCGGCCACCTGGTGCTCGATGATCGAGGTGTGGGTCCACGACGGCGGGCAGTGGCAGATGTCGTAGAGGAACCGCTCGAGCAGCTCGCGGCCGTGCTCGGTGTGGACGACCTCGGGGTGGAACTGCACGCCGAAGATCGCGCGGTCGGGGTCGTGCAGGGCCGCTACCGGCGCGTCGGGGCTGGTGGCGGTGGCCACGAACCCGTCCGGCACCCCGGTGATGGCGTCGCCGTGGCTCATCCAGACCTCGCAGGTCTCGGGCCAGTCGGCGAACAGCGGGGACGACCCGGTGACGGTCAGCGGGGTGCGGCCGTACTCACCCCGGCCGGTGCGGTCCACCACGCCGCCGAGCTGGCGGGCCAGCAGCTGGGCGCCGTAGCAAATGCCGAGCACGGGGACCCCGAGCTCGTAGACCCCGGGGTCGATCGACGGGGCGGGCGACTCGTTGACCGACTTGGGGCCGCCCGAGAGGATGATGCCGGCGGGCCGGCGGGTGGCCAGCTCGGCGGCCGTGGCCGTGTGGGGGACGATCTCGGAGTAGACGTGCGCCTCACGGACCCGGCGGGCGATGAGCTGCGCGTACTGGGCGCCGAAGTCGACGACCAGGACCGGCCCCTCGCCGGGGTCGTCGGTCGGGTCGGCCGGGCTCAATGGCCCATGCCGACGCCCTGCGAGCGCTGCAGGTCCTTGCCCTCGGTCTGGAGGGCCGGGGCCACCATGACCTCCGCCTTCTGGAACTCCTTGACCGTCTGGTACCCGCACGTCGCCATGGCCGTGCGCAGGGCGCCGAACAGGTTCATACGGCCGTCGTTCTCGTGGGCGGGGCCGAGCAGGATCTCCTGGAGCGTGCCCCGGGTGGTGGTCTTGACCCGGGCGCCGCGGGGCAGCGTCGGATGGAACGTGGCCATGCCCCAGTGGTAGCCGCGGGCCGGGGCCTCGACGGCCGACGACAGGGGCGAGCCGAGCATGACGGCGTCGGCGCCGCAGGCCACGGCCTTGGCGATGTCGCCGCCCTTGGACATGCCGCCGTCGGCGATCACGTGGCAGTAGACACCCGTCTCGTCCAGGTGGCGCATCCGGGCACCGGCCACGTCGGCGATGGCGGTGGCCTGGGGGACGCCGATGCCGAGCACGCCTCGGGTGGTGCAGGCGTTGCCGGGCCCGACGCCGACCAGCACGCCCACGGCGCCCGTCCGCATGAGGTGGAGGCCGGCCTGATACGAGGCGCAGCCACCCACGATCACCGGGACCTCGAACTCGCGGATGAACCGCTTGAGGTTGAGCGGCTCGACCGTCTTCGACACGTGCTCGGCCGACACCACCGTGCCCTGGATGACCAGGATGTCGAGCTCGGCGGCCAGCAGGGCGGGGGCGAACTCCTGCGTCTTCTGCGGGGTGACGGAGGCGGCGGTGGTGATGCCGGCCGCCTTCATCTCCTTGATGCGCTGGGTGACCAGGTCGAGCTGGACCGGCTCGGCGTACATCTGCTGCATGCGGGCGGTGGCCTTCTCGGCCGGCAGCTCGCGGATCTCGTCGAAGAGCTTGGTCGGGTCCTCGTAGCGGGTCCACAGGCCCTCGAGGTTGAGCACACCGAGGCCGCCCAGGCGTCCGATCTCGATGGCGGTGGCCGGGCTGACCACGCCGTCCATGGCCGAGGCGAGGAGCGGCAGCTCGAACTGGTAGGCGTCGATCTGCCAGGAGATGTCGACATCCTCGGGGTCGCGGGTGCGGCGGCTGGGGACGATGGCGATGTCGTCGAACCCGTAGGCGCGACGCCCCGACTTGAAGATGCCGATCTCTAGCTCAGCCACTGAATTGCCCTCCGGACCATGGTTGCAGTTGGACGTACCTCCACAGGCGGTGGCAGCTCCGACGTGCCCTCACCGACCATCCCCCACGATACCGCCTGGGCAGGGGGGCCGTTGCGGCCCCGGACGGCCGCGCGGGCCGTCGCGGCGGGCCTCAGCGCCGCCGGGGCTGCGTGGGGCCGTCGACCCCGAGGACCAGGCAGAGCAGCTCCGTCAGCACCCGGGCGGTGGCCCCCCAGATGATCTCGCCGGCCGCCGTGAAGAACCACACCGGGAACTCGCCGCCGGGCAGGCCGTCGGCCCCCTGCCGGCCCGGCACGGCCCACAGCTCCTCGGCCCACACGCCGTCGGCGGCCAGGTCGGACAGGGCCACGTCGAACACACGGGCCACCTCGTCGGGCGCCGGGTGGGTGGCGGGCCGGGCCGGGAGGGTGGCCACGACGGGCGTCATGAGGGTGTTGGAGGAGACCGTCGGCATGGCCGTGAGGTGACCCACCACCGTCACCTGCGTCGGGTCGAGGCCCACCTCCTCCAGCGCCTCGCGTCGGGCCCCGGCGTCGACGGATTCGCCCCGGTCGAGCTTGCCGCCGGGGAAGGCGACCTCACCCTGGTGGGAACGGAGCCGGGACGAGCGGACGGTGAGGAGCACCCGGGCGTCGCCCCGCTCCTCGAACAGGGCCACCAGCACGGCGGCGGGGTTGGCGTCGGGGAAGGCCCCGGCGAACGAGCGGGTGAACTCGGACACCGCCTCGGCCGTGGTGGCGGCGTCGGACGTGCGGTCCCGGCCCCGGACCGCGTCCACCACCGCGGCCAGCGGCAGGGGTGAGCGGGCCCCGGTCGGCAGATCGGCCCACGGGGCGGGGCCGCCGGGCCGGTGCGACGGCGGCCGGGGGATGACCTGGGGGCCGGACCGGTGCGCTGGCTCGGGGGTGGACATCGGGCACGAGACTAGGGCCGGCGCGCCCGGACCCGTCCGCATCCGGGCCGGCCCCGGGCACCGTGGCTACCATCGGACCGGTCGACGCCCATTCCGCTCCCGGGTGGGCAGGAGGAGGCCGCCATGACCGACACCGGTGCCGCGCCGCAGTTCCCGATCACCACCGCCCTCGAATTCCCGGAGTGGACCGTGGAGCGCAACCTCGGGCTGGTCTTCGGCCTGGTGGTGCGCTCGATGGGGGCGGCCAAGGGCTTTACCGCCGGGTTCAAGGCCCTGGCCGGGGGCGAGGTGACCCAGTACACCAAGCTCCTCGAGGACACCCGCCGCCACGCCCTCGACCGCATGATCGAGAACGCGGGGGTCATGGGGGCCAACGCCGTGATCCAGTTCCGCTTCGACTCGTCCGAGATCGGCCAGTCGCTGACCGAGATCGTCGCCTACGGCACCGCCGTCGTGGTCGGGGCGAAACGGTGACGGGTCACGGAGGAGGGCGGCCGGAGTGGTCGGCGTGATCGTCCTGTCGCTGGTCGGGGTGGCCGTCATCGTGGCCATCGTCATCAGCCTGTTCGTGCGGCGCCACGGCGAGTCGGACCAGCCCCAGGCCGGATGGAGCCCGACCGACGAGCTGTTCCGGGACCCGGGCACCGACCGGACCATGCGGGTGTGGCTCGACCGGGCCGGCGAGCGCCACTACGTGCCCGAGCAGCACGCCTGACGGGCGCCCGTCAGCCACGTCCTCGAGCCGCGGCGGGTACGGGATGAACCTGGAATCGAGCGGATCCCACCGGTTCCGCTGCTTCACACCGGCCAAGCCGGCGCGGGTCTGGTTGGCCCTAACCGACGGCCGGCAGACCCGTCGGTACCTCCACGGCCTGGCCCTCGACTCGGCCTGGACCGTCGACGCCCCCCTCGCCTTCCGCACCGGGGAGCTCACGGACGGACCCGCGGCCCTGGTCGGCGGGGTGCTGTGTATCCAGCTCCACCGGCGGCTGTCCTACTTCCTGCGGTCTGGCCCGGCCGACCCGGCCACGTACCTCACCTGGGAGCTCGACCCCCGGGCCGGCGGCACGGTGGTGCACCTCCAGGTCGACTGCGCCGAGCACGGCGACACCGAGGCGGAGGCGGAGGACACCTGGTTGCCTGTCCTGGCCGGACTGCAGGACGTGCTGGCCCGGGACAGGGACGGACGCGGGGATACGGCCGGCTGAACGAGGGGAGGCGCCCGGCGGGCGCATGGGCCACACTGTCGCGGCAGGTCCGACGACGAGGGAGCGGCACGATGCGCGTGGTGGTCAGCGAGTTCACGAGTCTGGACGGGGTGGTCCAGGCCCCCGGCGGCGCGGAGGAGGACACCAGCGGTGGCTTCCGCCACGGCGGGTGGTCCATGCCCTTCTTCGACCCCGACGTGATGGGTGCGGCCATCGGCGCCGTGGCCGAGCGCAGCGAGGTGCTGCTCCAGGGCCGGCGCACCTACCAGGTGTCGTCGGCCGCCTGGCCGGAACGGTCGGGCGACCCCTTCGCCGATTGGATCAATGCCGCCCCGAAGTACGTGGTGTCGGACACGCTCCAAGAGGCCGACCTCACCTGGCAGCCCACCACCATCGTGCGTGGGGCCGACCTCGTCCCGACGATCAGCGGGCTGCGCGAGCGACCGGGCGGCGATATCTACGTCTACGGCAGCCTGACCCTCGTCCGGGCACTGCTCACGGCCGGGCTCGTCGACGAGCTGCAGCTCATGATCGAGCCCATCACCCTCGGCGGGGGGAAGCGGCTCTTTCCCGACGACGGCGAGGCCCGCCGGTTCGAACTGGTCGAGGCCGAGACGGCCGCCACCGGCGTCCTGGTCGCCCGCTACCGCCCGGCCTGAGGCGACGCGCTCCCCGCACCGGTCGTGGCGGTCGGACGGTCCTCCGCCGTCCCGAGCACCGGGTGCTGACCGACGCGTCAGGGGCATGGGCCTCGTCCGTGGTGGGCCCGACTCGGTGCCGGGACGGTGTCGTGGGTCCACGGGATGTACCGGCGCCCGCCCCGGCGGGGATGCGTCCCGCCCCGGCCGACCCGCCCTCCTCCGTCCACCGCCCGGACGCGCCGGAGGCCGGGCCCAGGGCCCGACCTCCGGTCACGATGAGGTGCCGCCGGGGCGGCGTGCCGACCGGGGACCCGGTCGGCGCACGACTACATCATGCCGCCCATCCCGCCCATGCCACCCATGCCCCCGCCCATGGCGGCGGCAGCGGCGGCGGCGGCGGCCGGGTCGGCCTTCTCGGGCTTGTCGGCCACGAGCGCCTCGGTGGTGAGGAGCAGCCCGGCGATGGAGGCGGCGTTCTGCAGCGCGGAACGGGTCACCTTGGCGGGGTCGATGACGCCGGCCTTGACCAGGTCCTCGAGCTCGCCGGTGGCGGCGTTGAGGCCGACGTGGCCCTTCTTGCCCTCCACCTCCTTCACGTAGACGGTGCCCTCGAGGCCGGCGTTGTTGGCGATGGCCTCCAGCGGGGCGGCCAGGGCCTTCGCCACGATGGCGGCGCCGGTGGCCTCGTCACCCTCGAGCGTGTCGATGACCGACTGCACGGCGGCACGGGAGCGGACCAGCGCGGTACCGCCACCGGCCACGATGCCCTCCTCCACCGCGGCACGGGTCGCCGACAGGGCGTCCTCGATGCGGTGCTTCTTCTCCTTGAGCTCCACCTCGGTGGCGGCCCCGACCTTGACCACGGCGACGCCGCCGGCCAGCTTGGCCAGCCGCTCCTGCAGCTTCTCGCGGTCCCAGTCGGAGTCGGTCTCGTCGATCTCGCGCTTGATCTGGGCGATGCGACCCTTCACGTCCTCGGCGGAGCCGGAGCCCTCGACGATGGTCGTGTCGTCCTTGGTCACGATGACCCGGCGGGCGCTGCCCAGCAGGTCGATGGTGGCCGTCTCCAGCTTGAGGCCGATCTCCTCGGAGATGACCTGGGCGCCCGAGAGGACAGCCATGTCCTGGAGCATCGCCTTGCGGCGCTCACCGAAGCCGGGGGCCTTGACGGCCACCGAGGTGAACGTGCCGCGGATCTTGTTGACGACCAGGGTGGCCAGGGCCTCGCCCTCGACGTCCTCGGCGACGATCAGCAGCGGCTTGCCGGTCTGCATGACCTTCTCGAGCACGGGCACGAGGTCGTGGACGGCGCTGATCTTGCCGTTGACGAAGATGATCAGCGGATCGTCGAGCACGGCCTCCTGGCGCTCGGCATCGGTCACGAAGTACGGCGACAGGTAGCCCTTGTCGAACTGCATGCCCTCGGTGAACTCGAGCTCGATGCCGAAGGTGTTCGACTCCTCGACCGTCACCGTGCCGTCCTTGCCGACGCGGTCGATGGCGTCGGCCAGGACCTCGCCGATGGCGGCGTCGGCAGCGGAGATGGACGCCACCTGGGCGATCTCGTGCTTCGAGTCGATCTCCTTGGCCTGCTTGTGGATCGAGCCCACGGCGGCGGCCACGGCCTTGTCGATCCCCTTGCGGAGGCCGAGCGGGTTGGCGCCGGCGGCCACGTTGCGCAGCCCCTGGCGGATGAGGGCCTGGGCCAGCACGGTGGCGGTGGTGGTGCCGTCGCCCGCCACGTCGTTGGTCTTGGTGGCGACCTCCTTCACCAGCTGGGCGCCCATGTTCTCGAAGGCGTCCTCGAGCTCCACCTCACGGGCGATGGACACACCGTCGTTCGTGATGGTGGGCGCACCGAACTTCTTCTCGATGACGACGTTGCGGCCCTTCGGGCCGAGGGTCACCTTGACCACGTCGGCCAGCTTGTTGACGCCGGCCTCGAGGCCGCGGCGGGCGGACTCGTCGAACTTGAGGATCTTGGGCATTACTTGGTCACCTTGGCCAGGATGTCGCGGCTCGACAGGATGAGGAGGTCCTTGCCGTCGGCGCTGATCTCGGTGCCGCCGTACTTGGAGTAGACGACGGTGTCGCCCACGGCGATGTCGAGCGGGATGAGCTCGCCGGTCGTCTCGGAGCGGCGGCCCGGGCCCACGGCCAGGACCTCGCCCTGCTGGGGCTTCTCCTTCGCGGTGTCCGGGATGACCAGACCGGAGGCGGTGGTCTCCTCGGACTCACCGGGCTGGACGACGATGCGGTCGTCGAGGGGATGCAGACTCATGATGCGGGCCTCCTGTAGGCGTTGGCAGTCGAAGAATGAGAGTGCTAACGATACCCGGCCCGCACGGGGTTGGCAACCGCGCCCCCCGAGTGCCAGCCGGGGCCCGGTCCGGCCCGGCTCAGACGGTCGAGACCAGGCGGAGGTTGGGGTCGGCGCCCAGGTCGAGGCCGCTGCGGTCCCCCCGGGTCAGTCGCCAGAACCCAGCGGCGGCCACCATGGCCGCGTTGTCGGTACACAGCGCCCGGCTGGGCAGGAAGGCCCCGATGCCGTCCTCGGCGCAGGCCTCCTCGGTCCGGGCCCGCAGCAGCGAGTTGGCCGCCACCCCGCCGGCCAGGCACACCGCCCGGGCGCCGACGGCGCGGGCCGCCGCCCGGGTCCGGGTCACCAGCACGTCCACCACCGCCTCCTGGAACGAGGCGGCCACATCGGCCGTCGAGGCGTCCGGCTCCTTGCGGACCCGGTTGACCACCGACGTCTTGAGCCCGCTGAAGCTGAAGTCGTAGCCGTCGCCGGGCAGCGAGCGGGGGAAGGCGTAGGCCGCCGCGTCGCCCTCGGGGGCGAGCCGGTCGATGGCCGGCCCGCCCGGGTAGCCGAGACCGATGAACCGGGCCACCTTGTCGAAGGCCTCGCCGGCGGCGTCGTCGATCGTCCCGCCCATGATCCGGTACTCGCCCGGCGAGGTCACCTCGATGAGCAGGGTATGCCCGCCGGACACCAGCAGCACCACCAGGGGCCAGCCCAGCTCGGGTTGCTCGAGCAGCGAGGCGAACAGGTGGGCCTCCAGGTGGTTGACCCCGACCAGGGGGACGCCCCACGCCATGGACAGGGCCTTCGCCTCGGCCACGCCGACCAGCAGCGAGCCGATCAGGCCCGGACCGTGGGTCACGGCGATGCCGTCGATACCCCGACCGGAGTGGTCGGAGCCGGCCTGGGCCAGCGCGTCGGCCAGGACCGGGGTCAGCAGCTCCACGTGGGCCCGGCCGGCCAGCTCGGGCACCACCCCGCCGTAGCGGGCGTGGAGGTCGACCTGGCTGCTCACCACCGACGAGACGATGGTGGTCCCGTCCTCGACCACCGAGGCGGCGGTCTCGTCGCACGAGGTCTCGATGCCCAGCACCCGGGTGATCGGACGGTCGGCGGCGGTCGGCACGGGCCCGACCCTACCGGGGCGGCGGGCCGGGGCCCGCCGCCCAGCGTGGAGAATGGGCGGATGTCCACCCCGGTGCGAGCGCGGCGCGCCGGCGGCGCGGAGGTGCCGCCCTGGGTCCTGGCCGTCGGGGCGATGTTCTCGGTCCAGCTCGGTTCCGCCCTGTCCGTGCACCTCATCGCCACCGTCGGCGCCGGGGGCACGGCCTGGCTGCGCCTGACCGCCGGCGCCGTCATGTTCCTCGTGATCGCCCGCCCCCCGCTGCGCTCGCTCGGCCGGGCCGACGCGCCCGTGCTGCTGGCGCTGGGCGTCACCACCGGGCTCCAGACCATGGCCTTCCTGGCCGCCATCGGGCGCATCCCGCTCGGGACGGCGGTGGCCATCGAGTTCCTCGGCCCCATGACCGTGGCCGTCGTGCACAGCCACAACCGCCGCGGGGTGGCCTGGGCGGGCGTGGCCGGTGCCGGGGTGGTGCTGGTGACCGAGCCGTGGCGGGGCGCCGTCGACGGGCCCGGCATCGCCTTCGCCGTGCTGGCCGCGGTGGGCTGGGCCGCCTACATCCTCCTGACCCGACGGGTCGGCCAGCGGTTCGAGGGCCTGACCGGTCTGGCCCTCACCACGCCGGTGGCCGCCGTCACCGCGGCCGTGGTCGGCGTCCCCCAGGCGGCCGGCCACCTGACCGCGTCGGTGGTGGTCGCCGGCATCGGCCTGGCCGTCCTGCTGCCGGTGGTGCCCTACTCCTTCGAGCTGCTGGCCCTGCGCCGCATGCCGCCCGCCGCCTTCGGCACCCTCATGGCCCTCGAGCCGGCCATGGGCGTGCTGCTGGGACTGCTCGTGCTGCACCAGCGGCTGGGGGCCGTCCAGGTGCTGGGCATCCTGCTGGTCGTCCTGGCGGGGGCCGCCGCCCAGCGGGGCGGGCCGGCCGGCGGGGTCGGCGCCGGGGACGCGCCCGGCACCGGCCCGGTCCCGTTCTGACCGGGGGCTCAGTCGCGGCGCTCGAGGTCGACCGTCTCGGCCAGCGCCGAGCCGATGGCGGCCAGCCGGTCCCGGTAGCCCGGCGAGTCGATGTCGCGCACCCACATGACCAGGGCGTCGCCGTCCCGGTAGTAGCCCGGGCGCACCCCCACCGGGGCGAGGCCGAACCGGCGGTAGAGGGCGATGGCCGGCTCGTTGTGCACGGCCACCTCGAGGGTGAGGTGGGCCGAGCCGCGGGCCAGGGCGGTGCGAACCAGGTCGTAGAGCAGCACGGTGCCGAGCCGCCGGCCCACCCAGGCGGGCGCCACCGCGATGTTGTTGACGTGGGCCTCGTCGTCGATGGCCATCTGGCCGGCGTAGCCGACCAGCTCGGTGCCCACCCAGATCGTCCGGTAGGCCCGCGTGGTCCGCTGGGCCAGCTCGCCCTCGAAGAGGTGGCGCGACCACGGCTCGTCGAAGACCTTCTCCTCGATCCGCAGCACCGCCTTCAGGTCGCGCGACCGCATCGGCGCCGCCACCACGGCCAGGCGCCCGCCGGGGGCCCGGGTGGCGTCGGCGCCCGGCTGGGCCGTCACGGGGCGCCGTCCCCCGCCGGGCGGGCGGTGCGCTGCGGCGCCCGTTCCTCCCAGTTGATGCGGGCGTCGGCCGGACGCCGGTAGTCGGGCACGAGGTCGTCGGGCGCCACCGGCTCCACACCGGCGGCCAGGCGGCGACCGGCCAGCCGGGCCAGGACGGCCGGCGACGGCGCGGCCAGCGTGGCGGCGAGCCCCAGGTCGAGGTCGGGCCGTCCGGCCAGCTGCTCCAGGTAGCGCACCGCCCCGTCGCCCACCACCAGCACGGGGCCGTCGGCGGCCAGGCCGTCGCACCAGGTGACCAGGTCGTCGGGGGACAGGGCGGCGGGCCGGTCGGTGCGGACATCGGCGGGGTCGGGGCCGTCCGGTCCTCCGCCGGCCGGGCCCGGCCCGTAGGCGGCGGCGAAGACCTCGCCGCGACGGGCGTCGACCACCGCCACCACCAGAGCCGAACGCCCGCCGGGGGCCGCCTCGAATGCCCCGGCGGCCAGGACGTCGAGGCTCGACACCCCGAGCACGCCGATGCCGAGGGCCTGGCCGAGCGCCTTGGCCGTGGCCACGCCCACCCGCAGGCCGGTGAAGAGCCCGGGGCCGGTGTCGACGGCGACGGCGTCGAGGTCGGCCAGGACGGTGCCGGACAGGGCGCACACCTCCTCGACGGCCGGGGCGAGCAGCTCGGCGTGGGCCCGGCCGCCGACGTGGGAGCGCTCGGCCACCGCGCCGTCGCGCAGCAGGGCGGCACCGACCAGGTCGGTGGCCGTCTCCAGGGCCAGCACCCTCATGCCGCCGCCGTCCAGGGCCCGAGCGCCGCGGCCAGGGCGTCCCACCGGTCGTCCCACGCCCCGTCGTCGGCCCGCACGGTAATGGTGCGGCGGCCCTCGTCGTCGGGGTCGGCCTGCAGGAGGAGCCGGAGGGCGCCGGCCCCGAGCACGGGCTCGGCCGCCTCGCCCCATTCGACCAGCGCCACCCCGCCGTCCTCGACCAGTTGCCCGAGCCCGAGGTCGGCGATCTCCCCCAGGTGGTCGAGCCGGTACACGTCGGCGTGGTACAGCGTCCGCACCCCGGTCGGGCCGGGCTCGACCTCGTACTGGCGCACCAGGGTGAACGTCGGGCTGGTGACCGGCTCGTCCACGCCGAGGGCGCGGCCGAACCCCTGGGCGAAGGTGGTCTTGCCCGCCCCGAGGTCGCCGGACAGGAGCAGGACGTCGCCCGGACGGCAGGCGGCGGCCACCGCGGCGGCCAGGTCACGGGTGGCTGCCGACGACCCGGAGCCGAGCACGACCGGCGCGCTCACGCGGCCCGGCCCATGAGCTGCTTGGCCCGCACCAGGTCGGCCCGCATCTGGGCCAGCACCACGCCGCCGCCGCGCAGGGCGGCCGCCGGGTGGAAGGTCGGCACCAGGGTGGTCGCACCGAGCGGGTAGGAGGCGCCCCGCAGTTTGGTGATGCCCTGGTCCGTGTCGAGCAGCAGCCGGGTGGCGAAGTTGCCCAGGGTCACCACCACCGACGGGGCGATGAGGTCGACCTGGGCGGCCAGGTAGGGCCGGCAGGCGTCGATCTCCTCGGGGCGCGGGTCGCGGTTGTCGGGGGGCCGGCACTTGACCACGTTGGCGATGTAGACCCGGTCCCGGCCGATGCCGAGCTCCTCGTCGAGCAGGCGGTCGAGCAGCTGGCCGGACCGGCCGACGAACGGCTCGCCCGACAGGTCCTCCTCGCGCCCGGGGGCCTCGCCCACGAACATGAGGTCGGCCCCGGGGTCGCCCACCCCGAACACGACCTGGGTGCGGGTGGCGGCCAGCGGGCAGCGGGTGCAGCCGGCGGCCTCGGCGGCCAGCGCGGCGAGTCGGGTTCCGGGGGCCATCCGCGGCATCGTACCGGGTGCGCCCGGCAGCGCCCGTCCGACGCCGCCGCTCAGGTCAGGGCGTCGAGCACCCCGGCGACCAGGTCGGGCACGTCGCCGGCCACCAGCCCCGCACGGTGGCCGGCGGACCCGGCCCGGCCGTGCACGTGGGCGGCCAGGGCGGCCGCCTCGAGCGGCGGCATCCCCCGGGCCAGGAAGGCGGCGATCATCCCGGACAGCACGTCGCCGGTGCCGGCCGAGGCCAGCGACGGGGTGCCGGAGGTGGCCAGCAGGACACGGCCCCACGGGTCGGCCACCGCCGTGGTCGGGCCCTTCAGCAGGACCACGGTGCCGGCCACCGAGGCCAGTCGGCGGGCCGCCGCCACCCGGTCGGGGCCGGGCATGGCGCCGACCAGGCGCTCGTACTCGCCGTCGTGGGGCGTCAGCACCACCGGCGCCGAGGACTCGAGGCGCCGGTCGACCCGGCCCAGCACGCTCAGGCCGTCGGCGTCCACCACCACCGGTGTCGGCGAGTGGGCCACCAGCCAGCGCACCTGGGCACCGGTGCCCTTGGCCCGGCCGATCCCCGGGCCGACCACCGTGGCCCGGCAGCGCGAGGCCACCTCCAGGGCGTCGCCGGCCCAGCCGTCGGCCGGCAGCTCCACCCCCACCGCCTCGGTGGCCGGCAGGTCGGCCAGGCGCCCGCCGGGCACGCCGAGGCGGACCATGCCGGACCCGGCCCGGTAGGCGCCGCGGGCGCACAGCGACGCGGCGCCGGTCATGCCCGGCGACCCGGCCACCACCAGCACCGCCGCACCCCACTTGTTGCCGTCGGGGTGGCGGGCCGGCAGCCAGGCGCCCACGTCGGCGTCCTCCACCCGGTCGATGCCGTGCGGGCCCACCGGGAGCCCGATGTCCACCACCCGGACGTCGCCGGCCAGGCCCCGGCCGTCCCACTGCAGCAGCCCGGGCTTGGCGGCCACGAAGGTGACGGTGCGGCGGGCCGGCAGCACCCGTCCGGCGGCCGCACCGGTGTCGCCGGCCACACCCGAGGGGATGTCGACGGCCAGCACCGGCACCCCGGGGGCCACCGCCGGCGCGTCGTAGGCGCCCCGGAAGCCGGTGCCGAAGGCGGCGTCCACCACCAGGTCGACGGGCGGTCCGTCGAACCCGATGCGGTCGACCTCGCCGGGGGCGACCACCGTGACCCGGGCGCCCCGCCGGGCCAGCAGCCCCGCCGCCACCCGGCCGTCGGCGCCGTTGTTGCCCTTGCCGGCCACGACCACCACCCGGCGCCCGTAGGCCCCGCCCAGGAGGTCCAGTGCGGCCAGCGCCACCGCCGTCCCGGCCCGGGCCACCAGCTCGTCGAGCGGCGTCGTCTCGAGGCCGCGGGCGTCCACGGCCTGCATCTCGGCGACGGTCAGGACCGGCTGCACGGGGCCCCTACCGGCCCGTCCGGGCGCCGGACGGCGCGCCCTCGGCCAGCACGGCGGCCAGGGCCACCAGGTCGGTGTGGGTCAGGGAGAGGTGCCAGCGCGCCACCCCGGCCGCCCGGGCGGCCTCGGCCGCGCCGTCGTGCAGCACCACGGTCGGGGCGTCGAGCCCGGTGCGCACCACCTCCACGTCGTGGAAGCCGAAGGCGCCGAGCCCGAGGCCGAGGGCCTTCAGGACGGCCTCCTTGGTGGCGAAGCGGGTGGCCAGCCGGGGCACCGGGTCGGGCACCCGGGCCGCGTAGGCGCGCTCGCCGGAGGTGAACAGCCGGCGGGCCAGGGTGGGGCGGCGGACCAGCATGCGCCGGAACCGGTCCACGTCGACGGCGTCGACGCCGATCCCCACCACGCCGTCGCCGGCCCGGTGGGCCAGCGACCCGGCCAGCTCGGCGGCCCCCGCGTCGGCCGCGCCCCGGGTCACTCGACGGTGACCGTCTTGGCCAGGTTGCGCGGACGGTCGACGTCGAGGCCGTGCAGGCAGGCCATCGAGTGGGCGAACATCTGCAGCGGCACGACGTCGATGACCGGCGCGAACAGGTGCTCGGTGGCGGGCACCCACAGCACCTCGTCGGCGTGGCGGGCCGTCTCCTCGTCGCCATCGTTGGCCACCAGTACCACCGAGGCGCCGCGGCTCTTGACCTCGGCCACGTTGGCCACCACCTTCTCCCACACCGGGGTGCGGGTGGCCACGCAGACCACGACGGTGCCGGGCTCGACCAGGGCGATCGGCCCGTGCTTGAGCTCGCCGGCCGGGAAGCCCTCGGCCCGCAGGTAGGAGATCTCCTTCAGCTTGAGCGCCCCCTCGAGCGCCACCGGGTACCCGACGTGGCGGCCCAGGAAGATGAAGGAGGGCGAGTCCCGGAACCGCTCGGCCACGGCGTGGACGGCCGGGCCCCGGGTCATGGCCTCGGCCACCTTGTCCGGCAGGGACCCCATGGCGTCGAGCAGGCCCCGCGCCTGCGCCGGCGACAGCGTCTCGCGCACCTGGGCCAGGTACAGGGCGAGGATCTCGAGGGCGGTGATCTGGGCCAGGTGGGTCTTGGTGGCGGCCACACCGATCTCGGGGCCGGCCCGGGTGTAGAGCACGGCATCGGCGTCGCGGGCCATGGAGGAGTCGACCACGTTGGAGATGACCAGCACCTTGGCGCCGAGGGCCTTGGCCTCGCGCACGGCCTGGAAGGTGTCGACCGTCTCGCCCGACTGGCTCACGCCGATCACGAGGGTGTGCTCGTCGACCACCGGGTTGCGGTAGCGGAACTCGCTCGAGATGTCGATCTCCACCGGCAGGCGGGCCCAGTGCTCGATGGCGTACTTGGCCATGAGGCCGGCGTGGTAGCTCGACCCGCAGGCAACCACGAACACCTTGGTGATCCCCCGGAACTGCTCGTTGGTGAGGTGGACCTCGTCGAGCACCAGCGTCCCGTCGGGCAGCAGCCGGTCGAGCAGGGTGTCGGCCACGGCCTTGGGCTGCTCGTGCATCTCCTTGGCCATGAAGTCGTCGTAGCCGTCCTTGCGGGCGGCGTCGAGGTCCCAGTCGACGTGGAGCGGGGCGGGCTCCACCGGGTCGCCCCCGAGGGTGGTCACGGCGATCGACCCGGGCCGCAGCTCGGCCACCCGGTCGTCGTCCAGGATGAAGAAGTCGTGGGTCAGGCCGAGGATGGCGGGGATGTCCGACGCCAGGAAGGCGGCGCCGTCGCTCAGGCCCATGATGAGGGGCGACACCCGGCGGGCGGCCACGATGACGTCGGGCTCGGCGTCGTGCACGACGGCCAGGGCGAAGGCACCCCGCACCTCGGCCAGCGCCCCCCGCACGGCGCCGGCTAGGCCGCCGTCGGGGTGGGCGGCCAGGTGGGACTCGATGAGGTGGGCCAGGACCTCGGTGTCCGTCTCCGAGTCGAGGTGGTGACCGTCGGCGATCAGCCGGTCGGACAGCTCGACGTGGTTCTCGATGATGCCGTTGTGGACGAGGGCCAGGTGCCCGTGGCAGTCGGTGTGGGGGTGGGCGTTGCCCTCGTTGGGCCGGCCGTGGGTGGCCCACCGGGTGTGTCCGATGCCGGCCGACGGCGCCGGGGGCGCCCCCTCGGTGCGCTTGGCCAGGTCGTCGAGCGACCGCGTGCCGTTGGCGGCCCGCACCCGCCACAGCGGGTCAGCGGCGGCCGGGCCCACCAGGGCGAGCCCGGCGGAGTCGTAGCCCCGGTACTCGAGCCGGGCCAGCCCCTCGACCAGCACGTCGAGCACCCCGTGCCCCTCGGCCGCCGGCCCCGGTCCCCTGGTGATGCCGATGATGCCGCACATGGATGACCACGCTACCCGCCGGGGCGTCACCGCCGGTAGGCCCCGGAGGCCTCCGGCGGGGCCCCGGCCTGGTCAGACGGCCGAGTCCAGGCCCTCGCCCAGCTCCTCCGCCACCAGGACCGCCTGAGCCTCGTCCCGGGCCCGGGCCGCCTCCAGCAGCTCGTGCTCGATGAGCGTGTGCAGGCGCTGGGCGGTGGCCTCGGCCACCCCCGGCTCGGTGCACTCGACCATGACCCGGACCACGGGCTCGGTGCCGCTCGGGCGCACCAGCACCCGGCCGGTGTCGCCCATGGCCGCCCGCTCCTGCTCCACGGCCATACCGATGGCGGCCACGTCGGCGTACAGCGACGTGTCGACGCCCCGCACGTTGACCAGCGTCTGGGGCACCGGCTCGATGAAGCCGTCCAGCAGCTCGACCAGGGTCGAGCCCGAGCGCACCAGCAGGTCGGCCAGTACCAGTCCGGTCAGCAGCCCGTCGCCGGTGGTGGCCAGGCGGCGGAAGATGATGTGGCCCGACTGCTCGCCCCCCAGCGAGAAGCCCTCCTTGTCGATGGCGGCCAGCACGTGGCGGTCGCCCACGTCGGTCTCCTTCACGAGGATGCCCCGCTCCTCCATGGCCCGGCGGAAGCCGAGGTTGGTCATCACGGTGACGACGACCGTGTTGCCGGCGAGCTGGCCGCGCTCGGCCAGGTCCCGGGCGAACAGGGCCAGCAGCGAGTCGCCGTCGACGAGGGTGCCGGTGCCGTCCACGGCCAGCAGGCGGTCGGCGTCGCCGTCGAGGGCGAGGCCCAGGGCGGCGCCGTGCTCGACCACCGCCCGGGCCAGCAGGTCGGTGGCCGTCGACCCGCAGCCGGCGTTGATGTTGGTGCCGTCGGGCTCGTCGCCGATGGCCACCACCTCGGCCCCCAGCCGGCCGAAGACGTCGGCGGCCAGCGCGGAGGCGCTGCCGTTGGCGCTGTCGACCACGATGCGGAGGCCGTCCAGGCGCCGGCCGTCGAGCGCCTCGGCCAGGTGCTCCACGTAGGCGTCCCCGAGGCCCGGCTCGGTGCGGATCGAGCCCACGCCGTGGCCCTCGAGCGGCCGGGGGCCCTTGGCCGTCGGGTCGACCACCTTGTGCAGCTCGTCCTCGATGGCCTGCTCGAGTTCCTCGGTCAGCTTGGTGCCGCCGGCGCCGAACAGCTTGATGCCGTTGTCGGCGAAGGGGTTGTGGGAGGCCGAGATCACCACGGCGGGCAGGTCGCGCCGGACCGACAGCCAGGCCAGGGCCGGGGTGGGGAGCACCCCCACGTCGACCACGTCGGCCCCCTCGCTGGCCAGGCCGGCCCCGAGGGCGGCCTGCAGCATGGGCCCCGAACGCCGGGTGTCCCGGCCGATCAGGAAGGTGGTGGCGGTGATGGTGCGGGCGACGGCGCGCCCGAGGGCCAGGACGAGCTCGGGGGTGAGCTCGGTGTTCGCACTGCCGCGTACCCCGTCGGTGCCGAACCAGGTTCGGGCCACGGGCTTACCGCTTCGAGTACTGGGGAGCCTTGCGGGCCTTCTTCAGGCCGTACTTCTTCGACTCCTTCTCCCGTGCGTCACGGGTGAGGAAGCCGGCCTTCTTCAGCGTGCCGCGCAGCTCGGGGTCGAGCTCGCACAGCGCACGGGCGATGCCGAGGCGGAAGGCGCCGGCCTGGCCGGACACGCCGCCGCCGTCGATGGTCACGTCGATGTCCCACGACTCGGTGGTGTCGGTCAGGCGCAGCGGCTCGGTCACGATCATGCGGTGGGTGGCCGAGGTGAAGTACTCCTCGAACGTGTGCCCATTGCACGTGATGGCGCCCTGGCCGGGGCGGATGCGCACCCGGGCGACGGCCTGCTTGCGGCGTCCGGTGGTCTGGCAGATGGGGGCAGTCACAGGTGGTTCCTTCGTCCGTGCGTTCGGGTGGTCAGGCGCCGCTGCGGGCCGACGCGGTGCGGCGGGCGCCGGGGATCTCGAGCGGGGCCGGGTTCTGGGCGGCGTGGGGGTGGTCCGCGCCGCGGTAGACCTTCAGCTTGGTGGCCATCTGGCGGCCCAGCCGGTTCTTCGGCAGCATGCCGCGGACGGCGTCGCGCACGACGTCGTCGGCCCGGTCCACCATCAGGTCGGCGTAGCTGGTGGCCGTCAGGCCGCCCGGGTAGCCCGAGTGGCGGTAGGCCATCTTGGCGTCGGCCTTGCCCGAGGTCAGCACCACCTTGTCGGCGTTGACCACGACCACGTGGTCGCCGGTGTCGACGTGGGGGGCGAAGGTCGGCTTGTGCTTGCCGCGCAGGATGGCGGCGACCTCGGTGGCCAGGCGGCCGAGCACCAGGCCGTCGGCGTCGACGACGTGCCAGGCACGGGTGATCTCAGCGGGCTTGGGGGTGTACGTGCGCAACGGGAGTCCTCTTCGATGGTGTCGGGTGTCCGGGCACCTGCGGGGTGCGGGGCCTCGGGAGCGGGCGACCGGTCGGTGGGCGGGACCCGCCTGCCGACGGCCGGGGCCCGACCCGGCGACCTTCCACACTACGCCGGATCGGGGTCGGCGGGCAAGCCGCCGGCGGGCGCCACGGGGTCCCCGTAGCGCACCGCCATGAGGGTCAGGCCCTGGGGCGGGGCGGGCTGGGAGGCCTGGCCGCGGTCGGCCGACCGCAGGATGTAGAGCATGTCCGAGGGGCGCTTGCGCCCCCGGCCCACGTCGACCAGGGTGCCGACCAGCGAGCGGACCATCTGGTGGCAGAAGGCGTTGGCCTCGATCTCGAAGGCCAGCAGGCCCCCCACCACGGGCGCCAGCCAGGCGCCGGTGGTCCGCTCGGCGGCGTCGAGGTCCGACGTGCCGGCCGTGCGGGCGCCGGGGCTGCGGCCGTCGAGACGGGTCCAGCGGGCGTCCAGCACCCGCCGGGGGATGGGGTCGGACGGGCTGGTGCCCGGCACCCGCCGGCAGAAGGCCCGGAAGTCGTGCTCGCCCAGCAGGACGTCGGCGGCGGCGGTCATGGCACGGACCTCGAGCGGGTCGGCCACGTGCCAGGCCAGGCCGGCCAGCAGCGGGTCGGCCACCGGGGCGTTGACCACCAGGTAGCGGTAGCGGCGGGCGGTGGCCGAGTGGCGGGCGTCGAAGCCGTCGGGGGCGATCTCGGCCGAGCGCACCACGATGCGGGGCCCTACCTGGCTGTTGCAGGACCGCACCAGGGCGGCGGGCTCGAGCTCGGCGGAGCGGTCGGCCGGGACGTCGACGTGTACGACCTGGTCGAGGGCGTGGACGCCCGCATCGGTGCGCCCTGCGCAGGTCAGGGTGACCGGGGCCCGGCAGACGCGGGACAGGGCGGCCGACAGGGCGCCGGCCACGGTGTCCAGCCCCTCCTGGGCGGCGAACCCGTGGAAGCCGCTGCCGTCGTAGGCAAGCCGGAGGCGCCAGCGGACGGTGGCTCGATCGCTCCCCCCGTCGTCGGGGGGCGTGCTCACACCAGTTCGATGCGGGCCATCGGGGCGTTGTCGCCCTGACGGGTGCCCAGCTTCAGGATGCGGGTGTAACCACCCGGGCGCTCGGCGTAGCGGGGCCCGATCTCGTCGAACAGCTTGTGGGCCATGTCCTTGTCACGGATGAAGGCGACCACGTTCCGCTGGCGGGCGACGCCGCCCTTGGCGGCCGCGGTGATGACCTTCTCGGCCACCGGCCGCAGCGCCTTCGCCTTGGCCTCGGTGGTGACCACGTACTCCGCCGCGATGAGGGAGGCGACGAGGTTGCCCATCATCGCCTTCTGGTGCGCCGAGCTGCCGCCGAAGCGGCGGCCCTTCTTGGGGGTGCCGAGCATGGGGGAACCTCAGTCCTTGACCCGCAGGGACAGGCCCCGCTCGTCGAGCTTCTGGAGCACCTCGTCGAGCGACTTCTGCCCGAAGTTGGTGATGTTGAGCAGGTCGTCGAGGGTCCGGTCGACCAGCTCGCCGATGGTGTTGATCTGGGCCCGCTTGAGGCAGTTGCGGGGACGCTCGGTGAGGTCGAGGTCCTCGATGCGCAGGTCGAGGTCGGGCGAGGCCGAGCTGCCCTGGTTGGGGACGCTCAGCTGCAGGCCGTCCGGGTCCTCCTCCAGGTCGGCCACGAGGCCGACCAGCGTGCGGAGGGTGTCACCCGCCGAGGCCAGGGCCTCGCGGGGCGACAGCGAGCCGTCGGTCTCGATCTCGATGACCAGGCGGTCGAAGTCGGTGGACTGCTCCACCCGCACGGGCTCCACGGTGAAGGCCACCCGCCGCACGGGCGAGAAGATGGCGTCGACCGGGATGACGCCGATGGCGCCGGTGCCCTTGTTCTTGTCGGCCGACAGGTAGCCGCGCCCGCGCTCGACGGTCAGGTCCACGGCGATGTGGCCCTTGGTGTTGAGGGAGGCGATGTGCTGGTCGGGGCTCAGGACCTCGACGTCCGCCGACACCTGGAGGTCGCCGGCGGTGGCGGCGCCCGGGCCCCGCTTGTCGAGGCGGATGGTCACCGGCTCGTCGCTGTGGACCTTGAACAGCAGGTCCTTCAAGTTGAGGATGACGTCGGTCACGTCCTCCTTCACGCCCGGCAGGGTCGTGAACTCGTGGAGGGCCTCGTCGAACCGGACCTGGGTGATGGCAGCGCCGGGGATCGACGACAGCAGGGTGCGGCGGAGCGAGTTGCCGAGCGTGTGGCCGAAGCCGGGCTCGAGCGGGCCGACCGCGAACTTCTGGCGGTTCCCCTCTTCCTCTCCGATGGCTTCGACGGCGGGTCGCTGGATGATGAGCATGCGTGTGTGGCTCCTCGGCAGATGGTGCGCGGGTTCGGTGTCTTCGGTTCGTGCGGGTGGTGCGTCCGGCGGCGGCCGGGGGCTACTTGGAGTAGAGCTCGACGATGAGCTGCTCCTGGACCGGCTCGTCGATGTGCTCGCGCAGGGGCAGCGAGAACACCTTGACGGTGAACCGGTCGCCCTCGGTCTCGAGCCAGGGTGGCAGGGGCCGGTCGATGGTGTCCATGTTGCGCTGGACGTGGAAGATCTCGCGTGACGACGTCTTGAGGGAGATGGTGTCGCCCTGGCGGACGCGGTAGCTGGGGATCGTGACCCGCTTGCCGTTCACCAGCACGTGGCCGTGGCGCACGAACTGGCGGGCCTGGGAGCGGCTGGCGCCCCACCCGGCCCGGAAGGCCACGTTGTCGAGCCGGAGCTCGAGCATGCGCAGCAGGTTCTCACCCGTGATGCCCGGGGCCCGGCTGGCCTCGACGTAGAGGTTGTGGAACTGCTTCTCGAGCAGGCCGTAGATGCGGCGTGCCTTCTGCTTCTCGCGCAGCTGGCCGAGGTACTCCGACCCCTGGCGCATGCGGTCACGGCCGTGCTCGCCGGGCGGGTAGGCGCGGCTGTGGCGGTCGGTGACCGCCTCGGAGACGGGACACTTCATCGAGTAGCAGCGCTCCCCCTTCAGGAAGAGCTTGGTGCGCTCCCGGCGGCAGAGCCGGCAGACGGGTCCGGTGTAACGAGCCATGGTGGTCCTTGGTTCCCTTCGTTCCCGTCCCTACACCCGCCGCCGCTTCTTGGGGCGGCAGCCGTTGTGCGGGATGGGGGTGACGTCCTTGATGCCGGCGACCTCGATGCCGGCGGCGGCGAGCGAGCGGATGGCGGTCTCCCGGCCCGAGCCCGGGCCGCGCACCAGCACGTCCACGCGGCGCACGCCGTGCTCCATGGCCCGCTTGGCGCACTGCTCGGCGGCCAGCTGGGCGGCGAAGGGGGTGGACTTGCGGGAGCCCTTGAACCCGACGTTGCCGGCCGAGGCCCACGCCAGGACGTTGCCCTCGGGGTCGGCGATGGAGATGATCGTGTTGTTGAACGAGCTCTTGATGTGGGCGACGCCGAAGGTGATGTTCTTCCGCTCGCGCTTGCGGGGCCGACGGGCGGCTCCGGGCTTGGATGCCTTGGCCATTACTTGCGCACCTTCTTCTTTCCGGCGACGGTCTTCTTCGGGCCCTTGCGGGTACGGGCGTTGGTGTGGGTGCGCTGGCCGTGGACCGGCAGGCCCTTGCGGTGGCGGATCCCCTGGTAGCAGCCGATCTCCATCTTCCGCTTGATGTCCTGGGAGATGTCGCGCCGTAGATCGCCCTCGACCTGCAGGTTGGCGTCGATGTAGTTGCGGAGCCGGGTGACCTCCTCGTCGGTGAGGTCGCGGACGCGGGTGTCCGGGCTGGTCTCGGTGGCCGCGCAGATCTGCTGCGCGGTCGTCCGGCCGATGCCGAAGATGTAGGTGAGGGAGATCTCCAACCGCTTTTCGCGGGGGATGTCCACTCCGGAGATACGGGCCACGGGCTCTTCTTTCTCTTCTCGCTCAGCGCCTGGTCGGCGTCAGCCCTGACGCTGCTTGTGGCGCGGGTTGTCGCAGATCACGATGACCCGCCGGTGGCGGCGGATCACCTTGCACTTCTCACACATCGGCTTGACGCTCGGTCGAACCTTCACGTTGTCGTCCTCGTCTCGGTCCGGCGGGCCGGGCGGCCCGTCGGGTCACTGCTGGTCGGTGCCCTCCCCGCCCCAGGGGGCGGGAGCCGACCGGCTCACTTGTAGCGGTAGGTGATCCGCCCGCGGGCCAGGTCGTAGGGAGTGATCTCCACTTGGACCTTGTCACCGGGGAGGATGCGGATGCGGTGCATCCGCATCTTTCCGGAGCTGTGGGCCAGCACGTTGTGGCCGTTCTCCAGCTCCACACGGAACATGGCGTTCGGGAGCGGCTCGACGACCGTCCCCTCCAGCACGATGGCATCTTCCTTGGGCTTGGGCAGGTGAATCTCCTACTACTCTTCGAATTCTGTGGCTCGTCGACCCGGAGGACGACGGGCGCCGCGGACCACGGGATCGTGCTCCGGACACCACCGCGGTCGGGGGCATGCCGGAAGCACGGCCACCTGAGCGGGATCGGCACGCCACCGCAGAAGCGGCGGACGACCGAAGGACAAGTTTAGCCCCTCGTGGGCAAATTGCCAGTCCGAGGCCTCCACCAGGCACGATGCGCCCGGACGGCCGCGAATGCCCAGGTCAGGGACTCAGAGGACGGTGAAGACCTCCGGACCGTCGTCGGTGACGGCGATGGTGTGCTCGAAGTGGGCCGACAGCCGCCCGTCGGACGTGACCACGCTCCAGCCGTCGTCGAGCAGGACCGTCCCGGTGCCGCCGGCGTTGACCATCGGCTCGATGGCGAACACCATCCCCTCCTTCAGGGTGGGTCCCGGGGTGCCCGGCCAGTAGTTCGGGACCTGGGGCTCCTCGTGCATGGCCGTCCCGATGGCGTGGCCCACGTACTCACGGACCACCGAGAAGCCGGCGGCCTCGGCCACCTGCTGGACGGCCCGCCCGACCTCGTGGAGCCGGTTGCCCACGGTCAGCTGGTCGATGCCGGCGAACAGGCTGGCCTCGGTCACCTCCATGAGGCGGGCGGCCTCGGGTGTCACCTCGCCCACCGGAGCGGTGTAGGCGGCGTCGCCGTGGTAGCCCTCCACGATGGCGCCGCAGTCGACGCTGATGATGTCGCCCTCGGCCAGGACGACCTGCTTCGACGGGATGCCATGGACGATCATGGAGTTGGGCGACGTGCAGACGACGGCCGGGAACCCGTGGTAGCCGAGGAAGTTGGAGCCGGCTCCCCGCTTCTCGAGCACGGCCCGGGCCGCCTTGTCGATGTCGAACGTGGTGACGCCGGGGGCGATGACGGCCCGCGTGGCCTCGTGGATCTCGGCGACGACCCGGCCGGCCTTGCGCATCTTGGCCAGCTCGTCGGCGTTGCGCCTCACGACGCGGCCCAGGCGGGTACGGGCCGGAGGCGGGGGCTCGGGACGCGGGGCATGCCCGTCATCGTAGGGGCCGGGTCACGTGAACCGTCCGCCCTTGCGGTTGCGGCGGTCCTCGATGGCCCGCACGATCCGCTTGGTGACCGTGTCGGGGGTGCCGGTGCCGGCCACCTGGGCCAGCTGGCCCCGCTCGCGGTACCAGTCGATGAGCGGCGCCGTCTGGATCTCGTAGATCTCGAGGCGCCGGGAGATGGCCTCCTCGGTGTCGTCCTCGCGCTGGACCACCTCGCCGCCGCAGACGTCGCAGGTCCAGCCGATCAGCGGCCGGGACTGCAGGGAGTAGTTGGCGCCGCAGTCCACGCACACCCGGCGCGAGGCCAGGCGGCGGAGGACCTGGGAGGTGGGGACCTCGATGTCGATCACCAGGTCGAGGTCGACGGGGGCCAGCAGGTCGGCCAGCATCCTGGCCTGCTCGACGGTGCGGGGGCACCCGTCCAGGATGAACCCCCGGTCCTTGGTGTCGCTCTCGGCCAGCCGGGACGAGACCATCTCCATGATGAGGTCGTCCCCCAGGAGCTCGCCGCGGTCCATGAGCTCCTTGGCCTTCTCGCCCAGCGGGGTGCCCTGCTTGACGGCCTCGCGCAGCATGTCCCCGGTGGAGACGTGCGTGACCACGTAGTGATGGGACAGGGACAGACACTGCGTCCCCTTCCCCGCCCCCTGTTTGCCGAGGACGACGAGCCTGGCGCCGGCTGCCACCTACTTGAGGAAGCCCTCGTAGTTTCGCATCATGAGCTGGCTGTCGATCTGCTTCATCGTCTCGAGTGCCACGCCCACGGCGATCAGGAGCGTCGTTCCGTAGAAGGGATAGCTGGTGATGTTCCACGCGGCCATCAGCAGCGACGGCGTGACCGCCACCGCGCCGAGGAAGAGGGCGCCGGGCCACGTGATCCGGTTCAGGATGTGGGCCAGGTACCGCTCCGTCGGCTGCCCCGGGCGGATGCCCGGGATGTACCCGCCCTGCTTGCGGATGATGTCCGCCTGCTGGTGCGGGTCGAAGGCCACGTACACGTAGAAGAACGTGAACAGGAGGATGAAGAGGAAGTACGTGAGGATGTAGAAGACGCTGGTGGGCGTGACGTTGTGGTTGACCCACGAGCGGAAGGCGGCCGAGGGGATCACGTTCGACAGCAGCACCGGGATGTAGAGCACCGAGCTGGCGAAGATGATCGGGATCACGCCGGCCTGGTTGACCTTGAGCGGGATGTACGTGTTGGAGCCGCCGTACATCTTGCGTCCCACCACCCGTTTGGCGAACGTCACCGGGATCCGGCGCTGGCCCTGGTCGACGAAGACGATGAGGACCAGCAGGGCCAGCGACACCAGCAGGATGGTGGCGAACTTCACCTTGCCACCCTCCTGGAGGACGGTGTTGAGGCCCGACGGGATGCCGGCCACCACGTTGGCGAAGATGAGGATCGACATGCCCTGGCCGATCCCCCGCTGGGTGATGAGCTCGGCCAGCCACATCACGAAGGCGGTGCCGGCCGTCAGGGTCAGCACGATGAAGCCGGCCCGCCAGATCGAGTAGTTGAGGATCAGGTCGATGTTCTGGGAGGTGCCGAACAGGCCGCCCCCGCCCTTGTGGAACAGGTAGACCAGGCCGGTCGACTGCATCAGGGCCAGGGCCACCGTGAGGTACCGGGTGGTCTGGGTCAGCTTCTTCTGGCCCACCGCGCCCTGGTCGCGCCACTGCTCGAGCTTGGGGATCACCGTG
>Ga0265327_10001687_pt1 | contig 26413 bp, 23 predicted proteins | sample 41621metaG_FD_202089 | JGI IMG/M metagenome (GOLD analysis project Ga0265327, IMG submission 202089) | Rhizosphere microbial communities from Carex aquatilis grown in University of Washington, Seatle, WA, United States - 4-16-21 metaG | ecosystem: Host-associated > Plants > Roots > Rhizosphere...
GGTCGGGGCCTTGGCGGTTTTGCGCTGGCGCAAGCCGCTTGCAAGGTTGGCCCACGAGTCTTGCCAACAGGGCAGGCTAAGATGGCCGCCGTTTCACCATGAGGTCGGCCTTGTTGCAGCGTTTTCGGTCTTTGATCCTGTTTTGTGTGTCGGGCGGCCTGGCGCTGTTCGTCGACATCGGCGTGCTGGCACTCACCCGCCCCTGGTTGGGCAACTATGGGGGGCGGGCCGTGTCATTTCTGGCCGCGGCGACCTTCACCTGGCTGTTCAACCGCAACATCACCTTCCGCGGCCCCAAGGAAGGCAGTGTGCTCAAGGAGTACCTGAGCTATCTGTCGTCGATGCTGGTGGGCGGGGCCATCAACTACGGGGCTTATGCCGCCAGCCTGCAGGCCTTTGAGGCCGTGCGTGCACAGCCCGCCTGGGGCGTGGCCATCGGCAGCCTGGTGGGGCTGGCGTTCAACTACCTGTCGGCCCGCCACATCATGAAGGGCGCGAAAGCCTGAGCCAGATCAGGCCAGGCGAGCGCGGTGGCGCGCCACCTGCGCACGCACCTGTGCCGGCGCCGTGCCACCCAGGGTATTGCGTGCGTTCAGGGACCCGCGCAGGCTCAGCACCTCGTACACATCCTGTTCGATCGCGGGGTTGTAGCCCTTGAGCTTGTCCAGTGGCAGCTCGGACAGGTCCACGCCAGCGGCGATGGCGTCCTTCACGGCGTGGGCCACGACCTCATGCGCATCACGGAAGGGCAGGCCCTTCTTGACCAGGTAGTCGGCCAGGTCGGTGGCGGTGGCGTAGCCCTTCTTGGCGGCGCGCTCCATCGCTTCGGGCTTGACAGTGATGCCGGCGGCCATCTCGGCGAAGATGCGCAGCGTGTCCTTCAAGGTGTCGACCGTGTCGAACAAGGGTTCCTTGTCTTCCTGGTTGTCCTTGTTGTAGGCCAGGGGCTGGCCTTTCATCAAGGTGATCAGGCCCATCAGGTGGCCGACCACGCGGCCGGTCTTGCCACGCGCCAGTTCGGGCACGTCAGGGTTCTTCTTCTGGGGCATGATCGACGAGCCCGTGCAGAAGCGGTCGGCCAGGTCGATGAAGCCGAAGCTCTGGCTCATCCACAGGATCAGCTCTTCAGACAGGCGCGAGACGTGCACCATCAGCAGCGAGGCGGCCGAGGTGAACTCGATGGCGAAGTCGCGGTCGGAGACGCCGTCCAGGCTGTTCTGGCAGACGGCGGGCAAGCCGGTTTCGTCCACCATACCCAGGGTGCGGGCCACGCGTTCGCGGTCCAGCGGGTAGCTGGTACCGGCCAGGGCGGCAGAGCCCAGGGGCAGGCGGTTGACGCGCTTGCGCAGGTCAATCATGCGCTCGGCGTCGCGTGCAAACATCTCGACATAGGCCAGCAGGTGGTGGCCAAAAGCCACGGGCTGGGCCACTTGCAGGTGGGTGAAGCCCGGCAGGATGGTCTCGGCGTTCTGCTCGGCCACGTCCACCAGGGCTTTTTGCAGTTCAGTCAGCAGCACACCGATTTCGTCGATTTCACCGCGCAGCCACAGGCGCACATCGGTGGCGACCTGGTCGTTGCGCGAGCGGCCGGTGTGCAGGCGCTTGCCGGCGTCGCCCACCAGTTGCGTCAGGCGGGCTTCGATGTTGAGGTGCACGTCCTCCAGGTCGAGCTTCCACTCGAAGGCACCGGATTCGATCTCGGCGGTGATCTGGGCCATGCCCTTCTGGATGGAGGCCCAATCGTCCGCGCTCAGCAAGCCCTGGGCGTGCAGCATGTCAGCATGTGCAAGCGAGCCCTGGATGTCGGCCTGCCACAGGCGTTTGTCGAAGAAGACGCTGGCGGTGTAGCGCTTGACCAGCTCGCTCATCGGCTCTGAAAACAGGGCCGACCAGGCCTGGGACTTCTTGTCGAGTTGGTTGGTGCTCATGGGATTGGATCCTGGGGCGCGGGCTACGGTGGGATTTCACGGCGGCCCGGCATCGCGCTCTTCGCGCAGAATGTGCAAACCATGGATTCTACTGAGCCCAAGGCCTTCGGCGCCAGCCCGGCCTCACAACCTGCCGCCTGGGAGACCTCGACCCAGTTTGCGCCAACCCAGTTCGGGCCCGGCGCGGAAGGGGGGCGCCCGCCACCGCCATCGCCTTTTGACGTGTGCCACGTGGGCGTGGTGCTGCGCGTCGTGATGGGCGTGCAACTGGTGGTGGCCCTGGGCGTGTCCTTTCTGGCGGCCTCGCCGCTGGATGCGGCGTCCCGTTGGGCGCAGACCATGGTGGCGTCCTTGCCCGCCAGCCTGTTGTGGCTCGTCGTGGCGTGTGCGTGCCGCCGCTGGTTGACGCGCGCCAGTGAGGCGGCGCAGTGGGGCTTTGCCGCCGCGCTGGGCGCCGTGTGCGCGGGGCTGGGCCAGTGGCAATCTTCCTGGCTGGACCTGGCCTTGAGCGGGCAGCAGATGGTCTGGGGCTGGCCGCAGGTGCCGCCCATGCTGACGGGCGCCGCCATGGCCTGCGTGGGCCTGGCCTGGCTCAGGCACCGCGCGCGCAGCGAGTTGCCGGCCCACGCTTCGGCCCGCCTGGCGGAGTTGCAGGCCCGCATCCGCCCGCATTTCCTGTTCAACACGCTCAACACGGCCATCGCCCTGGTGCAGATCGACCCGCAGCGGGCCGAGTCCGTGCTGGAGGACCTGGCCGAGCTGTTTCGCCAGGCACTGGCTTCACCCACGATGCGCACAACGCTGAACGCCGAGATCGACCTGGCGCAGCGCTACCTGAGCATCGAGCAATTGCGGTTTGGCGAGCGGGTGACCGTGCGCTGGGAGCTCGATGACGACGCGGGCCGCGCCGAGGTGCCCGCCCTGATCTTGCAGCCGTTGGTGGAAAACGCGGTGCGCCATGGCATCGAGGCCTCGCCCCAGGGCGGCTGGATCGTGGTGCGCACCAAGGTGCAATCGGGCCGGGCGGTGCTGACGGTGAGCAACTCGGTGCCGGCCGAAACCCCCACACATTCCACAGCCGGCCATGGCATCGCCTTGCGCAATGTGCGCCAGCGCCTGAAACTGATGCACGATGTGGAGTCGGATTTCGAGGCTGGCTTGCAAGCCAGCAGCGATGCGCGCCAACCGCCGGTGTACGTGGTGCGCGTGGCCGTACCCATGCCGCGCAAGGAGAGTTCACGATGAGTTCGCTCAAGGTCGCCATCATTGACGATGAGTCGTTGGCCCGCCTGCGCATCAAGTCCCTGCTGGCGCAGGCGAGCGTGGCCAACGAGGTCGTCGCCGAATTCGGCGAGCCGGTGAACGGCTTGCAGTGGCTGCAGGCGCAAGATCAGGCCGGCACCTCGCCCGACATGCTGCTGCTGGACATCCAGATGCCCGGGCTGGACGGCATGGTGCTGGCAGCCCGTCTGCGTGAGTTGCGCCAGCCACCGGTGGTGGCCTTTGTGACGGCGCATGCCGAACACGCCCTGCGTGCCTTCGATCTGGCTGCGGCCGACTACCTGACCAAGCCCGTGCGGCTGGAGCGGCTCAATGCCACGCTGGACCGCGTGCTCAAGCTCAAGGCCGCGCGCCAGCCGGAGCCCGCAGTCGATGCGGTCGACAACAGTGCCGATGTCTTTGTGGTGCAGGACCGTGGCCGCCTGGAGCGCATCGCCTTGTCCCAGATCCTGTATTTCAAGGCCGAGCAGAAGTACGTCACCTTGCGCACGGCCGAACACAGCCATGTGCTGGCCGATTCCTTGACCGAGCTGGAAGGGCGGGTGGGGGAGCGCTTCATCCGTGTGCACCGCAATGCCCTGGTCTCCAGGCAGGCCATGAAGGCGCTGGAGCGGCGTGCAGACGATGCGGAGGGCGGGGAAACCTGGGCGGTGCAGGTTGCACCGACTATGGAGTGGTTGTCGGTGTCACGCCGTCAGGTGACGGCGGTACGCGAGGCCATGGCCGCTCAGGGCTGAGCCTCGCGCTTTCAGGTAGCACGGGCGCGCAGGACGGGCTTCAGAAGCCCAGGCTGGCCAGCAGGTCGTCGACCTCGCCCTGGTTGGAGACCACGTCAGAGCGGCCTTCTGCGTTGACCACAGGGCCTTCCAGCACCACTTCTTCGACGGTGGTGTGGCCATGTGCCGTGAGCGCCGCTTCCACTTTCTGAGCCTGCTCGGGGGGGGCGGCCTGCACCAGGACCTTGACCAGTTGGGCTTCCAGGTCGTTGGCCAGCTTGACCACCTTGGCCACCACCTGGCCGGTCAGGTCATGGAAGTCCTGGGCCATCATGATGTCGGTGAGGTGGCCGTCCACGCGGTGCGTGACTTTCTCCACGTCCTGAACAAAGTTGAACACCGCGCCACTGGCCACCGCCTTGACGGGGTCTGCGGTGATCAGGGCGGCCAGCCTGCGCGTTTCCGCGGCGATGTGCTGCTGGTCGTCCTTGGCCTTGTCCACCAGGTTGAGGACCTTCTCGGCTGCATCGGCTGTCTTGGTGGCGATGTAGCTCAGGCGGCTGCGCGCATCGGGCAGGTCGTCGACCGTGTTCTTGAGCCCCGGCAGCACACCCAGCATATTGAGCGTGTCATGCAGTTGCCGCGTCAGGGTGCCGAGCTGTTGAAAGATCTCGGGCGACGCCGCAGGCATCTGCATGTTGTCTGGAAGGTCCATTTTCATGATGAACCTCCTGATCAGGCCGTGGTGGCCAGCTTCTGCATGATCTTCTGGACCTTCTCTTCCAAGGTGGCCTTGGTGAAAGGTTTGACGATGTAGCCGGCAGCACCGGTCTGGGCGGCCAGCACGATGTCTTCCTTGCGGGCTTCGGCGGTCACCATCAACACGGGCAGGTGCTTGAGGGTGTCGTCGGCCTTGATGGCCTTGAGCAGCTCGAAGCCGTTCATGTTGGGCATGTTGATGTCGCTGACGACGAAATCAAACTTGGCGTTCTTCAGCATGTTCAATGCAGCGGCGCCGTCTTCGGCCTCTTCTGCATTGTTGTAGCCAATCTCCTTGAGCAGGCCCCGGACGATCCGGCGCATGGTGGAGAAGTCATCCACGATGAGAAATTTCATGTCTGCGGGGGTGCTCATGGCTCATCCTTGTTTCAAATTGGCGGCGCCCAGTGTTATGCCGCACTCGCTAGAGGCTTATCGACCGCTGCCAGTCGGCCTTGAGGGTTTTGTATCGGCCTGCTCACCGTCATCGACGGCCTCAGGTGGAACGGATTCCGCTCGTGCCGAATCGAAGAAGCGGTCTTCGGCTTCACGGTTCATCACGATGATGCTGATGCGCCGGTTCATCGGGCTGTCCGGGTCGTCTTTCTCGAAAGGCACGCTGGACGACAGGCCCTGGACCCGCAGCACCTTGGTGCCTGGCAGGCCGCCCGCAATCAGTTCACGCCTGGAGGCATTGGCCCGGTCGGCGGACAGCTCCCAGTTGCTGTAGCCGCGCTCACCGGAGCTGAAGGCCTTGGCATCGGTGTGCCCTTCGATGGTCAATTTGTTGGGCACCTCTTCCAGCACGTGGCCGATGGCCCGCAGGATGTCGCGCATGTAAACGTTCACCTCGGCCGAGCCGCTGTCGAACATGGGCCGGTTGAGGTCGTCCACGATCTGGATGCGCAGGCCCTCGGCGGTCAGGTCCAGCCGGATCTGGCTTTTGTATTTGGCCAGGCGATCGTCGTTGGCGAGCACCTCTTCGACTTTGCTCTTGAGGGCGCGCAGGCGCTCGGCCTCTGCCTTGGCCTGTTCCTGGCGGATGGCCTTTTTGCGGGCCTTGTCCATGGCCACCTCGGTGGTGCGGCCCTTTTTCATCTGGCCGACCGACTCGGTCAGGTTGTTGCCACCGCCCTTGATGACGGAGCTGGCGTCACCCGCGCCCGAGCCGCCAAAGAAGGCGACCTTGAGCGGCGAGTTGAAGTAGTCGGCAATGCCCTTTTTATCGCCCTCTGTCGTGGAGCCCAGCAGCCACATCAGCAGGAAGAAGGCCATCATGGCGGTCACGAAGTCGGCGTAAGCGATCTTCCAGGCGCCACCATGGGCAGTGTGGCCGCCCTTCTTGATGCGCTTGATGATGATCGGCTGGACCTTCTTCGAATCTCCTGCCATGGCTTATTTCTTCTTCACGTGGGTTTCGAGCTCGATGAAGGTGGGGCGCTCGGTGGAGTACAGCACCTTGCGGCCGAATTCGATGGCCACTTGCGGCGCATAGCCCTGCATGCTGGCCAGCAGCACGGTCTTGACGACCTGGAATTCCTTGGTGGCCTCGTCGAGCTTTTGCTCCATCAGGCCCCCCAGTGGTTCCACCACACCGTATGCCAGCAAGATGCCCAGGAAGGTACCGACCAGCGCGGAGCCGATCATGCCGCCCAGCACGGCAGGCGGCTGGCCCACCGAGCCCATGGTGTTGACCACGCCCAGCACGGCCGCCACGATACCGAAGGCGGGCAGGGCGCCGGCGAGGCGGGCCACGGCGGCCACAGGCGCGTGGCCTTCGTGGTGGTGGGTGTCGATCTCGTTGTCCATCAGGGCTTCGATCTCGTGGGCATTGAGGTTGCCCGAGACCATCATGCGCAGGTAGTCGGTGACGAACTCGATCACGTGGTGATCGCTGCCCACCGTGGGGTATTTCTTGAACAGGGCGGAGTTGTGCGGCTCTTCGACGTCCTTTTCAATGGACATCAGGCCCTCCTTGCGCACCTTCTGCAAGATCTCATAGAGCATGGCCATGAGCTCCATGTAGCGCGCCTTGGTGTACTTGGAGCCCTTGAACAAAGGGCCGAACTGGCCCAGCACGGCCTTGACGGTCTTGGGCTGGTTGTTCACCAGGAAGGCGCCAATGGAGCCTCCGCCAATGGCCATCATTTCCGTCGGAATGGCGTGGATGATCACGGCCATGTTTCCGCCGTGAATGATGTAGGCGCCGAAGATGCAGCCTAGGCAGACAACGTAGCCAATGAGGACGAACATGGTGTGTCGCGTTCGGGTCGAATCATGTATGCATCTTCGGCTGTTGCCGGAGATTTGATGATGTGAACAACGCCACGGCTCGGGCTTTTTTCACGCTCAGGTCTCACCAGATGGAAATAACAGCCGTCGGCTCGCCAGTCAAAAAAAGCGGACCCGATCAGGGGTCCGCATGAAAGCACTTGTTCGGTGCTAGGAGGAGACAAGCAAGGACGCTTCGCTTCCAAACCGTCCGTCTGTTGTTACGGCCGATCCCCGCGGTTCTTGAGCATCTGGTGCGCAAAGTGCCAGGAATCCGTGAAATGTTCACGCAGACGGAGGGCGGAAATTCAATGAATCAGTGCATGTGCAGGCCGCCGGCCGACTTGCCTTTGCCGGCACGTGCAGGCGGGTTGCACAGGCCACACACAAAGTGGCGGGCGATTTCATGCGGGTGGGTCACGAAGTGGCCACCACACTTGGAGCAGGGGGTCAGGGTCAGCATGCCGTTGTCGATGAACTTCACCAGGCGCCAGGCGCGGGTGACGGACAACAGCGGCTCCAGGCCTTGGGATTCGGTCTGCTCCAGGTACAGCTGGTAGGCCTTGATCACGACATCGATCTCGTCGATCTCGGCGGCCTTGTTCAGGTACTCATGGATATTGAGGAACAGGCTGGAGTGGATGTTGGGCTGCCAGGTCATGAACCAGTCGGTCGAGAAGGGCAACTGGCCTTTGGAGGGCGACTTGCCGGCCACTTCCTTGTACAGGCGCAGCAGGCGCTCATACGACAGGTCCGTTTCAGATTCCAGCACTTGCAGGCGGGCACCCAGGTTGATCAGGGTGACGGCGCGGTCGATTTGCTTGGCTTCGGTCAACAGGCTCTTGGTACGCATGGTGCAACTCCTACAGACTCGTCTAAAGGGATACGTGGCGGCGGGCGATCTGGATCAGGCCGCTTCTTGATGACGGCCGGCCATCAGGATGTTGGCGTGCAGGCGGGTCACGCTGTCGTTGCTGGCCTTGCCGTGGTTGGTCAGCAGGCCCCACACCAGGTCGTCTTCCATGCGCATGCGGCACAGCAGGTTGCTGCCAGAGGCCAGCTTCATGATCTGGGCCGGGGTCAGTACGGCCAGCATGGCGGCGGTGTCTTCCGAGATACCCAGGCGGAACAGGGCTTGTTCGCGGTCCGTGCGGATCAGGCTCTGGGCCAGCATCAGGTAGGACAGGTTGGCTTCGCGGATTTCGGTCAGGATTTGATCGGCGGTCATGTCGTTGTCCTTTGAATCAGTTTGGAAGGGCGGTTTGCTGAAGCTTTTGTTTGCGCCGGTTTTGTATCTCGTCGGCATGGATTGAATTCTGGTTGTCACCCTTCGATTTCTGAATAGGCAGGGTGCTGTAAGGCGCGTCGGATCGGCGCTGAGTGTCCTGTCAGGCAAATTCCTACAGGATTGCCCTAGCTTGCCCCGCTTATCTCGCGATCAGGGGCGCGCGCCCGCTGGCCGGTGGGGCTCAGCGCGTGGGCAGGGCCACGGCCCGGCGGGCGCGTTGGCCGCCCGGGAAGGTGTAGCGCAGGATGAGCCAGGCCACGGAGGGCCACAGGCTCAGCAGGCCGCCTTCGTTGTAGCGCACACCGTGGCGCTGGCAGATGTCCCGCACGCGCGGTGCGATGTCCACATAACGCCGCGAGGGCATGTCCGGGAAGAGGTGGTGCTCGATCTGGTGGCTCAGGTGGCCCGTCAGCATCTGCATCACGAAGCCGCTGCGGATGTTGACCGAGCCCATGACCTGGCGCAGGTACCAGTGGCCTCTGGTTTCACCGGCGATGTCTTCGCGCTCGAACGTGGCCACGCCATCCGGGAAATGGCCACAGAAGATCACGATGAAGTTCCAGATGTTGCGCATCACATTGGCCATGGCGTGGCCCAGCAGGATGGCCAGCCACCCTTGCGCGAACCCCGCGCCAAGCGCCCAGGACACGAGGCCGCCCACCACGGGCCACAGCAGGTAGTCCTTCTTCACCTGGCGCCAGATCTTGGCGCGGTAGTTGGGCCACAGGGCCTTGATGCGGGCTTTGACTTGTGCCCGTGTGGCGGCATCTCGCTCGATCAGCAGGCGCTCCAGCTCCATGTTGTAGACGCCGATGGCCCACTCGAACACGAAGGCCCCGATCAGCGCGTAGGGCAGCTGGATCAGGTGGCGTGGCTCCCAGGGGACGTCGGCCGACAGGCGGATGGCGCCATAGCCGAAGTCCCGGTCCAGGCCAATCACATTGGTGTAATGGTGGTGCAGGAAGTTGTGCGAATGGCGCCAGTCTTCCTTGGTGCAGGCCAGGTCCCAATCGTGGGTCTTGCCCTCAAAGCGCGGGTCGTTCATCCAGTCGTACTGGCCGTGCATCACGTTGTGGGCGAACTCGCCGCTTTGCAGTACCTTGGAGACGCTCAGGATGGCCGCGCCCAGCCACCACGTTGGCCACCACGGCGCGCCCAGCAGCAGGATGCGCCCCAGGGTTTCCAGGCCGCGTATGGCCCACAACAGGGCCACGACGTAACGGGCATCGCGTTCGCCGACCTGGGCCATCGTCTCGGCTTTGAGCGCATCGAGTTCGGCTGCAAAGGCTGCCAGCCGCATGTCGGCGTTGACGGCCGCATCGCCCATGCGGGGTGCAGGCAGCATGGCGTGGGAGGCGGGGGCCATGGGAAGTATCCAACCTGGGGCTTTTGTGGGGGCGGGGCCTGATCGAGCAGGCCCTCTCGCATTGTAGGGACCCCGCCTGCGGGCGCCTTCCCCCTTATGGGGCCGTTGGCAGGCTGTCAACGGGCCCTTCAGTGTGGCGCTTCAGTGCGGCACTACTGGGCGTTGCAGCGCGGTCAGCGTGCGCTCACCCCCTGGGAAACTGTGGCGCACGATGCGCACCGCCACCGTGGCCAGTTGCTTGAGCATGCCGCCCGTGTTGTAAGGCACGCCATGGTGCTGGCAGATGGCGCGCACACGCGGCGCCACTTCGGCATAACGGCGCGCCGGCATGTCGGGGTAGAGGTGGTGCTCGATCTGGTGGCTCAGGTTGCCCGTCATGATGTGGAACAGCTTGCCACCCGAGATGTTGCTGGAGCCCAGGATCTGGCGCAGATACCAGTGCCCCTTGTGCTCGCCTTGCACCAGTGCCGCGTCAAAGGTGTGCACCCCCGCCGTGAAGTGTCCGCAGAAGATCACCACGAAAGTCCAGACATTGCGGATCACATTGGCCAGCACATTGCCCAGCAGCACGGCCAGCAGGCCCTTGAGCAGGCCGGCGCCCAGGACCAGGGACACCAGGCCACCCAGCAGGGGCCACAGCACGTAGTCCTTCTTGATCTGCAGCCACATCTTGGCCTTCACGTTGGGCCACAGCGCGCGGATGCGGGCCTGCGTGCCCTCGCGGTTGGTGCGCAGGCGCTCGAACTCCATGTTGTGGATGGCGATCGCCCATTCGAACAGCATCGCCACGATGATGGCGTAGGGCGCTTGCGTCAGGAAGCGCGGCTCCCAGGGCTGCTCGGCCGACAGGCGCAGCATGCCGTAGCCGAAGTCGCGGTCCAGCTCCAGTACATTGGTGTAGTGGTGGTGCATGTAGTTGTGAAAGTGGCGCCAGTCTTCCTTGCTGCAGGTGCTGTCCCACTCGTGGGACTTGCCATCGAAGCGCGGGTCGTTCATCCAGTCATATTGACCATGCATGACGTTGTGCCCGAACTCCATGTTCTGCAGGCACTTGGACAGGCCCAGCAGCAGCGCGCCCAGCCAGAAGGTGGGCAACCAGGGTGCGGTCAGCAGCAGCGCCCGCCCGGTCGACTCGACGCCGCGTATCACCCACAACAAGCGGGTGATGTAGCGAGCGTCCTCCGGGCCGACACGGGCCATGGTGTCGCGCCGGACCGCATCAAGTTCGGCCGCGAAGGTGTCCAGGGCTTGCGCCGTTGGTGGCTCAAAGCCGGGTTGACCGGTGGTGCTTGTCATGGGGTACCGATCAACTGCCAGGCATCAGGCCGGCTTACTGGTAGGCGTTCAGGCGCGCTCGGGCAGGATCGACGCCACCTCGATGTGCACGGCTTTTTGCGGGCCGCCAGGCAGGCTGTAGCGGGCAATGCGCTTGAACACCGTGCCCAGCTGCCAGGCGAAGTTGCCCGTGTTGTAGGGGATGCCGTATTTGGCGCACACCGCGCGCACCTTGGGGGCCATCTCGATGTAGCGGTTGGCCGGGATGTCCGGGTAGAGGTGGTGCTCGACCTGGTGCGACAGGTTGCCGCTCATCAGGTGCAGCAGCTTGCCGCCGGAGATGTTGCTGGAGCCCAGGATCTGGCGCAGGTACCACTGGCCCTTGGTCTCGCCCTCGATCGATTCACGGCTGAAGGTGTAGATGTCTTCGGTGAAGTGGCCGCAGAAGATGATAGCCCAGGCCCACACATTGCGGATCAGGTTGCTCACCACATGGCCCATCAGCACGGCCAGGCCGGTGTCTGCCGCGTGGCCGAACAAGGCGCCCACCGCCATGCCGACCAGCGGCCAGCCGATGTAGTCGCGGCAGATCACCTTCCAGATCTTGGCGCGCACCAGCAGCCATTGCGGGCGCACGTCCGACCACTTCTTGCGGCCGATCACGACCTTGTCCATCTGCATGTCGTGGATGGCCACGAACCATTCGAAGAACAGGGCCAGCAGGGCGGTCAGCAGCAACTGGAAGGGGTGCAGCAGGCTCCAGCGCAGGTCGGACGACAGGCGCAGCAGGCCGTAGCCGAAATCGCGGTCCTTGCCGATCACGTTGGTGTAGGTGTGGTGCACGAAGTTGTGCGAGTGGCGCCATTCCTCCTTCGGGCAGGTGTTGTCCCACTCGAAGGTGTCGCCATGAAAGCGCGGGTCGTTCATGAAGTTGAACTGGCCGTGCATCACGTTGTGGCCCAGCTCCATGTTGTCGATGATCTTGGCCATGCCCAGCAGGAAGGTGCCCAGCAGCCAGGTGGGTGGGAACCAGCCGAACATCATCAGGCCGCGGCCGGCGATCTCCAGGATGCGCACGGCGCGCAGGATGCCCTTGATGTAGCGGGCATCGCGCTCGCCCAGGGTCTGGCGCTCAGCGGCGCCGATGGCATCGAGTTCCTTCTCGAAGGCTTGCAGCTCTTCGAAGGTCTTGGGGCCAATTTGCATGGTCTTGGTATTCATGGCGCGATCAATTCAGGGATTCAAGATCAAGGTCGCTCATGGCGCTGCTCACGCACAGGCGAATGGGCTGGCCTTCACCGTCGATGCGTTCGCCCGAGGTCAGGTCGCGCACCGAGCCATGGTTGAGCCGGCAGGTGCATTCGTGGCAGATGCCCTGGCGGCAGCCGTGCTTGATGGACAGGCCGGCTGTTTCGCCTGCAATCAGCAAGGTCTGGTCGCCAGCGGCTTGAAAGGATTTCGTCTCGGCATCGCGCACGATGCGCACTTCGTGGCGCGCATGCGGGTCACCGCTGGGCTTGGCTGGGGCAAAAGCCTCCAGATGCAGGCGGGCGGCAATGCCGGTGTTCTTCCAGTTGGTGCTGCCGGCTTGGTGCCAGATCGCGCGGGCGGCGTCCATCAGGGGCGCGGGGCCGCAGCAATAGGCAGGGATCTTCGTCCAGTTGGGCACCACGCGGTCCAGCAGTTCGGCATCGAGCACCTGCTGGCTGGCAGCGGCCTGTGTGGTGGCCGACGTGCGGCCCGAGCCATCGTTGGGCGTGTTGGCCACGCTGTCGATGGCCACGTACTGGAAGCCCGACCACGTGGCGGCGAGCTTGTCCAGCGCCTTGGCGAAGATGCGGTCGTCGCGGCTGCGCGCAAAGTAGATCAGCGTGGCCTTGGTTTTGGAGAAGTGGCGCTGCAGGTGCTCCAGCATGGCCATGCTGGGCGTGATGCCACTGCCACCGGCAATCAGCAGGACCTCGGCAGGCAAGGGCGAGGGCAGGGTGAATTCACCGCCGGCTTGTTCGATCTCGATGAACTGGCCCACGCGGGCGTGCTCGTTGAGGTGGTTGGACACCAGCCCGCCGGGTTGGCGTTGCACGGTGATGGCAAAGCGGTTGGCGTGGCCTTCGACGGTGCGGGGCGAGTAGGCGCGGCGGTGGCGCACGCCGTTGATCGTCACGCCGATCATCACGAACTGACCGGGCTTGAGCCCCTTGAAGGCGGGGCCGGCCTGCAGCACCAAGGTGGTGGCGGTGCCGGTTTCAACCTGGCGGGCCACGATGCGGGCATGCAGGCGATGGACGGTCAGCAGCGGGTTGATCAGGCTGAGCGTGTCGTCAAAAGCCAGTGGACTGATGCCCAGGTGGCTCAGCCAGCCTGACAGGCGGGCCGCCGCCATGGTGGGCAGGGGGACGGTTGACGATGCGGCCATTCAAAACTCTCCGGTACTGCGGTACGCGCCGGGCCTCGGGCTTGGACGAGGCCTGTGCAATGTGTGTCGATATCTTTGGGCTCAAGGTTACCCAGCGTTGGGTGGGGCTCACAACGGGGGAAGTCCTTGAAACAGGCTGCTGACCCCGTGAATGAGGGGCGTTGAACTGGTCTTGAATGACGTGCATCAACATGCTTATCGGACAGCCGCCAGCTGCACGGAAGAACTTGCGTCAGCTTGGGATGTGGCGATCGCCGGGCCGGCTGCGTGGATAATTGGGGACACATCAACGTCTCCAAGGGGTTTGCATGGCGCGTCTTCCTCGCCTGGGCATCGCGGGCTGGCCGCATCTGGTGGTGCAGCGCGTGCACGATGGCCAATTGCTTGCCCGTGATGACCAGGACCGGCAGGCCATTCTTGACGCGCTCAAGGAGGCCAGTCGCCAGCACGGCCTGTCGATCCATGCCTACTGCCTGGCCGCCGACCACCTCCATCTGCTGGCCACCCCGGCCAGTGACGAGTCGCTCAGCCTGGTCATGCAGTCGCTGGGGCGCCGCTATGTGGCGGCCTACAACCGCCGGCACGCCCGTTCGGGCGGTCTGTGGTCCGGGCGGTATCGCGCTACGGTGCTGGAGCCGGCGCAGTATTTGCTTGATGCCATGGTGTTCGTGGAGTCCCACGCCTGGCGCACCGGGCAGTTCCCCCGAGTAGAGGACGATGTGTGGAGCAGCGTGCGTCACCACCTTGGCATGAGGACGGACCCCCTGGTGTCCGATCACGCCCTGTTCTGGGGCTTGGGTAACACCCCGTTTGAGCGCGAAGCCGCCTGGCGCCGTCGCCTGGAGGCGGGTTTGTCCATGGCGCAACTGCAGGCATTGACCCAGGCCATGCGCAGCGGCTGGGCGCTCATGCCGGAGGTGGCGGCGGCCAAGTTGGCGGTGTCGGCCGGGCGACGCCTGACGCCCAGGCCTCGGGGGCGTCCGCGCAAAAGCCCGGTGAAGCCCGAGGACAGTGCGAAGCCTGTGGGTGAGAAGTGATGTGTCCCTATTTATTTGACGTGAAATTGTGCCGCGCAGGATTAATGTGATCTGACCCTAATTATTAATGCTTGAAAACCCTGGGGAAGGGGCGTATCCTTGCCGCTCCCCGCGTTGTTTTTCCACACTAACTTCTGGAGCGCCCTCATGAGCCAGGCGACTTCGGGAACCTCGTTCCCCATCAAACCCGTGTCTGACGCTGCAACCACCTTGGTGGCCACCGCGCAGGAAATCAAGGCCGCCGCCGATCTGGGCATGTACGCCAACGCCGAGCACGACGCTTGCGGCGTGGGCTTCGTGGCGCACATCAAGGGCCAGAAGGCGCACAGCATCGTGCAGCAGGGTCTGAAGATCCTGGAAAACATCGACCACCGCGGTGCCGTGGGCGCTGACCCGCTGATGGGCGACGGTGCCGGTCTGCTGATCCAGATCCCCGACGAGTTCTACCGCGCCGAAATGGCCAAGCAGGGCGTGGACCTGCCCCCTCCCGGCGAGTACGGCGTGGGCATGATCTTCCTGCCCAAGGAAAGCGCTTCCCGCCAGGCCTGCGAGCAGGAGCTCGAGCGCGCCATCAAGGCCGAAGGCCAGGTGCTGCTGGGCTGGCGTGACGTGCCCGTGGATGCCGACATGCCCATGTCGCCCACCGTGCGCGAAAAAGAGCCGGTCATCCGCCAGGTCTTCGTCGGTCGTGGCCACGACATCCTCGTGCCCGATGCTCTGGAGCGCAAGCTCTACGTCATCCGCAAGTCGGCGTCCACCAAGATCCAGAGCCTGAACCTGACCCACGGTTCCGAGTACTACGTGCCCAGCATGTCGTGCCGCACCATCATCTACAAGGGCCTGCTACTGGCTGACCAGGTTGGCAAGTACTACCTGGATCTGGCCGACGAGCGCGTCACCTCGGCCCTGGCCCTGGTGCACCAGCGCTTCTCGACCAACACCTTCCCTGAATGGCCGCTGGCTCACCCTTACCGCATGGTCGCCCACAACGGCGAAATCAACACGGTCAAGGGCAACTTCAACTGGATGCGCGCCCGCGAAGGCGTGATGAAGTCGCCCGTGCTGGGCGATGACCTGCGCAAGCTGTACCCCATCAGCCTGGACGGCCAGTCCGACACGGCCACGTTCGACAACGCGCTCGAACTGTTGACCATGTCCGGCTACCCGCTGGCCCAAGCCGCCATGATGATGATCCCGGAAGCCTGGGAACAGCACGCCACCATGGACGAGCGCCGCCGCGCCTTCTATGAATACCACGCTGCCATGATGGAGCCGTGGGACGGCCCCGCCGCCATGGTCTTCACCGACGGCCGCCAGATCGGCGCCACGCTGGACCGCAATGGCCTGCGTCCCGCCCGTTTCATCATCACCGATGACGACCTGGTCGTGCTGGCCTCCGAATCCGGCGTGCTGCCCATTCCCGAAAACAAGATCATCAAGAAGTGGCGCCTGCAGCCCGGCAAGATGTTCCTGATCGACTTCGAGCAGGGCCGCATCATCGAAGACGAAGAGCTCAAGGCTCAGTACGCTTCGGCCAAGCCCTATCGCCAGTGGATCGAGAACGTCCGCATCAAGCTGGACACGATCGACACCGCCGGTACCGTGGGTGAGTTCACCGAGTCCCTGCTGGACCGTCAACAGGCGTTCGGCTTCACCCAGGAAGACACCAAGTTCCTGATGGCCCCGATGGCCACCAATGGTGAAGAAGCCACAGGCTCCATGGGCAATGACTCGCCCCTGGCCGTGCTGTCTGACAAGAACAAGCCGCTGTACAACTACTTCAAGCAGTTGTTCGCCCAGGTGACCAACCCCCCCATCGACCCGATCCGCGAAGCCGTGGTGATGTCGCTGGTGTCCTTCATTGGTCCCAAGCCCAACCTGCTCGACATCAACGCGGTGAACCCGCCGATGCGCCTCGAAGTGTCCCAGCCCGTGCTGGACTTCGACGACATGGCCCGCCTGCGCAGCATCGAGAAGCACACCGGTGGCAAGTTCAAGCCTTACGAAGTGGACATCACCTACCCGGCCGCATGGGGCCAGGAAGGTGTGGAAGCCCGTCTGGCTTCGCTGTGCGCTGAAGCCGTTGAGGCCATCCAGTCTGGCCACAACATCCTGATCATCACCGACCGCAAGATGGACCGCGCCAACATCGCGATCCCCGCCTTGCTGGCGCTGTCGGCCATCCACCATCACCTGGTCCGCAAGGGCCTGCGTACCTCGGCCGGCCTGGTCGTGGAAACCGGCTCGGCCCGTGAAGTGCACCACTTCGCCGTGCTGGCAGGTTATGGCGCCGAAGCCGTTCACCCCTACCTGGCGCTGGAAACCTTGACCGACATGGCCAAGGACCTGCCTGGCGAGTTGTCGGCTGACAAGGCCATCTACAACTACGTCAAGGCCATCGGCAAGGGTCTGTCCAAGATCATGTCGAAGATGGGCATCAGCACGTACATGTCGTACTGTGGCGCCCAGATCTTCGAAGCCATCGGTCTGAACAAGGAGCTGATCGACAAGTACTTCCGTGGCACCCCCACGCAAGTGGGCGGCATCGGTGTGTTCGAAGTGGCTGAAGAAGCCATCCGCAACCACAAGGCGGCCTTCGGCAATGACCCCGTGCTGGCCAACATGCTGGACGCTGGTGGTGAGTACGCCTGGCGTACCCGCGGTGAAGAGCACATGTGGACGCCTGACGCGATCGCCAAGCTGCAGCACGCCACCCGTGCCGGCAAGTTCGACACGTACAAGGAATACGCCCAGATCATCAACGACCAGTCCAAGCGCCACCTGACGCTGCGCGGCCTGTTCGAGTTCAAGATCGATCCGACCAAGGCGATCCCGCTGGAAGAAGTTGAATCGGCTTCCGAAATCGTCAAGCGCTTCGCTACCGGCGCCATGTCGCTGGGCTCCATCTCCACCGAAGCTCACTCGACCCTGGCCCTGGCCATGAACCGCATTGGCGGCAAGAGCAACACCGGCGAAGGCGGCGAAGACGAGAACCGTTATCGCAACGAGCTCAAGGGCATCAAGATCGCGGCGGGCACCAAGGTGTCGGACGTGATCGGTGCCTCGCGCATCGAAGCCGACTACGAGATGAAGGACGGCGACAGCCTGCGCTCGAAGATCAAGCAAGTGGCTTCCGGCCGCTTTGGCGTGACGACCGAGTACCTGGTGTCGGCCGACCAGATCCAGATCAAGATGGCTCAGGGCGCCAAGCCTGGTGAAGGCGGTCAGCTGCCTGGTGGCAAGGTGTCCGACTACATCGGCAAGCTGCGTCACTCGGTGCCGGGCGTGGGTCTGATCTCGCCTCCTCCTCACCATGACATCTACTCGATCGAAGACCTGGCTCAGCTGATCCACGATCTGAAGAACGTCAACCCCAAGGCCGACATCTCCGTCAAGCTGGTGTCTGAAGTGGGTGTGGGCACCGTGGCCACCGGCGTGGCCAAGGCCAAGGCCGACCACATCGTGATCGCGGGTCACGACGGCGGCACGGGCGCTTCGCCCTGGTCGTCGATCAAGCACTGCGGCACGCCGTGGGAGCTGGGCCTGGCTGAAACGCAGCAGACCCTGGTGCTGAACCGCCTGCGCGGTCGTGTTCGTGTGCAGACCGACGGCCAGCTCAAGACCGGCCGTGACGTGGTGATCGGTGGCCTGTTGGGCGCCGATGAATTCGGCTTCGCGACCGCACCGCTGGTTGTCGAGGGCTGCATCATGATGCGCAAGTGCCACCTCAACACCTGCCCGGTGGGCGTGGCCACGCAAGACCCCGTCCTGCGCAAGAAGTTCTCGGGCAAGCCCGAGCACGTCGTGAACTACTTCTTCTTCGTTGCCGAAGAAGCCCGTCAGATCATGGCCCAGTTGGGCATCCGCAAGTTCGACGAGCTGATCGGTCGCGCCGACCTGCTGGACACGCGCAAGGGTGTGGAACACTGGAAGGCGCAAGGCCTGGACTTCAGCCGCGTCTTCGCGCTGCCCCCGGTCCCCGCCGAAGTGCCTCGCCTGCACGTGTCGACGCAAGACCACGGCCTGGACAAGGCCCTGGACGTGCGCCTCATCGAGAAGGCCCAGCCCGCTATCCAGCGTGGCGAGAAGGTCCAGTTCATGGAAGAGGCCCGCAACGTCAACCGCACCGTCGGCGCCATGCTGTCGGGCGAGCTGATCAAGCACCATCCGGATGGCCTGCCTGACCAGACCGTGTTCATCCAGATGGAAGGCACGGGCGGCCAGTCCTTTGGTGCCTTCCTGGCCAAGGGCATCACCCTGTACCTGATCGGTGAAGCCAACGACTACACCGGCAAGGGCTTGTCGGGTGGCCGCGTGGTCGTGCGTCCGAGCATCGACTTCCGTGGCAACGCCACCGACAACATCATCGTCGGCAACACCGTGCTCTACGGTGCGACCGAAGGTGAGGCCTTCTTCCGCGGTGTGGGCGGCGAGCGCTTCGGCGTGCGTCTGTCCGGCGCGACGGCAGTGGTCGAAGGCACGGGTGACCACGGTTGCGAATACATGACCGGTGGTACGGTCGTGGTGCTGGGCAAGACCGGCCGCAACTTCGCTGCCGGCATGTCCGGTGGCGTGGCTTACGTCTACGATGAAGACGGTCAGTTCGCCAAGCGCGTCAACACCGCCCAGGTCGCCCTGGAGAAGGTGCTGCCCGCTGCTGAGCAGGCTGATGCCGGCATCCCGATGCACAAGGGTGTGGCCGACGAGGCCGCGCTCAAGAAGCTCATCGAAGACCACCACCGTTGGACCGGTTCTCTGCGTGCCCGCGAGATCCTGGACAACTGGTCTGCCGCCATGGCCAAGTTCGTCAAGGTCTTCCCGCACGAGTACCGTCGTGCGCTGACCGAAATGGGCGCCAAGCAAGAAGCAACCGCCACCATCGCCAAGGCAAAGAGCGATGACGGCAAGTCGAAGTCCGGCAAGGCCAAGGCCTGAACCGACGTGGAGTGAATTGAAATGGGAAAAGTCACTGGCTTTCTGGAATTCGAACGTCTGGAAGAGGGCTACGAGCCCGTTGAAAAGCGCGTCAAGAACTACAAGGAATTCGTCATCGGTCTGAGCACCGAGCAGGCGAAGATCCAGGGCGCGCGTTGCATGGACTGCGGCACACCGTTTTGCAACAACGGCTGCCCGGTCAACAACATCATTCCGGACTTCAACGATCTGGTGTACCGCAACGACTGGAAGAACGCGATCGAGGTCCTGCACTCGACCAACAACTTCCCCGACTTCACCGGTCGTGTCTGCCCGGCACCTTGTGAAGCCGCTTGCGTGCTGAACATCAACAACGACCCGGTCGGCATCAAGTCGATCGAGCACGCGATCGTTGACCGCGCCTGGCAAGAGGGCTGGATCAAGCCCCAGCCTGCCGCCGTCAAGACGGGCAAGAAGGTGGCTGTCGTGGGCTCCGGCCCTGCCGGCATGGCCGCGGCTCAGCAACTGGCTCGCGCCGGTCATGCCGTGACCGTGTTCGAGAAGAACGACACCATCGGTGGCCTGCTGCGTTTCGGCATCCCCGACTTCAAGTTCGACAAGTCGCACATCGACAAGCGCGTCAAGCAGATGGAAGCCGAAGGCGTGGTCTTCAAGACCAACACCATCGTCGGCGATCTGCCCAAGGGTTCCAAGGTCACCAACTGGGCCAAGGACACCGTCACGCCTGAGCAGCTCAACAAAGAGTTCGATGCCGTGATCCTGGCTGGTGGCGCCGAGCAATCGCGTGACCTGCCTGTGCCTGGTCGTGACCTGGCTGGCATCCACTTCGCGATGGAGTTCCTGCCCCAGCAGAACCGCATCAACGCGGGCGGCAAGGTCAAGGACCAGATCATGGCCACCGGCAAGAACGTGATCGTGATCGGCGGCGGTGACACCGGCTCTGACTGCGTGGGCACGTCCAACCGCCATGGCGCCAAGAGCGTGATCCAGTTCGAGCTGATGCCTCAGCCCCCCGAGCAGGAAAACAAGGAACTGACCTGGCCTTACTGGCCGATCAAGATGCGCACGTCGTCGAGCCACGAAGAAGGCTGCGAGCGTGAGTTCGCCATCGCCACGAAGGAATTCATCGGCGAAAACGGCAAGGTCACCGCGGTCAAGACCGTGCGCGTCGAGTTCAAGGACGGCAAGTTCATCGAAGTGGCTGGCTCCGAGCAGGTCCTCAAGGCCGATCTGGTGCTGCTGGCCATGGGCTTTACCAATCCTGTGGAAACTTTGCTGAGCGGTTTCGGCGTTGACAAGGACGCACGCGGCAACGCCAAGGCTTCGACCGACATCGGTGGCTACCGCACCAATGTGGGCAAGGTTTTTGCTGCAGGTGACGTGCGCCGTGGCCAATCGCTGGTGGTGTGGGCCATCCGCGAAGGCCGCCAGGCTGCCCGCGAAGTGGACGGCTTCCTGATGGGATCGACGACCTTGCCCCGATAAGCACGGCTTATTGGCCTTTTGCCTGTTGTGCCCACCCATCGGGGTGGCCGGCAGGCGGGGCGTGGATACCCTATCATCGGAGGGGCCGGCACCATGCCGGCCCTTTTTCATTTCTCATCCACCCCCCAGTCACATCAGATGTCAGATTCGGACGCGTCCACGCCGTTGCCAGAAACCGCCGTCGAGTTGCGCGCCGTGACTTTCGGGTATGGCGATCGGGTGATCCTGGAGAACATCAGCCTGGTGGTGCCACGAGGCCGTGTCGTCGCGCTGATGGGCACCTCGGGCGGTGGCAAGACCACCGTGCTGCGCCTGATCGGGCGCCAGATCAAACCTTCGTCGGGCCAGGTGCTGGTCAATGGCCAGGACATCGCCACACTGGATGCCGATGGCCTGCAGGCTGCGCGTCGCCGCATGGGCATGCTGTTCCAGTTCGGCGCCTTGTTCACTGATCTGAGCGTGTTCGAGAACGTGGCCTTCCCGCTGCGCGAACACACGCAGCTGCCCGAGTCCATCCTGCGGGACCTCGTGTTGATGAAGCTCAATGCCGTGGGCCTGCGCGGTGCGCGCGACCTGATGCCCAGCGAGGTCTCGGGCGGCATGTCCCGGCGTGTGGCGCTGGCCCGTGCCATGGCGCTGGACCCCGAACTGATGCTGTACGACGAGCCCTTTGCCGGCCTGGACCCGATCTCGATGGGCATTGCCGCGCGCCTGATTCGCGAGTTGAACGACACCATGGGTCTGACCAGCATCGTGGTCTCGCACGATGTCGAAGAAACCTTCCTGATTGCGGACCACGTGGTGCTGCTGGCCAATGGCCGCATCGTGGCCCAGGGCACGCCGGCTGAAATGCGTGTCAGCGAAGACCCATTGGTCAAGCAGTTCGTGCACGCCGCTCCCGATGGCCCGGTGCGTTTCCACTACCCTGCGGCTGAAGCAGGTCATGATTTCGGGGTGCGCGGATGATCAAGTGGCTCAATCCGGTTGTGGTCGGGCAGGCCACCCGCATGAAGCTGGCCGACATGGGTTACAGCGCGCGCCTGTTCCTGCGCCTGCTGTCCACGCTGGGCCCGACCTTGCGCCGCCCGCGCCTGCTGTCCGAGCAGATCTTCTTCCTGGGCAACTATTCGCTGGCCATCATCGTGGTGTCCGGCTTGTTCGTGGGCTTCGTGCTGGGCCTGCAGGGTTACTACATCCTGCAGCGTTACGGCTCCAGCGAGGCCCTGGGCCTGATGGTGGCGCTGTCCCTGGTGCGTGAGCTGGGGCCGGTCGTGTCGGCCCTGTTGTTTGCCGGGCGTGCGGGCACGGCCCTGACCGCCGGTATCGGCCTGATGAAGGCCGGCGAGCAACTTACCGCCATGGAGATGATGGCCGTGGACCCGATCCAGCGCGTGCTGGCCCCGCGTTTTTGGGGCGGTGTGATCGCCATGCCCCTGCTGGGTGCGGTTTTCTCGGCAGTCGGTATCCTCGGTGGCTGGCTGGTGGGTGTGGTCATGATCGGCGTTGACGAAGGGGCCTTCTGGTCCCAGATGCAAAACGGCGTGGAAGTCTGGGCCGACGTCGGCAACGGCATGCTCAAGAGCGTGGTCTTCGGCTTGACCGTGACCTTTGTGGCACTGCTGCAAGGTTATGAATGCCAGCCCACGCCCGAAGGTGTATCACTGGCCACGACGCGTACCGTGGTGATGGCCTCGCTGGCCGTGCTGGCGTTCGACTTTGTGTTGACAGCCATGATGTTCTCGATCTGATCGAGCAGGGTTGCAAGGAAAAACAAGATGCAAAAATCAAAACATGATGTATGGGTTGGCCTGTTCGTGCTGATTGGCGCGGCCGCCATCCTGTTCCTCGCCCTCAAGGCCGGCAACCTGCTGACCTTGTCGTTTGACACTGGTTACACCGTCGTCGCACGCTTTGACAACATCGGCGGCCTCAAGCGCCAGGCTGCGGTCAAGAGCGCCGGTGTGGTGGTGGGCCGCGTGCAGTCCATCACGTTCGACACCAAGAGCTACCAGGCTCAGGTCGAGTTGGCACTCAACAAGGGCGTGGCTTTTCCGAAAGATACCTCAGCCAAGATCCTCACTGCTGGCCTGCTGGGCGAGCAGTACATCGGTCTGGAGCCTGGCTACGGTGAGACCAATCTGGTGGCTGGCGACACGATCAAGAGCACCCAATCGGCCATCGTCCTCGAAAACCTGATCAGCCAGTTCCTCTACAGCAAGGCTGCTGAAGGGAGCGGTGGCAAGGAGGGCCAGAAATGATGAGTCACTCGTCACGCCGCCCGGTGAGCCGCCTGGCCATCGTGCTGGCCACAGGCATGCTGATGGCCGCCCTGCAAGGGTGCGCCACGCGGCAGAACCCTGACCCGCTGGAGCCCTGGAACCGCAAGGTGTTCGCCTTCAACGAAACGGTGGACACCTACGTGCTCAAGCCAGTGGCCGAAGGCTACAAGACGGTCACGCCTGAGCCGGTGCGCAACGCGTTCACCAATTTCACCAGCAACATCAAGGACATCTGGTCTACCGCCAACCTGTTCCTGCAAGGGCGCTTCAAGGACGGCACGCTCGGCGTGATCCGCGTCACAGTCAACACCACCTTTGGCCTGGCTGGCTTGATCGACATCGCCACGCCCATGCAGCTGGACAAGCCCAACGAGGATTTTGGCCAGACGCTGGGTGTGTGGGGCGTCAAGCCCGGTGCTTACATCGTGTGGCCGCTTCTGGGCCCCTCCACGCTGCGGGACTCCCTGAGCCTGCCGGGCGACATGTATTTCTCGGCCTCCACCGTGGGCACGTATCCGCGTGAATCCAACCTGCTGATGGCTTGGCAATTGATCAACACGCGCGCCAATTTGCTGGATGCCGGCAACCTGGTTGACGACGTGGCATTGGACAAATACGCCTTCATCCGGGATGCCTATTTGCAGCGCAGGCAAAATCTGATTTATGAAGGTGACCCGCCCGAAGAGGACGAGCCGCCCGAACCCCAGCGTCAGGATCTGCCCGAGGCGCCGGCAAGCCCTGCCGCGCCAGCGTCTGGCGCCTCTGCCCCCGTGAGCGAGGCTGCGGCCCCGGTGGTGGTGGCTGACGCTGGACAAGAGTCCGCCTGGGCCATGTTTCCCTGAGGCGGGTTCACACAACACTACGTTCAACCTGGTCCACCGGCTGGCAGCCTGCCGCGTTAGATGACCTGGATGATCTCCGAAAGGATCTCAATGCAATCCGCCCATTCCTACAAGCTGTCCTGCACCAGCCGTTTGCTGGCTTCCCTGGCCTTGTCGTTGGCCGCCCTGTCCAGCGCCACGGCGGCGGCCGAGTCCGTGGTGCCTGCAGCCGCGGCGGCCACCGCGCAAACGCCTGACGCCTTCATCAAGACCATCACGGCCGAGGTGTTTGCCACGGTCAAGGCCGACAAGGCCATCCAGTCTGGTGACATCCGCAAGGTGATCCAGGTGGTGGACACCAAGATCATGCCCAATGTGAACTTCCAGCGCATGACCGCCTCGGCCGTGGGCCGCGGTTGGCGTCAGGCCACGCCCGAGCAGCAAAAGCGCCTGCAGGACGAGTTCAAGACGCTGCTGGTCTACACCTACGCCGGTGCCGTCTCGCAGATCAAGGACCAGACCATCGAGTACAAGCCCATGCGCAACCGCCCGGAAGACACCGATGTGGTGGTGCGCACCGTGGTGCGTGGCAAGGGTGACCCGGTCCAGCTGGACTACCGTCTGGAAAAGGCCGGCGACGGCTGGAAGATCTACGACGTCAACGTGCTGGGTGCCTGGCTGGTGCAGACCTACCAGAGCAGCTTTGCCCAGGAGGTCAACGCCTCCGGGATCGACGGCCTGATCGGCAAGCTGGTCGAGCGCAACAAGCAGCTGGCTGCCAAGAAAGTGGCGGGCTGATCGCCATGTTGCTGCTGCCTGCCGTCATCACGCACGCTGAAGTGCCGCATGTGCTGAGCCTGTTCAAGCAGACGCTGGACAAGGCCGCTGCCGCAGGCAATGTGGATGCGGCCATGCTGACCGTGGACGGCTCGGCCTTGCAGCGCTTTGACTCCAGTGCCTTGGCCGTGCTGCTGGAATGCCAGCGCATGGCGCGCGCCAAGGGGCGTGCTTTTGCGGTGCAGTCCCTGCCGCCGCGTTTGAGCGAGCTGGCGCGCCTGTACGGCGTGGACGGCTTGCTGCAGTCGGCCTGATCAGGCCTCTTCAGGCCAGGCAAACCCATCTCGCGCCACCAGGGCGCTGGCGGCCGGCGGCCCCCAGGTGCCTGCGGTGTAGCCGCGCACGGTGCTGCTGTCGTGGGCCCAGTTGTCCAGGATCGGCTCCACCCATCGCCACGCCTGCTCCTGCTCGTCCGAGCGCACGAACAGGTTGAGCCGGCCCGCCAGTGCGTCCAGCAGCATGCGTTCGTAGGCGCCCACCCGGTCGGTGGGGAAGGCCTTGTCGAAATCCAGGTCGAGTGACACGGGTGACAAGGTCTCTGGCATGGCGCCCGCACCGGCAGACGACACCGAGCCCTTGGCCGCCAACAGGTGCAGCTCCAGGCCGTCTTCCGGCTGCAGCTTGATCACCAGCTTGTTGGCGTTGTGCGCCCCCGGGAAGATCGGGTGCGGCGTGGGGCGGAAGTTCACGACGATATCGGCATGGCGGTCGGCCATGCGCTTGCCCGTGCGCAGGTAGAAGGGCACACCGGCCCAGCGCCAGTTCTGCACCTCGCAGCGCAAGGCCACGAAGGTCTCGGTGCGGCTGTCGGCGGGCACCTTGTCTTCGTCCAGATAGCCCTTGGCCAACTGGCCATTGACCGTGCCACCCCGGTATTGCCCCCGCACCACATCGCGCGCCACCGAGGCGGCGTCAAAGGGCTTGAGCGAGCGCAGCACCTTGAGCTTTTCGTCGCGGATGGCGTCGGCGTCGGCGCTGGAGGGGGGCTCCATGGCGACCATGGTCAGCAGTTGCAGCGCGTGGTTCTGGATCATGTCGCGCAGGGCGCCAGTGCGATCGTAGAAGTCGCCGCGCGTGCCCACGCCCAGGCTTTCGGCCAGGGTGATCTGGATGTTGGCGATGCTCTCGCGGCGCCACAGCGGCTCGAACAGCACATTGCCAAAGCGCAAGGCCATGAGGTTCTGGACGGAGGGCTTGCCCAGGTAATGGTCAATGCGCAGGGCCTGACGCTCGCTGAACACGGCGCGCACGGCCTGGTTGATCTGCTGGGCGCTGGCCAGATCGTGCCCCAGCGGCTTTTCCAGCACCACGCGGATGCCTTCGTGGTTCAGCCCGCAGGCGCCCAGTTGCCCGCAAATGGTGGGAAACAGGTGGGGGCTGGTGGCCAGGTAGATGACGGTGTTGTCCGTGCGGCGGGTTTCCAGCCAGGCCTTGAGGCGCAGGTAATCGGCGGGCTGCGACAGGTCCATGCGCAGGTAATGGATCAGCGCGGCGAACTGCCGGTATTCGTCTTCCGTGGGGCGTTTGGCGCTGTCAGCGGCCTGCAGGCGCTCGTGCAGCCAGCTGCGGTAGCTCTCGTCGTCGCGGTCATCGCGGGCCACGGCCAGGATGCGGCCATCGGCGGGCAATTTGCCATGTCGCCAGGCCTGAAACAGCGACGGCATGAGCTTGCGCCAAGTCAGGTCGCCGGTGCCACCGAAAAATACGAGGTCAAAAGAC
>Ga0265327_10001688_pt1 | contig 26394 bp, 20 predicted proteins | sample 41621metaG_FD_202089 | JGI IMG/M metagenome (GOLD analysis project Ga0265327, IMG submission 202089) | Rhizosphere microbial communities from Carex aquatilis grown in University of Washington, Seatle, WA, United States - 4-16-21 metaG | ecosystem: Host-associated > Plants > Roots > Rhizosphere...
ATTGGCTGCGCCGCTTTTTTGATCCGGCGGTTCGGCCCATTTATAGATCATCGACAGCGACAATCCTAACTGCGCCGCCGCTTCCTTCGGGCTCGTCTTTTGAAATACCTGCTGCAGTAATTCATGGGATTCCATACGAAAAGAATGCGCATTTGCGACGCCTATGGCAAGACGACGACGCGCTCGGAAAACCATTTGCCTGTGCGTGCGATTTGGTAGAGTCGCGTTATGAAGACATTGGATTTTAAGCGGAAAAAGCTCTTGATTGGAGTCATTCACCTGCCTGCCTTGCCCGGCGCGCCGAATTTTAAAGGTAACTTTTACGCGATTCTCGACCGCGCGATCGCAGATACGAAAGCTTACGAAAAAGGCGGTGCCGATGCGTTGGTGATCGAAAATTTTGGCGACGCGCCTTTCACCAGTAAATCCGTTGCGCCTGAAACGATCGCGGCCATGGCTCGTGCCGGTGCTGCAGTTCGTGCCACAACAAAACTGCCGCTCGGCTACAATGTTTTACGCAACGATGCGCGGGCCGCTCTCGGGCTGGCCGCCGCTTGCGACGGTTCGTTCATTCGCGTGAACATTCATAGCGGCGCGATGATCACCGACCAGGGTTTAATCGAAGGCCAGGCTTACGACACCGTCCGCGCGCGCCAACAACTCTGTCCAGGCGTGCAGATTTTGACGGACGTGCATGTAAAGCACGCTGTCCCTTTCGGCGATTGGACGCTTGAAGACGCCGCGCGCGACACCTGGGAACGCGGCGCAGTCAGCGCATTAATTGTTTCCGGGGTCGGCACCGGTCACCCCGCTTCGCTGGATGACGTGCAAACAGTTCGTCGCGCTGTTCATGACGCGCCGATTTTAATCGGCAGCGGATTCAACAAGGAAAACGCCGACACACTTCTACCATTCATCAATGGCGCAATCGTCGGCAGCTCGCTCAAACGCGATGGCAAGCTGGACAATTTAGTCGACCCGGCGCGCGTGGCGGCATTGAGGCGCGTTATGAAATAAACGTTGATAGTTGCGCCTCAGCAACTTCCTTAATCGGATTCAGAGTTTTTTTGATTGGGTTAAAAGTGTGTTATTGATACAATACAACATCTTTTTCCAATCCTGTGCGTGCTCATTTCATAACCGTTATTTTCGGGTTCCTTTTTCTCGCGCTCGGCCCAGGCGCATTGGCGCAGCCGGACTATCCACTCGCGCATTGGGTACCGGCGGCTTGCACGAAATATTACAATAGCGGCAACGGCCATAAGTTCTGCGTCATTCACGACATGGAAGGCTACTACGAATCGTCAGTTTCATATCTCAATCGTTGCGACCTGAACACCAACGGCCAATTCAATGTCAGCGCGAGTGTCTATTACTTGGTGAACGGTTTGCAAAACGGAATCGATACCAAGGGAAATGTTGAGTCCACCCAAGTGATTAACGATGCGGCGCAAGGCGACATTACGCAATCGGTGCTCGAATCGAAATACGCCTGGCATGTGCTTTGTTGGAACACGTGGATGTTTGGGACGGAACACGAAGGCTTTGTCAGCAACCCGTGTTGGTACACCGAGGATATGTATTTGGCCTCGTCCAAACTACAGCGTTATCTCTGCAATAAATACAACATCGCCAAAGACCGCAATCACATCGTCGGCCACAACGAATGGCAGAACGCAACCTGGACAAACTGGATGGCGACCAACTTTCCGACCATCGACACGACGTGCAATGATCACACCGATCCCGGGGTGTTCTGGGATTGGACGCATTTCATGGCTTTGCTTACGGGCGCGCCCGCGATTTCGACGCAGCCTTACAGTCAGTTGGTGGATGCCGGCACCAACGCGACATTTACGGCGACGGTTCAGGGATCAAACACGATGTTCCTGCAGTGGACCAAAAACGGTTCGCCGATTTCCGGCGCAACGAGCAGCTCTTACACGATCACAAATGCACAGGCCGCAAACGTTGGAAGTTATAGTCTCATCGCGAGTAATTCGCTTGGCTCCATCACCAGCCGGGTGGCGACCCTTACTGTCAGTCCTGCGTGGGTGCTATCGTTTTCGGACACGTTTGAAACGAATAGCGCGTCGCGCTGGACCTTGTTTACGAGTTCGACGGATTACACGACCAACTGGGCCATCGATTACAGCACGCAAACCTATGTCATTAATGGCGTGACCAATTTTATTCCGGCAGCTCCGAGCGGTACTGGCACGCATGGCTTAAAAGTCAGCTGCAACAAGAACGACGGCACGGGTGCGGCTGTGGGCTTGAGTCTTTATCCGAAGGGGCTAACGTTTAGCGGCGATTACATTTTGCGGTTTGACGCGTGGGTTAATTACGCAGGTGGACCGGGTGGTACCAACGGATCGACGGAATTTGCGAGTTGCGGGCTAAATCACACTGGCACTGGCACGCGCGTCAATTGGACCGGCGCTACTGCCAGTGATGGCTTGTTTTTCACCTGGGCTGGAGATGGCGCGACCGGTGGCGACGATTATCGCGCGTACCAGGGCGCTGGATCTGCCGCGCCTACGTTATTGAGTTTCGCCAGCAGTGGAATGTCCGTGAGTGGCGCGACGCGTGATCACTATTCAGATCCGTTTTTCCAGTCGCTCTTTCATTCGCCCACATACGAAACCCAAGGCGCGAGCGGCAAACATTGGATTCAGTGCGAACTCGCTTACGTCAACAAGAACATCTATTTCCAAATCAACGGCCAGCTCGTTGCGCAACGCACCAACACAACCACCTATACCAGCGGCGCCGCCATGATTGGTTACATGGACCCGTTCGCGTCCATCTCCTCGGTTCCTCAGGATAACTACGAAATTATTGATAACGCGCGGGTTTACATCGCCGCAACCGCGCCGGTCGTTACGTCGCAACCTGCGAGCCAGACGTTGCTCGCTGGTAGCAATGCTCCATTCACCGTCAACGCGGGGGGCACCTCGCCGCTCGGTTATCAATGGCGGCGCAACACCGTGAATATCGGCGGTGCAACCAGCAGCTCTTACACTCGCAGCAATGTCCAGTCGGCGGATGCCGGCAGCTACACGGTTATCATTAGCAACACGTCGGGTTCAACAACGAGTTCCAATGCCGTCCTGGTCGTGCTCACGCCGCCATCCATCACAACACAACCGCAATCGCAAACTGTTTCCGCCGGAAACAGCGCGACTTTCACGGTGGTTGCATCGGGCGATGCGACACTTGCTTATCAATGGCGCAAAAACAATAGTCCAATCGGCGGTGCTACTGGCACGAGTTACACAATCAACAACACCGGCTCGTCCGACATCGCATCGTATTCGGTTGTAGTCACGAACAATGTCGGGTCCGCCACCAGCGGCGCCGCTGTGCTCACAGTGAATGCGCCGCCAACGATTCAATCCCAACCACAATCGCAAACGGCTGCGATCGGCGGAACCGTGTCATTCAACGTTAGCGCGCTCGGCACAGCCCCACTCTCGTATCAATGGCGTTTTGATAGTGTGGACATTGACGGTGCGACTAGTTCCGCCTTTACCATTTCAAATACACAAAGCACGAACGTTGGTTATTACTCAGTCGTCGTGACGAACGCCTATGGATCCGTCACGAGTGCAAATGCAAACTTCGTCATCGGCGGCTGGTTCTTCGATCCGCTTGATGCGAACACGCTTGCCAACTACAACACGAATTCCTCGAGCGCCACCGACAACCGTTACACATTCTCATTTGATTATTCCACTGTGGGCGTGCCGCAATTATCCGGTTCCAGCAGCACGCGTGCTTTGAAGCTGGAAGCAAATTTATCCGCGGCACAAGTCGCCTCGATCAGTTTTTCGCCAAAAAATCAGAACTTCACCGGCGACTATCAACTGCGCTTCAACGTTTGGCTGAACTGCAACGGTCCCGAACCAGCGGGTGGTGCCGGTTCAACTGAAGCCTTTATCGCAGGGGTTGGCACGACCGGCGACCGGATCGAATGGGCGCAATCCGGAAATACTGCCAACGGCGTCTGGGTGCTGGCGGATACGGACGGCGGTGCGGCGACAACTTCCGTGTATCCGGATTATGCGATGTTTACGAACGCAACATCAGGCGTGGCCGCGACCCTTGTAAAAACAAACACTGGCATTTACGCTGCGCCTAACAACGCCAACCCATCGACGTTTCACGGCAACACTTATTACACCTCTGCGTTCCCGGGAAAAACCGTTCCCGCCGCGCAAATAGCACTCGCGCCGTCTACTCAAACCGGCACCGCTAACAACGGCTCGATTGGATTCGCGTGGCATGAAGTCATCGTCAAAAAAACCAACAACCTCGTCATCTGGTCGATCGACGGCGTGAGATTCGCAACAATCACGAACGCGGTAATCTCCGGCAACAATGTCTTCATCGGTTACATGGACCCATTCACGAGCGTGGCTGCGACTAATTACCAATTCGGATTGTTCGCCAATCTCCGCGTTGAACCCGCTGGCGCTGAAACCGGCGCACCTGCGCCTGCCATCAGTTCGCAGCCTCAAAGCACGACAGTAAATTTCAGCTCGAACGCGAACTTCACCGTCACTGCATCCAGCAGCAGTACGCTGCGCTATCAATGGCAGAAAAACGGAACGAGCATCGCCAACGCGACCAATTCATCGCTCGCGCTCAGCAACGTCACGATCAGTGACGCCGGGTCGTATCATGTCCTCGTGATGAATGATTTCAATTACGTCACCAGCAGCGATGCGCTCCTGACGGTGCGCGATCCTGCCATCACGCAACAACCACAGAACCAGACAACCAGCCTGGGCTCGAGCCCGGCCTTTGCCGTCAGCGTCATCGGCACGGCGCCTTTCAACTATCAATGGCTCTTCAACGGCACTTCGATTTCCGGCGCGAACGCCTCAACCTACACGCGCAACAACGTTACCTCGACCGATGCCGGAACTTATTCTGTAATCGTTAGCAATAGTGTTGGCTCTGCCACCAGCGCCGACGCAGCCCTGACCGTAAACATCTCGCCCATGCGTCTGCTTAGCATGACCTCAAACGCTGACCAAACCATCTCGATGCAATGGACCGCTGATCCCGGCAACACTTACGCGTTCCAATACAAAAACACTTTGCTCGACGCCCAATGGACGACGCTCTCAAACTGCATCGCTGCGGGCACAACAATCACTACGATTGATAGTCCATTGAGCAACACGCAACGCGTTTATCGTTTGTTCGCCGCGCAACAAAGCAGCGAGTTCGCGGGCTTCAATCAATTGTCCTTGCTCGGCAATTCAGATACATTTGTTTCCATCCCCTACACCCGCGCCGGCATCGTAACCGAAACCGTCAGTTCCGCTTCAGGAAACGTCGTCACCGTCAATGGGTCGCCTAACTGGACTACGAACCAATTCGGCTATTCTGCGGGCGTGCAAACGAACTCGTATTTCGTGCGATTCACGTCAGGCGCAGCCGCCGGGAAGGTTTATACAATCACCGCCAACGATGGGAACACGCTCACGTTGAACATAGGCACTGATTCGCTTGGCTCAGTCGGCAATGGCGACACCGTCACGATCGAAGCGTACTGGACGCCAGCCACGCTCTTTCCGAACGGCGCCGGCATATTCGCTTCGCCCACGCCAGGCAATCGCTATACGGAGGTCCTCTTACCCGACACGACAACCTCCGGCATCAACTTGAGCGCAACCAAAGTCCTCTACTTCAACGCCAGCGTTTGGAAGCAAGTCGGCCAGGGCAGTACCAGCCACAACGACGACGTTTTAATTCCTACCTCGTTCTTCATTGTTCGCCACAACGTCGCGACCAACTCAATCCTGACAGTTTTGGGCTCAGTAGTGGCCGCGAATATCACCATCCCACTTCAAACTTCACCGTCGACGCAGCAGGATAACTTTATCGGGCTGCCGCGCCCCGTTGTGGTTTCGCTAAATAACTCCGGGCTGATCACCAGCGGCGCATTTTCAGCGAGCCCCTTGCCGGGTAATCGCACTGATGAATTACAAATCTTCGACAACACCGCCGCGCAGAAAAACAAATCTTCTGCCGCAATCTATTATTACTGGAGCAATGCCTGGCGGCGTGTGGGAGCCGGTTCAACCGACGTGGGGACAGATCAAGTCTTCACTCCCGGCGCAGGAATTGTGATTAGAAAAGCCACGAACAGCGCTTCAGTAACGTGGACAAACTCGCCGACGTGGTAGGCCTCAGTAACCGCCACCACGCGCTAAAGCGACTGAATCTTTGATCTTCTTATTATCAACGCGAATGCGCGCCGCGAGCGTTTTTCCCATCGACAGGAGGAACGGAGCCGCCAAATCCGGCGCATCTTGAATCAACCGCGTTAGCGATTGTTTAGAAATTTTCAGAACCGTGCTGTCCTTATTCGCGACCACATCCGCTGACCGCGTGCCGTCATCAAACAGCGCGATTTCGCCGAAACAATCGCCGGCGCCAAGCTGCGCCAGAATGGTTTCCTTCCCGCCGATCATCATGCGAACGCGAAATTCGCCATCCAAAATCAAATACATCGTATCGCCAGCCATGCCCTGCCGCACCAACTCCGTCCACTGCCGGATTGGTTCCAACACCATGAAGCTGGCGAAGCGTTCAAGTTGTTCATCGCGGAGATCGGCCAATACTTTGACGCGCCGCAACATCCCAGGCTTGAATTGTCCGCTCACGCCTGTCGGTGGGGCCGAAGTATCCAATTCACCAGAGCTGGCTTTCCAAACCGACCTCAATTGCGGCAGTGCCGAAGCTTTATGCCATGTTTCCCCACGCAAATCGAATAACCACGTGTCTGCGGTAACGCGGTCATCTTGAATCCACGAAATTAACGTCGGCAGCTCGACGGGGCCGTAAACGGCGTGGTCGACACCCCAAATCTTATACTGCGCGGGCTCTTGCGGGATCATATGCGGACTGAATGGTTCCATGTAGTAAACTAAAAACGCCAGCATTGCGCACGCAAAAATTTCTGCACTACATTTGACGACTTGGACAATCTCACACACACCCTGATCGGCATCGGAATGGCTCGCGCCGGTCTGTCGCAAAAACTCGGGCGCGGCACAACTGTCGTCCTTGCCGTCGCATCGAATCTGCCGGATGTCGATGTCGCCTGCCTTTTTGGTGGACCGCTTGCGTTCCTGTGGCGACGCACGCCGACGCATTCTCTTTTCGGCGCGGCCATTCTAATTGTCCTCGCAACCTTCCTCTTCCGCCGCTATTACCCGAATCTTTCCTGGTCGACCGTGTTCGGACTGACAACCCTCGGCGTCGCCGGGCACGTGTTTGCTGATTTATGGAATGCCTATGGTGTTGTCCTATTCTGGCCCTTCGATTGGCGACGCATCAGCTTGAACTGGGTCTACATCATCGACCTTAGCATCTGGGGACTTCTCGTTGCGAGTTGGGCTTTGAGTTGCGTTCGTCCGCAGAGAACCATTCGAATCTGGCAAACCGGACTTTGTCTCATCGCCGTTTACGTCGGTGTCTGCGCGTGGTGCAGTAATGCATCAGCGAAACTGGCTCGTGCGCAATCCAATAGCACCGCCCCCATTTACGTCTATCCCGAACCATTAGGCCCGCAATGCTTCCGCGCTGTCGTGCAAGAACCAGATCGTTACAAACATTATCTCGCCTACCCATTCCACGGCAGGATTGACCTGCTTAAACAAATTGCTCCAGAACAATACACGCCCATCGTCGAAGCCGCACGCCAGACCGAAGTCGCTCACCGGCTCGATTGGTTCTTCTCCACTCCAGTCTGGGCCGAATCGACCGACCATCGGGCCGCCATCGTTTACGGTTTGGAATTTCGCAGCGTCGTCATGCCGCGTGGCACGCCCTTTACGTTTCGAGTTACACCTCAGGGTCAGGTTTCTCGCGAACGCTTGGTGGCCCCTGACGCAAACTGAACGCATAAATCTGTCGCCGGCTTCGCGGCAACGTAATTCGGTTTTTCCCCTCGCGTTTACTCGCAAACAAACACTCGTCCGCCGCAGCGAGCAACCCATCCTCATCCTTTGCGTCATGTGGAAACGTCGCCATGCCAAACGAAGCCGTCACTCGCACGAACAATTGTTCTCTGTCCAAAAACTCCGTATCACCGATGGCCCCGCGCATAGCTTCCACTTTCATCGCCGCCGCTGCCTTATCCTGTCCCGGTAAAATCACGACGAACTCATCGCCGCCGTAGCGGACGAGGCGATCTTCCGGGGCTAACACCCTATTCACAGCCTGGGCAATCTCCCGCAAAACCTTGCTGCCCATTTGATGTCCATAGGTATCGACGACCGTTTTAAAATCGTCGATATCAAAGAAAACGAGCGACAACCGTTTTCCGCGCAACTTCTGCGCGCCAAAAAACTTATCCATGTAACGACGCAAATAACGCGTGTTGTGATACCCGGTTACGTCGTCCGTCACTACCAGGCGCGTCACGGTGTCGTGTTCCTTTTTATAGACCATCGATAGTTCACGCCGGCGCAGCAAATTTTCCACGCGCGCCAGCAATTCACTTCGATGCACTGGCTTAACAATCACATCGTCGACCAGTTTGCCCAAGGCTCGCGTTGGGATGTTTCCCTTGCGTCGCACCGTCAGCAGCAAAAACGGCAAAAACACCGGCGCTTTGGCCTCGCGACATTTGCGCACTTTCGATTGGAGTTTTTTCAACATCGGTCCGTCGATGATGGCCAGATCAAAAGGTTCTTCGAGTCGCTTGTGCAATCGTTCGGCGGGATTTTCTATTTGCTGAACTGCTTCCGTGTCGTCCGCGACAAGTTGAAAGTCCTTCTCCAGGCGAGCTTCCAGTGCCTGGCGATTCCGTTTATTGCGGATAAGTAGCAAGATTCGATACATCACTTCAGGCGCCGTATGGTGACCAGCTACCCCGCCACAATCTAACCTCTGATACCAATAAAACAAAATCTGGCAACCATCGCCGTTGCTGCGGTATTACTACTCGTGCACAAGTCAGGTTTTGGACGAATACCGTGAGTCTTGCGACTAAACAAAAACGTTCCGCCGCACCGGGCAATCAATTGCTCGCGCGCAAAGTTCACGACGACATCAGCCAGAAGCTCACGGTCATTGGGCTCGAACTTGCCGTTCTCAAAGCGACTTTGCCCAAATCCAACAAGCTCGCTCCGAAAATTCGGCAACTCTCTCAACTCACCACCGAGATTTGCATCTCCGTGCGCGAAGTGATGGAACAACTTTCTGCCAAACCGAAATAATATGCGCATCCTTATTACCGACGATCACGCGCTCATTCGTATGGGCTTAAAGCAACTGATCCAGGCAGGTTTTGGCAAAGCGGTTGTCGGGGAAGCTGCCAACGCTGGCGAAGCGCTCGAGCAAATCGGCGGCAACGAATGGGACGCCGTCGTCCTCGACATCACTATGCCCGGCCGCAGCGGCATCGATATTTTGCGCGACATCAAAATGCTCCGGCCCAAGCTGCCCGTCCTCATTCTTACCGCGTGTTCCGAAGACGAATTTGCCATGCGCGTTCTGAAGGCGGGCGCGGCCGGTTTCGTTCGCAAGGAAATGGCGCCGTCCGAGCTCATCAATGCGATTAAAAAAGTCGTCGCCGGTGGAAAATATATCAGCCAATCGCTCGCCGAAAAGCTCGCCAGCAAACTCAATCAGGACATCGAAATTCCGGTGCACGAAACCCTGTCCGACCGCGAATACGAAGTCATGCGTCTGCTCGCCAAAGGCAACACGCCGAGTGAAGTAGCCAAAATGCTTTCGCTAAGCGTCAAGACCGTCAGCACCTATCGCACGCGGCTCCTGGAAAAATTGAATCTGCGCAGCAACGCCGAGTTGACGTATTACGCAATCAAGAATGGCCTCGTCGAATAAGGGCGCCGCTCAACCGCGCGGCAATTCGAACCAAAACTTGCTCCCCTTGCCGCTCTCGGATTCAACACCCGTCCGGCCACCCATTCGTTCGATGCCTTTTTGGACAATGGCCAATCCAATCCCGGTGCCAGGATACTTGTTGCCTGCGTGCAACCGTTCAAATATGAGATAGATGCGATCGCGAAATTCCGGTGAGAAACCGATACCATTGTCCTCCACGACAACTCGTGCGAAATCGTTGCCGGGGCCAGCTGTATCCGTCGCGTAAATTCGCACCTTGGCGGGCTTGGTTGGGTCGATGAACTTTACCGCGTTACCCACGAGATTCGTGACCACCTGTTCAAGCGTTGTCCAATGCGCTTTTACAACTGGCAACCCGGCGGCTATTTCGATCGATGCGTTTGCAGCTTCAATCTCCGCCCGCAAATTCCTGGCTACCTGCCTGACGACTTCATCAACGTGCACCGAAACCGACGGCAATTCACCGTGTGATAGCCGCCCGTAATTCATCAGGTCGGTAATCAGGTTGTCCATCCGCCGCACCGACTTGATAATTTCCTGCGCGACGCGTTGCCCGCTTTCATCGAATTGTTTTGGATGATCCTCCAGCAAAATCTCTGTCATTCCCTCGATCGCGCGTAACGGCGCACGTAGATCGTGCGCGATGCTATAGGACAAACCTTCCAACGATTTAACTACCTCTTCGAGCCGCTTTGTGCGCTCGGCCACCCGATCTTCCAAAGTCACTGCGTATTCCCGCAACTGCGCCTGGGCCTGTTGCACTGCCGCTTCGGATGACTTCTGCTGCGTTATGTCGCGCGCGATTTTCGATGCGCCGACGATATGTCCTTTTTCATCGCGAATCGGGGAAATCGTCAGCGAAATACTTATCTGCCGGCCATCTTTGGCGACACGGACAGTTTCGTAATGGTCTACGCGTTCACCCTTCCGCAATCGCTCCAGGATCGCCGGCTCCTCTTTGTGCCGCTCCGTCGGAATGATTATCGTGATATGTTTGCCAATAGCTTCTTTGGCAGCATAACCAAAAATTCGTTCTGCACCTTTGTTCCAGCTCGTAATGTAGCCGTCCAAATCTTTGCTGATAATGGCATCATCACAAGAATCGACAATCGCCGCGAGACGCGACGCTGCCAACCATTCGTTACTGTCCTCCTTTAGATCGGGCATAACTTACCGCTTACCGCAAATACGCTAGCTAAAGGTTTTCACTGTAGCTCACGATGTCTCAATTTCAAAAAAACAGTCTAGGTTTAGCATCTGCTTGCACAAGTAAACCTCGCTAGGGGAACGTTATGGTTGCAACGTCAGGGTATTCCCCGCCTCCTCTGAATCAGTCACATTAACATCCAAATTTTCCGCGCAGGCGCGCTACAAACTTTTAAACAACCGATCCTTCAATGCTTTCAAGCTGCGCGTCGGATGCCGCGCCGTGATGCGATGAATCGCATGCTTCGGCGTCTCCGGCGTATTAACACCAAAACGCGTCGTGCACGCCGTCTGATAACCCGCCTCAATCACGACGTCGCGAATCGCGTCGTTCCAATTGCCGTACGGATAACAAAAATGAACAATCGGCATGCCAAACATGTCCTCGAGCTTTTTCTTGCTCGTAATAATCTCCTCGCGCGCATCGCGCACCGAAAGCCGCGTCAGGCTGGCATGTGTCATCGAGTGCGACCCGATTTCATGTCCGGCCCGGAGCCATTCCTGCACCTGGATCTTATCCATCAATGTTTCCGGCACTTCGCCATCGCGCAAATCCCACTCATTGACCTTGCCGAGGAAATTGGGGACCAAAAACTGAATCGCCTTAAATCCAGCGTCACCCAGCGGTTTGAGCCCATTCTCCAAAACATTGCGAAACCCGTCATCAAACGTAATCACAATCTTCTTCGATAACTCGGTCGATGTCGTTGCCAGTTCCGAAAGAGTCGCCGTCGTAAAACCGTTTTCCTTCAGCTCCTGAACATGGCGTTCAAACTGTTCCGGATTAACGTAAAGTCCCTTGAGACGAACTCCACGTGGTCTTTTGCCGATTTTATGGTACATCAAAACCGGTGTGCCCGTCTGAAAAAATTCCTTGAAGGGTTCAACACTATCGAAACAGGTCGGCAAACGCTCTGACATTGCCGTTGATTTAACACAACTCTCCTACCTCAACAAAGCCCAATCATCACCGAAACCCATCCCAGCCGCCGTCAGAGCCCTCGATCCTGGAGGTTGGGAACTCACTGCTTACTGTTCACTGATTACTGATTTTTTTCTTCTTAATTCCTCATTCTTAATTCTTAATTAAAGCGACAAATGGACTTCATCGACCTCAAGACCCAATACCGCCGTTACCAATCCGAAATCGACGCGCGCATAAAAAAAGTTCTCGAACACGGCCAATACATTTTCGGCCCGGAAAACACCGAGCTCGAACAAACGCTGGCCCAATATACCGAGACCCGTCATTGCCTCACCGTCGCCAGCGGCACCGACAGCCTCGAAATCGCCCTGCGCGCACTCGACATCGGCCCGGGCGACGAAGTCATCACCATCCCTTTCACCTGGATCAGCACTGCTGAAGTCATCCTGCTCGTCGGCGCGAAACCCGTTTTCATCGACATCGAGCCCGACACTTACAACATCGACATCAGCCAAATCGAAGCCGCCATCACCCCGCGCACCAAAGCCATCATTCCGGTCAGCCTCTTTGGCCAAATGCCCGATTGCGACGCCATCAATCGCATTGGCGCAAAACATAATGTGACCGTCATTGAAGACGCTGCCCAAAGTTTCGGCGCGACCCAAAACGGCAAACGCAGTTGTGGCGTCACCAAAATATCCAGCACCAGCTTCTTTCCCGCAAAACCGCTCGGCTGCTACGGCGAAGGCGGCGCCCTTTTCACCAGCGATGATGCGCTCGCCGACAAAATGCGCGCCATCCGCACCCACGGCGGCATCAAACGCCATCACCATCCGCTCGTCGGCATGAACGGCCGATTCGACACCATCCAGGCTGCCGTGCTGTTGGCCAAGTGGCCCCATTTCGAAAACGAAGTCCAGGCCCGCATCCGCATCGGCGCGCGCTATTCCGAAAAACTCAAAAACTGCTGCGATGTTCCGAAAATCCAAAAAGGCAACACCCACGTCTACGCGCAGTACACGATTCGCGTCCCCAGCCGCGACGAAGTCGCCACCAAACTGAAAGCCAAAGGCATCCCGACGGCTGTTTACTATCCCATATCCATCCACGAACAGCCTGTCTTCGCGCCTTACGGCTACAAAGCCGGCCAATTCCCCGTCTCCGAAAAAGCCGCCAATGAAGTTCTCAGCCTCCCGATGCATCCGTTCCTCAGCGAAAAGGACCAGGACTTTATCGTGAGCGCGGTTGAAGAGGCTGTCCGGTAGGCTATCCTTGGCAAAGCGCGATCGTTTCCTGAAGAGTCGCACGAGCTCCCCGTTCGTAAAAACTATTCAGGATCTCGCGCACTTCTTTGACGAATGGCGCTGACTTCACGAGTTCTTCACTAAACACGTCGTGAACTGCCAACAGCGGAGACGGGTCTTTGCCGCAAGATTGCGCGATCTTTCGCAACTGCGGCGCCATCGGATCTTTCATCGTGATTTCTGCCCCGGCTTCGTTCTTCCCGTTCAGATATCGGAACCAACACGCTACCGTGAAGCTCAGGGAACGAATCGAGCCGCCTCGTCGCAGAATCTCGGGGATGCTCGGCAAAACGAACTTCGGCATCCCGGATGACCCATAGATTCCGATGCGCGAAAGTTGGTCGCGAATAGCCGGGTTGGCAAAGCGTTCGATGAGCGTTCGTTTGTAATCACCCAAGTCGACTCCAGGAACAGGCGGAAGAACTGGCGTCACCTCTTCCATCAGTAATTCGCAGAGTTTCCGGATGTCCGCATCTTCCATCGTCTGATGTGCAAACTCGTAGCCGAACAGCATGCCGATATAACAAAGCGCCTGGTGACTGGCGTTGAGTAGGCGCAGCTTCATTTTCTCGTAGGGCAAAACATCGGTCGTCATTTGCGCGCCGACTTTTTCCCAGGCAGGCCGCCCCTGCACGAAATGATCTTCGATGACCCATTGCTTGAAAACTTCGGTCATCACCGGCCAACCGTCATCGATGCCGAACTTCTCGCGCACCATGGCGCGGTGTTCGTCGGTGGTGGCGGGAGTGATGCGGTCGACCATGCTGTTGGGGAAGGCGCAGTTGGTTTGCATCCAAACGGCCAGCTTCGGGTCGCGCAGTTCGGCGAAGGCGAGCAGCATCTTCTTCGCGACTTCGCCGTTGCCCTGGATGTTGTCGCAGGACATGACGGTGAAGGGCGGTTGGCCGCGTTGACGGCGGCGATCAAGGGCTTCGACCAAATAGCCAAAAGAACACGCCGGCTCGTGCGGATGTTCGAGGTCGTGGCGGATATCTGGATGTTGCGAGTCGAAAGCGCCGGTGCCGGAATGCACGTAATAACCGCCTTCGGTGATGGTCATGGAAACGATCTTCGTTTCGGGCGAGGCCATTTTTTCCAGGACAGCTTCGCGACTGGCCGGCGCGAAGAGGAAGTTGGCGATGGACCCGACGACGCGCGCGTTGTCTCCGGCGCTGCTGCGCTCGACCATAGCGTAGAGGCAATCCTGCGCGTGCATGACGTCGCGCATGCGTTGGTCGTGGGGGAGAAGGCCGAGGCCGCAGAATCCCCAGCGGAGGTCTTCGCCGCGATGGAAGAGGTCTTCGGTGTAAACGGTCTGATGAGCGCGGTGAAAGCCGCCGACGCCGATATGGACGATGCTTTGGCCGAGGGCGCGGCGGTCGTAACGCGGAATGTTTATTTTTTTATCGAGGCGCTGGAGGTTCGCTTCGTTCAGTGGGATGGGGGTGATGTGCGGCCTTGTAATCATCTTATTCCTGCTCGCTCACCTGAACCTCCAGCGATCAAGAAATAGACGCCGTAAATCAGAATTGGAGCAAATAAAAGCGCAACTGCCTTCGCTGAATGGTTCGGTGCTTTTCTAAACAAAATAATGCAGACACAGACGATAGAAATGATCCACATCGGCCAAAGTAACAACGCGATGAAAAACGCCGGACCCAGAGTTCCAATGGTTCCCACGTATGCAGTGCCACCAGCACCGCCCCACTTCCAAGCAGCATGAAAAGCAACAACGGCTACTGTGAAGCACCCAAGTATTTTCATGCGTATGTAATTTTTTCTACGAACAGCGGACTATCTATCGATAACCCGCTGTTCGTTATCGATTCATCACGGCACCATTTTGGTCGCCGGATCGCTCCAGGCGAATTTGCCGAATGTATCCACTTGTTGCTGCTCTCTATCGCGCGCCGAATCTTAATGTGTGAAGATCGGAATTTATCGTCAGTGCTTCTGCATCACCACGCCACAGACAACGATGACCATGACCGCGACGATTACTGCACCGCATGTCACTGGCCAAGTCGGTGAATTGCTGAGCATGCCAACGATGCTCAGGATGGAAATGACCGTTATCCAACCCACCACTTTTAACTGGGTGCGACGGTTGAGGTCAACGGGAGTAGTGGACGAAACCGGCGGAGGCGCTTGCTGAGTCGTGTCGTTCATAGTTTGTTGCTCGATTACGCTGGCCCGAAGCTTGGTCCCGCTCGCCAAACCGGTCAACGCGTTTTTGGATAGAGTGCAGGTCACTTTTGTTGTTCCAACGGGTCGAGGTGGGCGGGTTTCCGGTGCCAAGCTCCGTTAGGAGCGCCATGTTTATAGGAAAACCCCCAACCAAAAAACAATCAAGCTCCGTAGGAGCGGCATGTCGTTGGGCCAACGATTTCATGCCGCTCCTACGGAGCTTGTGATTATTTTATAATACCGGCTTTCTATAAACATGTCGCTCCTAACGGAGCTTAAGCGTTGATCACATTCCCCGTCTCCGCATCGAAGAGATGCACCTTTTCCATGTTGAGGTGGAGGGCCACGGTTTGGCCGGGTTGACAGTGTTGCTCGCCAATGTGCCGCGCCACGATTTGGCGCGCGCCGCTTTTGAGGTAGAGGATGGTCTCGGACCCCAGCGGTTCGGCCAGTTCGATGGTCATCGTCAACGGCTTTTGCGTCCCGACATCGGATGTCGGGGTGGGGCTGAGGTGTTCGGGCCGCGCACCGAAGATAATCTTCCGGCCAACAAAAGGCTCGGCGAATTTCTCCAACCGACTTGGCAACGGCACGATGAACGCACCGGTTTCGTCGACGAATTCCAGACCGCATCCGCTCCGTTTGACGACGCCGTTAAGAAGATTCATCGGCGGACTACCAATGAAGCCCGCGACGAAAACGTTCTGCGGCTGGCGATAGAGGGTGAGCGGATCGGCAACTTGCATGATGACGCCGGCGCGCATGACGCAGATGCGGTCGCCCATGGTCATGGCTTCGACCTGGTCGTGGGTGACGTAAATCATGGTGGTCCGGAGCACGGCGTGAAGGCGGGAAATCTCGGTGCGCATCTGGACGCGCATTTTGGCGTCGAGATTGGAAAGTGGTTCGTCGAAGAGAAAGACTTTTGGATTGCGAACGATGGCGCGCCCGAGCGCGACGCGTTGGCGTTGGCCGCCGGAGAGGGTCTGAGGCTTGCGATGGAGGAGTTGGTCGAGATCAAGAGCCTTCGCCGCGCGCGTGACGGCGTCGCGGATGTCGTCTTTGCTCTTTTTCGCGAGCTTGAGGCCAAACGCCATGTTCTCGAAAACGGTCATGTGCGGATAGAGCGCGTAATTCTGGAAGACCATCGCGATGCCGCGGTCTTTGGGCTCGACGTCGTTGACGACTTTGCCGCCGATTTCAATGGTGCCGCTGGTAATGCTTTCCAATCCCGCGATCATCCGGAGCGTCGTGGTCTTGCCGCAACCCGACGGGCCGACGAGCACCATGAACTCGCCATCTTTGATCTCGAGATCGATTCCCTTGACCGCCGTGAACGCCGGATGACCATGCTCGTTCGCGTAGGTCTTGACCAGGTTTTTGATTTTGACGGAACCGTCGCTCATTTAACCGCTCCAAACGTTAAGCCGCTGACCAATTGCTTCTGCGTCAGCCAACCCATCACCATAATGGGCGCAACTGCGAGAAGGGATGCTGCTGAAAGTTTCGCCCAGAACAATCCTTCCGGACTCGAGTAAGACGCGATGAACACCGTGAGCGGCGCGGCGTGGGAACTGGTGAGGTTGATGCTCCAAAACGCTTCGTTCCACGACAGTATGATCAGCAGGAGAGCGGTCGACGAAATTCCCGGCAGAGCCATCGGCGTCAGCACATGCCAGATTTGGCTCATGATGCCCGCACCGTCCACACGCGCTGCTTCAAGGATTGCTGACGGAACCTCGCGGAAATAGGTGTATGACATCCAAATCGCGATCGGCAGATTGATTAAGGTGTAAATTCCGATCAGCCCCCAAACGGAATCGAGCAACCCCGCTGATTTGAACAAAAGATAAATGGGCAACAGCACGCCGACCGCCGGCATCATCTTCGTCGAGAGCATCCAGAGCAGTGTCGATTGCGTCTTCGCCGACGGAAAAAACGCCATCCGATACGCCGCCGGAATCGCGATGATGAAACAGAGCAGGGTGGAACCGAGCGCGATGTAGATGGAGTTCAGCGCAAACCCGACGTAGTTGCTGCGCGCAAAGACTTCATGAAACGATTCGAGGGTTGGCGAAAATATGAGCGACGGGGAATAGGCCGCTTGCTCGGTTTTGAAAGCCGTGATCGCAACCCAGAAGATTGGGAAAAACAAAACGATAGCGACCAGCCACCCGATGATTCCGAACAACCATGATCTGGAGCGTGACGATTCCATGTCAGGTGTTTCCTTTCAGACTTCGCGCCAAAATCCGCACGAGAAAAAACGCCACGACGTTCGCCATGACCACCGCGAGAATCCCACCCGCAGAAGCAATGCCGATGTCGAATTGTTGCAGCCCTTGCGAATAGACCAGATAGGCGAGATTCGTCGTCGCTGTTCCGGGGCCGCCGGAAGTGGTGGTGTAAATCTCTGCAAAGACCGACAGGAGAAAGATCGTTTCGATCATGATCACGACACCGATCGCGCGTTTCAGGTGTGGAAGCGTGATGTGGAAAAACATCTGCACCGGTTTCGCGCCGTCGATGAGCGCGGCTTCGCGCTGCTCGCGGTCGAGCGATTTGATGGACGTGTAGAGAATCAAGAACGCGAACGGCAACCATTCCCACGACAGGATCATGATAACGGACACCATCGGAAAACGTCCGAACCAATCGATCGGCGTCAGACCAACCGCAAAAAATGCATGCGCCAGCAAACCGTAGACCGGGTGTAGGATCATGTTTTTCCAAACGAGCGCACTTACCGTCGGCATGACGAAGAACGGTGCGATGACCAACAGCGTCGCGACGTTTCGTCCAAAGAAGCGGCGCTCGTAAAGCACCGCGAGCAATGTTCCCAGAACAATAGTGACGATCAGGACTGAACCGATGAGCGCCAGGGTATTGATCAATGCCGGAACAAACGCCGGATCTTCCCACAGGAACTGATAATTCTGGAACCCTGCGAATCCGTGGACGTCCGGGTTGAGCAGGTTGTAGCGGATGAACGAAAAATAAATCGTCATCGCCAATGGCACGATCATCCACAGGAACAGCAGGCCAACCGATGGCGCTTGCAGCAGTGTTCGGATCGGGCGCTTCATGACGACCCTCGACTACTTCTGATACCCGCCTTGACGCGCCGCTCGTGCCGCCGCGGCTTGACTCATTTTTAATGCCTGCGCGACGCTTTCGTTTCCGGCCAATGCCCCCGCGATATTTTGGCCGACCACTGTTCCGAACGATTGAAACTCGGGAATGCCGACGAGTTGGATGCCATGATATGGAACTGGCTTGGCGCATGGATCGGTCGGATCTGCGGTTTGCAATGATTTCAAACTGACAGCGGCAAATGGCGAAGCTTTTTGGTAATCGGCATTTTCATAAGTCGACTTGCGCGTGCCGGGCGGGACCGTTGCCCAACCAGTGTCGGCGGCGGCCATCTGGATGTAATCTTTTGACGTCGCCCACAACGCGAATTTCTGCGCGGCATCGGCTGATTTTGCTTTTGCTGGAATGGCGAAGGCCCAGGACCAGAGCCAGTGTGAGCCTTTCGGTGTTTTGGCAATCGGGGCGTTGGCGAAGCCGACTTTGCCGGCGACTTGAGATTCTTTTGGATCTGAGATCGAGCCTGCTGCAACCGTCGCATCGATCCACATCGCGGCTTTGCCGCTCGCGAACAGTGTCAGGTTTTCGTTGAAGCCGTTGGCGGTCGCGCCCGGTGGGCCGTAGTTCTTCATCAGATCGACGTAGTAGGTGATGGCGGCCGTCCATTCCGGCGTGTCGATCTGCGGTTGCCATTTCATGTTGAACCATGAGCCACCGAATGTGTTCACCAGAGTGCCGATGAAAGCCATATTTTCGCCCCAACCCGGCTTGCCGCGTAGCGTGATGCCGTAGATGCCGGCTGATTTGTCGGTAAGGGCTGCTGCGAATTTCTTGATGTCTTCGTAGGTTGGTTGCTCGGGCATCGTCAGGCCTTTTGCGGCGAAAAGGTCTTTGCGATACATCAACATCGAGCTCTCGCCGTAGAAGGGCAGGGCGTAGAGTTTGCCATCATAAGAAAGGCCATCGCGTAATGATTTGAAGACGTCTTCGACGTCGTATGACGCGGGAATGTCTTTGATTTCTTTGAGCCAACCGCGCTTTGCAAAAATCGGTGTTTCGTAGAGGCCGAGAAAGACCAAGTCGAATTGACCGCTGCCAGTCGAGACATCGGTCGTCACGCGTTGGCGCAGGATGTTTTCCTCGACGATGACCCAGTTCAGTTTGATGTCGGGATTCTGCGCCTCGAATTTTGGCGAGAGCCTTTTCAGCTCGATCATCGCCGGATTGTTGACGGCGGCGATGGTTACGGTTTGTGCCGCGAAAGCGCAAATGCTCGTTACCAGAACTGTCAATAGAATGAGGCACTTCTTCATAGTGGTTGGTAGTGGTCGAACGCTATCCAAAGCGTTGCGGCTCAGCAATGCTGTAGAAAGGAAAACCCCGACACTTGCGTGTCGGGGTTCCGTTTCTTCGGTTCCTCTTAATTCTTGAGGTGTGGCGATCGCGGAGCGACGCGCCTCTCACCTGCTCGGGCTTAGTAGCCGCCCATGCCGCCCATGCCGCCGCCGTGGTCACCGTGGCCTGCCGGAGCTGGCTTGTCCTTCTCAGGCATTTCGGTGATCAAGCATTCGGTCGTGAGCAACAGACCAGCAATGGATGCCGCGTTCTGCAGCGCAGTGCGGGTGACCTTCTTAGGATCAACGACGCCGGCTTTGACGAGGTCTTCATAGACGTCGGTTCCGACGTTGTAACCTTCGTTGCCTTTGCGCTTGCGCACTTCTTGAACGACGATCGAGCCTTCGACGCCGGCGTTTGCAGCCAAGGCGCGGAGAGGTTGTTCGATAGCGCGTTTGATGATGTCCACGCCGATTTGTTCGTCGCCTTGAAGTTTCATCTTCTCGAGCGCAGGCAAGCAGCGAATCAATGCCACGCCACCGCCAGGAACGATGCCTTCTTCAACTGCAGCGCGGGTGGCGTGCAGGGCGTCTTCGACGCGGGCTTTCTTTTCCTTCATTTCGGATTCGGTCGCAGCACCGACGTTGATCACAGCCACACCACCAGCGAGTTTCGCCAGGCGTTCCTGCAATTTTTCGCGGTCGTAGTCCGAGGTGGTTTCCTCGATCTGACGGCGGATCTGATTGACGCGGCCCTGGATGTCCGAGGACTTGCCATTGCCTTCAACGATCGTGGTGTTTTCTTTGTCGATGACGATGCTCTTGGCGCGGCCGAGGTCTTCCAGGCCGATGCTTTCGAGTTTAACGCCGAGGTCTTCGCTGATGAACTTGCCACCAGTGAGGATCGCGATGTCTTCGCACATGGCTTTGCGGCGGTCGCCGAAACCAGGAGCTTTGACAGCACAGACGTTAATCGTGCCGCGGAGCTTGTTCACAACAAGGGTCGCGAGGGCTTCGCCTTCGACTTCTTCAGAGATGATCAACAGGGGCTTGCCAACCTTCGCTACTTTTTCAAGCAACGGGAGCATGTCCTTCAAGCTGCTGATTTTCTTTTCGTAAATCAGGATGTAAGCGTCGTCCATCTTGGCTTCCATCGTCTCGGCGTTCGTGACGAAGTAAGGAGAGAGGTAGCCTTTATCGAATTGCATACCTTCGACGACGTCGAGGGTAGTTTCGATGGATTTAGCTTCTTCAACCGTGATGGTGCCGTCTTTACCGACCTTGTCCATCGCGTCAGCGATGATTTCGCCAATGGTGTTGTCCCAGTTAGCGGAAACGGTGGCGACTTGCTTGATCTCTTCCTTGTCTTTGACTTTTTTGGAGATGCGAGCGAGTTCTTCGACAGCGGTTTCAACGGCTTTGCCGATACCGCGTTGGATGCTGATTGGGTTCGCACCAGCGGTGACGAACTTCAGGCCTTGAGCGTAGATCGCTTCTGCCAAAACGGTCGCGGTGGTGGTACCATCACCGGCTGAGTCGCTGGTCTTGCTGGCGACTTCGCGCACCATTTGGGCGCCCATATTTTCATATGGATCTTCCAGTTCGATTTCCTTGGCGACAGTCACGCCGTCTTTGGTGACAGTGGGAGAGCCGAATTTTTTGTCGAGCACGACGTTACGGCCTTTCGGTCCGAGGGTCGCGATTACCGCGCGAGCGAGTTTATTGACGCCCTTGAGGAGCGCCTGACGAGCTGCTTCGTCAAAAATTAATTGTTTTGCTGCCATAAATATTTGTTATGAGTTGATGGTTAAAGTTGCAGGGTCTTACTCGATGACGGCGAGAATGTCTTCGGAGCTGAGGATTTTGTATTCCTTGTCGCCGAGTTTGATTTCGGTGCCGCCGTATTTGCTGACGAGGACACGGTCACCCTTTTTGACTTCAAATGGGACTTTCTTGCCATTGTCGTCGGTTTTGCCGGTGCCGAGAGCAACTACGATGCTTTCGGTCGGCTTTTCTTTCGCGGAATCAGGAATGATGATGCCGCCCTTTTTGACTTCTTTCTCTTCGGCCGGTTCAACGAGGATCCGGTCACCGAGAGGTCTTACGTTCAGTGCCATAGGTTTGTCTTTCTTCTTTTCGTTTATTAGCCCCGAAACGCCGGGGCAGTTGTTAGTTTCGTAATCAAATCCCGAAGCACTCGCCGCGGGAAAATTCTAAAACAATCTTTTATTTCAACCGTTATAAGGTGTTACCAGGTGTTAGGAGGCGTTACCAAATGTAGCGCCGCGCGATCTAAAACCATTGAAAAGGTTTCGTTCTGACTTCCAATCGCGAATGTTCTAACAATGTTCATGTGTTTGCGTTCGTACGAAATTTCGTATCGCTGATCTCCTTCTACCGCCTGCCGCCTGCCGACTTGGAAATCGGCGATACGGCAGGTTTGGAAACCTGCGATACGGTTGTTATTTCTTTTCGTCAACGACTTCGGCATCGATGACGTCATCTTTGCCTTTGCCACCGTTACCCGAAGATTCGGTGTGCGATTGCTGTTCAGCGCCCGGTTGCGGACCTGCGCCGCCCTTGGCCTTCGCCTGTTCGGCGGCGGCTTTATACATTTCAGCCGAGGCAGCCTGCCATGCTTCGTTGAGCTTCTCGCTTGTGCTCCGGATGGCCGCTGTGTCGGTGCCTTTCAAAGCTTCCTTGACGGCGTTGACCGCTGATTCGATCGCTTCCTTCTGAGCGGGTTGAATCTTGTCCGCGTTGTCTTTCAGCATCTTTTCAGTGCGATAGACGGCGTTGTCGGCTTCGTTACGGGCTTCGACTTCTTCGCGCTTGTTCTTGTCGTCTTCAGCGTGAGATTCGGCGTCCTTGCGCATCTTCTCGATTTCGTCCTTCGAGAGACCGCTGCTGGCCGTAATGGTAATTTTCTGTTCTTTACCGGTGCCGAGATCCTTCGCGCTGACATGCAGGATGCCGTTGGCATCGATGTCGAATGTGACTTCGACCTGCGGCACGCCGCGAGGTGCCGGCGGGATGTCGGTCAGGTTAAATTTGCCGATGGTCTTGTTGTCGCGCGCGAATTGACGCTCGCCTTGCAAGACATGGATTTCCACGCCGGGCTGATTGTCCGATGCGGTTGAAAAGATTTCTGATTTGCGCGTCGGGATGGTGGTGTTGCGTTCGATCAGCTTGGTAAACACGCCACCGAGCGTTTCGATACCGAGCGACAACGGCGTCACATCCAGGAGCAACACGTCCTTGACGTCGCCCTTGAGGACGCCGGCTTGAATGGCTGCGCCAACGGCGACGACTTCGTCGGGGTTCACACCTTGATGCGGCGGTTTGCTGACGAGCGCTTTGGCTGTATCAACAACGCGGGGCATACGGGTCATACCACCAACGAGCACGAGTTCGTTGATTTTGTCGGTGGTCATGCCGGCGTCTTTCAAGCACGCCTTGACGGGGCCAACGGTGCGTTCGAACAGATCGTCGCAGAGCTGTTCCATTTTCGGGCGGGTCAGCTTGGTTTGAATGTGCTTCGGACCACCTGCGTCGGCCGTAATGAACGGCAGGCTGATTTCGTATTGCTGCGCGGATGAAAGTGCGATCTTCGCTTTTTCGGCTTCTTCCTTGATGCGTTGGAGAGCGTCGGGCTGCTTGCGCAGGTCCATGTTGTGCTCGCGTTTGAATTCGTCGAGGATCCAATCCATGATGCGATTGTCCCAGTCGTCACCACCGAGGTGAGTGTCGCCGTTGGTCGCTTTGACTTCAAAGACGCCATCGCCGATTTCGAGCACGGAGATATCGAACGTGCCACCGCCGAGGTCGTAGACGGCGATTTCTTCGTTCTTCTTTTTATCCAAACCGTAAGCAAGCGATGCCGCCGTCGGCTCATTGATAATACGCAGGACTTCGAGTCCAGCGATTTTACCAGCGTCTTTGGTCGCCTGCCGTTGAGAGTCGTTAAAATATGCGGGAACCGTAATGACCGCCTGGGTGATCTTCTCGCCCACGCGCATTTCGGCGTCGGCTTTAAGCTTGCTGAGGATCATCGCAGAAATTTCCGGCGGGGTGTATTGCTGCTTTTTGCCGTCGATTTCGATTTCAACCGCGGCATCGCCGTTGGAAGCGCGCACCACTTTATATGGGACGCGCTTAATTTCTTCCTGCACTTCATCGAACTTGCGGCCCATGAAGCGTTTGATGGAATAGACAGTGTTGCGGGAGTTGGTGACAGCCTGACGCTTAGCGGCGTCGCCTACTACGCGTTCGCCAGTCTTGGTGAAAGCGACAACTGATGGTGTGGTGCGTTTACCTTCCGAATTCTCGAGAACAGACGGTTCGCCGCCTTCCATGACCGCCATGCAAGAATTCGTAGTTCCTAAATCGATGCCAATTACTTTTGCCATAAAATTCTAATACCTCTATAAAATGTTAGGTATTAGTGAGCAGCGGGTGTGCCGTAAGTGGTGAAATGTTTTTACGTTGATTATAAACGGGTTGCGCTGTTTTGAGTCCGGGTTATGGCATAAGGTTAGGGTCAATATGGCACATATGTGCCACGCATGGCACACAATTGGCGCAGGTTGCTGACGTGACGAAAAACGCGTATGACAGTCGCTATTTCACGCCGACTCGAGGGTTTTCATAGCGATTCAATAACATCTGGAGGACTCGATTATCTAACTGCAGGAGGCGGTCGGCGGTTTCTCGCAGATAGATTGCGCGTTGGGAATCGGTTTCGCTCGCCGCGGTGACCTGGGCGAGGTTGGCGCCGTAGACCAAGGCTTCGTTTTGGCTGAGCAGAAGCTGCAGTTCGAATTGCGCGTCTTTATTGTGAAGGAGCAGGCGCGTTTTCATTGTGCTGATGGATTTGCGCGCGGCTAGTTCGGCCAAAGGCAGGCCTTCGTTCTTCAGGTTTAATTTCGAATCGGCTTTGCCGAAATCTTCGAGGCGCTTATAGGCTTCGCCGCTGACGCGCGAGATGTCGATCATCAGCGTCTTTAACTCCGGTTGTTCGCGTTTGATAAACCGCAGCATCGAAACGTCTTTTTCGTCGCCAAGGAGATCGAAAAGCAGGGCGTAGCCGTTTTGCAAAACACCTTGGGCTGGGATGGCGTTGGTGATGGTGGTTGGTTGATTGTATTGAGCGGTGTCCTTGTGAAAGGCAGCACAGCCGGCGGAAAAAAGGGAAACGGAAGCGAGTAATCCAATAACCCGAACAACCCTTCGCATGAATAAATATACGTGCGATTGACAAGAATTGCGAGTCGGCCAGGCAGATTTAATTTGCCAACGGCATGATCCAATCAGGCGCCAGGGTTCCCGCAAGGTTCACGTTTTCTTTTATCAGGCGTTGAGAGGGGCGACCGTTGAGGGAGGCAAAGGCGTTGACTCGTATTTCGGTGTTTGGTGCGCTGGGCTTTTGCAAATGAGCGCACATGTATCTGGCAAGATCCCGAATAAGATAGGGATCTTGGGCCATGAGCATTTCCTGACGCGGTGTCAGGAATTCAGCCGTGGAAATTCTCGAGGTTTGGCGAGTTGCGGGGTCGAACGTGAAAAATTCTGCGTATCCGGTTTTCTCGACGATCATGACGCGCCATGCGCAGTTGAAATTCGAGCAAGTCCAGCCGACGGGTTGCCGCGAAAAGAGTGATCGCAACGGAAGGGCCACTTGAATTAGCGCAAAAATTGTCACCAAGGCAACCGTGCTGGCGCGAACGTGGACGCAGGGCCGTTGGTCGATGTTGTATAGGCCACGCTGCCGGGACACAGATCGCAGTAACGTCCGTGGCCAATCAGGTTCGAAGAAAACCGTCGTCGCGACGATCATGATCCATGGGAACATGCCGATGTTAAACAGAATCCAGGTTGCGACGTGGAAGACGATGAGGATGGCGTAGGCGATTTTGCGCGTCCTGGCGTTCAGTAGAAAAAATACGATGGAGCAGTCGAAGATAGCGCCGACCCAGCTTGCGACGAAGGCCATGTGTGGTTGGCCAAGCCATGTTCCGATAAACGGCAAATCGCTTCGAGCCGCCAGCCAGATGCGCAAGGGTTCGGCACGGAAGAGCCAATCAGAGGTCAATTTTGCGAGGCCCGCAAAAACGTAGACGACGGCTAGTTGGAATCGGAGGAGATGGATTGTCCAGGCCGGGACCGTATCTAATTTGAGTGCTGGTTTGCGCCTGCAATCAAGTGACCATGCGGCATTGGCTGGCATGAAAACCAGAAGACCGCTGATCAAGCTGACTAAATAGTAATGGTTCAGGTAGGCGGTCTGGTCGAGCAGTTCGATATAACTGAAGGTGAATAAGAATAGCGTGATGGACCAACGGTAAAACAAGCCGGCGGCCGTGCCGATGGCCGCAACAATCGCGAGAACGAACGGCGCATACATCCAGTTGCCGGGAAGGGGGTGAATCCATTCCAGTCCGGGATATGAAAA
>Ga0265327_10001689_pt1 | contig 26378 bp, 33 predicted proteins | sample 41621metaG_FD_202089 | JGI IMG/M metagenome (GOLD analysis project Ga0265327, IMG submission 202089) | Rhizosphere microbial communities from Carex aquatilis grown in University of Washington, Seatle, WA, United States - 4-16-21 metaG | ecosystem: Host-associated > Plants > Roots > Rhizosphere...
CCCCGCCGCTGCTTTCACATTCGATCCAACGCCACCTACGGCAGCGTCCACCTCAGGCGCACGAGGACTCCAGGGCGATCTCGTTGAGCAACTCATCGGCATCGTCGACCCCTGGTCGATACCCGACGTGGGCGAGCAGCTCATCGCGGTACAACCCCACAATCGCGCCGCACCGGACGATCTCGTTGAGCAACTCATCGGCATCGTCGACCCCTGGTCGATACCCGGCATGGGCGAGCAGCTCATCGCGGTACATCTCAACGACCATCCGCACCAGAGCCGTCCGCACGACCTCAGCACGGAGAATCGCCGGCCTGCGCGCGCGTCGACGAGATTTGCCCTCCGCGGCCGCCAGCCGTCGTCGCACATCAGTGACTTGAGCATCACTAGTCCGGGCGCGCAGCTCCCGCGCCCCCGCAGTGCCCAGCGAGGACTGCTCGATCAGTTGATCGAACTCCTCATCGTCACCGTCACCGGTACCCCAGCTGCGCTCATCACCAGTCATCGCCGTTTCCCTTCACCCGGCTACGAATATCCTTCTGCCGCAACCGATACAGGCGACCCTCCACCGCTCGCACCGTCATCCCGAGAGCTTCACCGATCTCCTCCTGCGAGAACCCGTCATCGGTCAGCTGCACGATGGCGCGCTCGACGTCGGTCAGCTCGGCGCACACCCGGCTGAAGTGATCGCTATCAGCGGCCGTGCGCGCCGGCTCACCGAACATATGCGGGCCACGCTGCACCTGGGCGAGCCGATCACCGTGCTTCAGCAGGTCCTGCGGGTCGACGGCGCGGTTGTGCCCCCACCGGCGCTCGTGCCGGCTCCAGCGCCGGAACTCGTTGTTGAAGGCCTGCACACACGCTCCGACGAAGAACGTCGTCAAGCTTGCGCCCCCGTCCGGCTCCCAGCCCACACCTTTCACCGCCGCAGCCCGGAAGTTGTTCAGTGCCCTGGCCACCGTCTCCGCGCACAGCTCCTCGCGCAGGTCCCGGTCCACGGCCAGCTCCAACGTCTCGGTCTCACTGTGCTTCAAGGGCCGGCCAATGCTCTCTGCCTTGGCGAAGACATAACCGGTCCGCAGCCACGCATCCATCACCGCCCACCCGTAGCGCACCAGGTCATCACTCAAACGACGCCACCGCCGGCCGCAGAACCCCTCGGCGCGCACCAGTTCGAACAGCTGGCGGTCCACCGCGTGCCGGCGAACCTGCTCCGCCAATCGCTCCACCTCGGCGCGGGCCTGATCCGGCGTGTGCTCGAGCACCTCGGTATCGGAAACCTCCACCACACCGCCGACCAGAACGACATCGTCAGCGATGTCGTCATCAGCACCATCATCGGCGTCCTCGCCGAGGCCGCCATCCGTCGTCGACAGCGGCACCTCATCTTCGACCCACGGGTGTTGTAGGTCATCGCCGCTCGCGGCACAGTCAGACTCCACGCGGCGCACCTCCTTCACCCTGGGCCAATGGATCGATCACAACCTTCGAGTCCCTACATAAGGACTCACCTGCGCTGCCGGCGACGCCGCTTCGCGCCGTCCCCAACTACCCAGACGACTCCTTATATGTCGGCACCCCACGCGCACCCCACGGAAAACCTGAAAAAACTTTCGACCGAAATTTTACCGGCCTGAACTGCACAAACAGCGTGGGGAAAACAGGCGCAGGCGACCTAGTACCTCTAACGAGGGACTAGCACCCAGCAGTCCCGGCCGAACAATAGGAAAGCGAGACCCCCGACATGTCCACCCCCAAAAAGACAGACACCCGACTGCTGACCCTGCGCTCGGCCGTCGTGCTGCTGTTCGCGGTCATCATCGGCGCGATCGCCGGCGGCCTGACCTTCCTGACCACCACATCCACCCCGGCGGCGGTCCTCGTCGGCGGCGGCGCCTTCGGCAGCGCCGTGGTGTGGCTCGACAAGCTCATCGCCGCCACCTGATGGCGCGCCGTGCCAGGCCCCGGGGACCTACCGCGCGCAAAGGCCGTACGTATCGAGCACCTTCGCCAACACCGGGTTGCTCCCCGGTGCATGCACGGGGAGACCGTCATCCACGGCGATGCCGGCGGCTACGCCATCGCGCAGCCAGACCGTCCAGCAGTCCCAATCACTGCCGTGCTTGGAGCCGTACCGCAGGCCAATAGCCCTGTCACCCTCGGCCAGCCGGGCGCCGGCCAGCCGTTCGGCCAGGTGTGACGTGATGTATCGGTCCTCGCACCGCAGAACAGACACCGTCACCTGATGAACACTGCGCTCCCACACCGCCAGCGGGATATTTTGTTGCAGATAGCTGACCGTCCTGGAGTGCTCCGAGTCGACCAGCCAGCCCTTGACCGGCAGGGTCATCGTGTACATCCGAAACTCATAGAGCCAGTTGATATCCACCTCACACGGCGCCAGCCGCTTACCGGCATCGGCCCAGTCCTGGGCGATCAACTCCTCCATCGTGGCCCCGCCGGCATCATCGAACAGCCGCGATCCCGGGAACTGCGCCGGCCTTTTCAGGCTGCCCAGCAGCTCCCCGTACGCCCCCTCCGGGGTTGACGCGGCATAGACGGTCTGCTGCCCGGCCAGGTCAAAACGGTTCCACTCGCTGCGGTCATCATCGCTGGTCGCCGTACGCCGACGCGGATTCAACGCCCCGTACGACGGCCTAGCCAACCGGAACACCGTTTGCCCCGACGCCGGCAACAAAGCGAGCCCCGTCGAAGGACAGGTCAGGACATTCGACACGCCCAAAAACCCCCTGCACAGAATGCGACCAGCAAGTGCGCTGATCTTATGCGTGCAGGGGGTCTGGTTTGCAGGGGTTAGTTGTCGGTGCCGTCAACAAAAGCCGCCGCGGCAGCCATCACCTTGCGGAACTCGCCCTCACGGATCGCCAGATACGGCGGCACCTCGTCCAAGCGCGGGTTGGCACCGATGAACCATGCCCTAGCGATGTCTTCACCTTCAGAGGTGGCCAACGCCTCCCATGCACGGTGAGCCACCTGCAGCCGGGCCAGCGCTTCCGGACGCGGAGTCGGACCACCGTCGATGGCCCACTTGTGCGGCAACTTACGGTCACGAACGCCAGCCAGCCCCGCCACCAGCGTCGGACCCAGATGCGACACCAGCTGACGCGCCAGCTCCGCAGTCGGCAGCTTTAACGTGCGGGTGTGATTCAAGATGGCGTCATCCACCACAGTCACGGCGATCACGTCCTTAACTCTTTCGGTTTCCGAACCTGGTTTTTACAGGTTCTTACACCGTGATCCTATTCAAAAACCACCAAAATGCAACTCTGATTCATTCGTAGATTTATTGCGGTGACCACACCAAAAAACCAAAAACCTGGTCAGAGCCATGGCGCCGGCCACGCCGCAGAGCACAAGGGTTCGAGTCCCCTAGCCTCACCGCCGGAACCTACAGTCACCGGTGACCAGCAGCTTCCCAAACAGCCTCTCGGCGTGGCGTCCAACGCCGAGCCGATCGCCCATACGGTTCACCGCATGTTCGATCCCTTCTCTGGAGCCGGGGCCTTCAGGCCGGCGCGCCAGCAGCCATCACATCAGGATGTCCACCCGGCCAGGGGCCCTGACGTGACGGAAACCGGCACTCAGGCCGGTACTTCCCAGACAAGGAAGGGCAGGGACTGCTTGCGCTATCTATGTGCACCCCGAACTGCCACTGTGTACCGCGCCACGAGCACCCAGAACCAATAGAACCCGGTAGGAAACCCGGGCCTACCCGAGAAAGAGGGAACACCGACATGGCCACACCCAAGAAATCCGCCGGCGACGGCGGCATGCTGCCCATCCGAACCGTCGTCGCGATCCTGTTCGCAGCCGTCGTCGGCGTCGTGGCCGGGTGCTTGTCCTTCCTCATCACCAAGTCGGTCGCGGCGGCGACGCTCACCGGTGGTGGCGCCTTCGGTGCCGCCCTGATGTGGATCAATCACCTGATGGGCCCCGAGTAACGGCGATGACGCGCGTAGCGCCCTACCGGACGCCGATCCATAACCGCGTCCTGATGTCGAGGCCGACGGTCATCGAGCGCCTGGACGAGGTCACCCGCGCGGGGATTTCCGCCGAACCGGCCTGGTGAAAAACTTTTGACCAAGTGGAACGGATCGACGCCAAAGTGTCGTGAGATAGGTATGACCATCATGTCTGACCGCACAGTGACCGACACGGACCAGGACGACGAGTCCCCCTACGACCCCCGGCAGGACGTGTTTCTCGACCCCGACCACGAACACGCCGACCCGGAGCGGTACCCACGCATGTGGAATCTGTCTGCTGGCATGGCGTTTTTCCGCGCAATCATCCGCCCCGATGTCCCCCAGCGCCCGGAGTTTGTGCCGGTCGTGGTCCCGACGGGCATGTCTGAGCACGACACCACCAACGCCAGAATGTTCACCATCGCGCGCTGGAACTCACTGTGGGAAGCCGCCCAATACCGCCGGCGCTTCTTCGGCGACGACACCGATCCGGACGCCGCCGACTGGCAACGACTGCCGGCCGACCTCGCCCGCATCGCCGACCTCGGCGACAACAACATCGTGTTCATCCCCCGCACTGAATCCCGGTACTACGACTACGCGCCGCTGTTCCATCTGCTGCCCCGCGCGACGCTCGACCGATTCGGGCTACCACTTCTACACGCAGGTCAGTGGCCATTCTGGGCCGAACTGACCGACCCCGACCCCTATCTACCTGCTGATTTTCATCAGCGCCTGACCCGCGCCTGGGGAGCCACCGTGTGGCGGCATCTCATGCCCAGCTCATCCATCTCCCGCTTCACCAACGATGACCCCGTCCGAATCCTGGCCCACAACCTCGACTTCTGGATTCCCGCAGTCACCGAGGCGATGGAAGACGAGATGCGGACGTGGCCCATCGTGGACACCGGCATCACCCCGGGCCCGGTTCGACTCAGCAACGGCGACATCCTGGACGGGGCGACCATGGGTGCCCCACGGGTCGGGTCCGACATCTGGTCAGGTGAATACGAGGCCGCCGACTTCGTGGAACGCACCGTCGAGGCCGCAGATAAGACCGGCCGACTGCGCGACCTCCTCGACGCGGTGCGATCCAACCGCGTCCACGACGACTTCTCCGACCGCTGGTCGCCCGCCAAAGAGGACTTCGAGCGGGCGTTCAACCACACGCGGTCCAAAGTCAAAGTCAGCTTCGTCGAACTCGAAGACATCACCCCGGTGCACGGCCCCGAGACCGAAGTCGTCGGGAAGCTCGCATGCAGCGACTTCATGGCCCTGCTCAACCCCCGCGACCGCGAAGTGGTTGTAGTCCTCACCAGCGGAGCCACCACGCTGACCGAGGTCGGCACGATCCTGGGATACAGCAATCACAGCGCAGTATCCAAACGGCTCGCCCGCATCCGAGACCAGGCCGTCCGCTTCTTCAACGAGCACTGAGTGCAGCCGCCGCTCGCTCGCAACACACCGTTAGCTAGCTGTGCTAGCGCAGCTAGCTAACCACTCCCCACCTGGTCGAACGGGCCCATTGGAAGGAGATTCACGCTGCCTGACTCACTACCTACCGCACTGCCTTGACTCAAGCATGTAGATGAAAAGGCCTGAGTCGGTGTAGTGTTGTCAGCGCAGACCCCCCCACACCTGTGGATAAGGGGGTCTAGCTGTTTCTAGGGGTAAGTTCACCCGGCTGTCTGTTCGGATCGCGTTCGGCCAGGTATTTCTCGTACCACTCCCACGCGAACTCATTCCGCGGGTGACGGTCGACCGCCGCGTACGCGCTCCACGCCACCAGATCGGCCATCTGCACGAGTTGCGACGACTTCGAGTCCAGATGAATCGCATCCTCGATGATGCGGCGCTCATCCAGCTTCAGCTGGCGATGCGTGCTCCGGTAGCTGCTGTCGCTGCCATCCCCGTCCATGACAACCACGCCGAGCGAGTCGGTCGTGGCCAGTTCGCCCTCAAACCGCATGATCAAATCGCGGTAGAGCTCCCGCTTCGTATCGGCAAGACGTGCGGGGTCACCCCTGCGGTACACCGCGCCGACGACGAGCCCTTCGGAACACCGCAGGGTATCCAGGCAGTGCACCGCGACCTCCCGGCCGAAGTCCTTCCAGAACTCGGTGCCGTTGTGTACGTGCCGGTCAGGGATATTTTTGGAGATTCGGCCGCGGCCGTTCACGTATTCGGTCGTATGCAGCTCTTTCTGGATGGCCACCCGGTACTCACGCCACAGCATTTTCCGGGCGTCCAGCCAGCACCGGAGCACTGATCCCCAATGATCCGGGCTGAATTCGACCCAGCCGTACACGACCATCCCGGACTGGGGGTGTCCGGAGTCGTCGATATAGATCATGCGATTGAGGTGCCGTGGCATGCCTCAGATAGTTCCCGATCGCCGCCACCACGGTTCCGACACGCAGGCGAATTGACCAATAGCTAGTGTTGCTAGCATAGCTATCCCAGCTATGCTAGCAACACTAGCAATCGTAGTTACCGCAGCTAGCCCAACTACGGAGGACACACATGATGCAGCCCAAACGGCACGCCCTGGCCAATCAGAAAGGCGGCGTCGGCAAGACCGCCACCACACTCGGCCTGGCCAGCGCCATCAGCCACCGCGGCGGCCGCGCCCTCGTCGTCGACATGGACCCCCAGGCCAACGCCACCGAAGGCCTCGGCGTCTACACCGAAGACGGGCAACTCACCACCGCCGACCTCATGGACCGCACCGAGCCCGGATCGGCCATCGACGCCGTCGTGGCCACCGACTGGGACGGCATCGACCTCATCCCGTCCCACCTGGACCTGTCCAACGCCGAATCCAGCGGTGCCTCCGACTTGGTGTTCCGCCTCGATGTTGCGTTCGAAGGCCTGGACCTCTCGCCGTATGACGCGGTGCTGTTCGACTGCCCGCCCAGCCTGGGAAAGCTGCTGTTCGCGGTCCTTCTGACCGTCGATAGCGTCTACGCCATCACAGAGCCGACGAAAGACTCCGTCAAAGGAGTCACCCGCCTGGAAACCACCGTCCAGAAGGTCAAACTCCGGCCCAACCCGCGCCTAGAGCTGGCCAAAATCATCGTTTCCCGCCGACAGAACAAAGGCGAGCACATCGATCGTGAGCGCGAGCTGCGCGACGCCTACGGCGCCCTGGTGGCCCGCACCGTCATCCCCGACCTCGGCGCGCGCCAGGACGCCCACAGCGCCGAAGTACCCATGCACAAATTCAAAGGCGGACGCGCCCTGAGCCTGCAAGTCGCCTACGACGACCTGCTCGACGAACTCGGCATCACCATCGGAGCCAACGCATGAGCACCGCACGCAAGCCGGCCATCACCCGCACCACCGGCCACCCTGCCGACGCCATCCCCGAACGACCCGCGGTCGTCACCACCCAGACCGCGCCACTCGAACCAGCACCGAACGTCCCGTTGCAACAGCCGGCCGCGCAGGCCGGGGGAGCGGCCGAGCGACTGACCGAACAGCACAACGTCAGAATCAGGCCCTCCACCAAAAACCGTCTTGGCAAAGCCGTCGACAAACTGCGCTACGAAACCGGAGACCGCACCATCAGCATCGCCTCCATTACCGACCAAGCCCTCGACGCCTACCTCACCCAGCATGGCTGCTAGCTAGCCGTGCTAGCGCAGATAGCAAATGCTCTCAACTGCGTAAACAGGTTCATGGAACCCGACATGTCAGACGGGAGCCGGACGACTCCGACTAGGTCTGCGCGGAGCAGACCACGAAAACCGGCGTCGGCCACGCCCTACACCGCGATTTAGACTGCCCAACGTGGGGGAACACATCGCGGTCGACGGTGAGGGCCTGCTGTCCCATGCCGGTGTCTGCGACATCTCGGCATCGAAGATCCCCGTCTTGGCCCCCGCGGCCGCCGGCCACCTGACCCAGGCAACCACCGCGACCGTCGCTCATGGTCACGCGCTGATCGACGCCGCCGCAGCCCAACTGGCCAGCCGGGCCACCGCGACCGGTACGGCGCTGCGCGCCGCCGCCGGGAAGTACGTCAGCACCGACAACGGCAACGCACAGTCCATCAGCACCACCGTTCAGGTCTGATGCCCGCGGCCGCAGGCGGTTCCCTGACCCGTTCCGACGTCGAGGCCTGGGGCACCACCCACCTCGAGGCCGCCGCGACACACTGGCGCTCGACCGCAGCGCACTGGGAAGGCCACTTCGAGACCATTCACACCGGCATGCTGCGACCCGGCGGCACCACCTGGGAAGGCACCGCCGCCGATGCCGCGGCCGAGCGCAGCTGGGGCGACCTGGTGAAAGTCCGGGGCGCAGGTGACGCGCTGTACGCAGCGGCTGGCCACGCCACCAACGGCGCCGGCGACATCGCGTGGGCCAAACGCCAGGCGCTCGACGCGATCGCGGAAGCCGAAGAAGCCGGATTCACTGTCGGACAAGACTTCTCGGTCACGGACAAGTCGGCTGGCGGCCTACTGCGGAGCACCGCCGCCCGACAACAGCAGGCGCAGGCCTTCGCCACCGAAATCAGTACCCGCGTGCAGGCACTCGTCGCGATCGACCAGGCGGTCGCCACACGGATCAGCGGGGCGCTGGCACCACTGGACGCGATGAAGTTCACCGAACCCGCGGGCGCGCCGCCGGCGGTCCCGCCGGCGAAGGATCACGAGCCGGTGGTGCAGGCGGCGGGGTTCGGGATCAAGCAGGACGTACCTGCGCCGACGCCTGCCGTGCCGCCGGGCCCGAACGCCGCAGACATGAAGGGCGTGCTGGACAAGCTGCCGCAAGGGAGCCAGCCCAACATCAGGGAGGTTCGCACTCCCGAGGACTTGCAGGCTCTGAAGCGGTGGATGACGCAGAGCGGCGTCGATGGCCAGAACCGCTACGGAGACCCGGGTAGGGGCACGTGGAAGGTCCTTCCCGACGGCAGCGAAGTCGGCGAACGCTACGCCGCGAAATCTACCGGCACCAACTCCCTCGACATCGATCTCAAGAGCGCTAACGGGGCAGAGCACTGGAAGGTGCACATCAATCCGAAGACCGGCGGCGTTCCGGAAATCCCTACGCCCAAGGCGCCGCCGATCGAGCCGCAGGCACCGAAAGCAACGCCGGCAGAACCGAACTCGCCGAGAGCACCGGTCGTCGAACGGGCCCCAGAGATCGGGGGGAGGGGATGGGGTGGACCGTCAGCGGAACCTCTCGGTCCGCAGCCGGTGCACCCACCCGGGAGTATTCACCACCATTTCCCGATCCTGGGCGTTGACGACCCGGAAGAGAACCCGCGTGACTTCGAGGGGCACTCATGACGATGATGAACACGAGGAGCATGAAGTGATGACAGAACAGCAGACCAGTACGCAGGAGACACTGCGTGAGGACATCCTGGGCATGGGGCTCGACGATTACGTGTCCATGGCCGACGTTCTGGCATGTATCGCTAACGGCGCATCGGCCGACGCCCTCGCTCCCTACAAGCAGCTGGTGGTCGACACCGTGCGATCGCTGCTGGTCGACGGACTTGCGGTGGTGGGTGACATCCCCGGAAGAGATGACCCTGGGTTCAAGCCATGGCCAGGCAGCGTCGATGAGGTGATGGCACGGTTCATCACGCTGTTCGTTGACCGGTACGAGGACCGGATCGAGTGGGAGTACCGGATCTGGATCAACCTCACCGACGCGGGTGAGCGGGTGGCCGCCGAGGCGCGACAACAGCGCCAATGACAGCCCACAACGGAATGCGGCTAGGGAGGGAGGCCGCCGCGGTGGCCGAGTCCGCCGTAGCCATCGCCGGCGGCGTAATCGATCCGTTCACCCGGGAACTGGTCGCCAAGATGGGGCGCGGCGAGCTCACCGGGGATCAGGCCGCCGCAGAAATCATCGCCCGATTCGTTCCGCCAGGGCCGTACCCTCGAACTACATAGCTACAGACTTCCGCAGTTCGGGCTAGCGGGGAAAGGTGTCACCGTGACGACCGGCAGCAAGGACCAACCCGACCCCGAGGCCCGCGGCCGATCGACCGGGTGGGTGCGCTACGACCAACTCGAACGCAAAGAAACCCGGTTACGCACCGATCAGTTCAGCCGCCTCACCGAACTCAGTCGCGGCCTCAACCGGCAACGACAAGGCCGCGGAGAGCGGATCACCGAAAACACCCTCATCCGCGTCGCCATCGATCTGCTCCTGGCGCGGAGCGTTGACCTAGCCGGCGCCACCGAAGCCGAACTCCGAAACTCTCTGGGGCTGTAATCCGCACATCTAACCTGTACTCTGTAAGTTACAGACTTTGTTGCTTGCGGAGTTGTCCGGCTAGGAGGGGTTCTCATGGCCCAATACATCCAGTATTCGTCGGACCAACCCCCGGCCAAGATCGATCCGGAAGAACAGTTCCAGCAGTACCTGGAAGTCATCGGCCAACTGCTCGACAACCCCAACGACCCCGCCGCTCTTGAGCGTGCCCAACGACTCATCGGCGATCACCTCGCCCGCGAGGAGTACTACGGCCGACTATGCCGAGTGCACTACGGGCAGCTCGGCAAGGTCGTAAACCTCAGTTTTCACAAAAACGTCGCCTACTGCGGCGTGTCTTGATTCAGCATCATCGCTCTGGGTGGCAGTGTCAGATTCATGCCAGCTCACTACAAAGGCGATCGCCTCGCCCATACGATCCGCCCACCCCGCGCGGTCAGTGACGCGCTGCGCGCCGAAGCCAACTCGCACGGTCTATCCCTGTCCCAGTACGTCGTCGATCTGCTGGCCCTTCACGTCGGCCGGCCCGATCTCGTTCGCGACCTGGGCCATACAGACGAGGGGCTGCCACTGGCGATGTGACACCGAGCCCGGCCCGAAAACTCTTCTGTCTTGGATGGCCTCGGGCGGGCATATGTGACATCTGAATAGCCGGTGCACGGGCTTTTAGGTCCGTAGACGACGAAGGCCCCGCCTAGGGCGGGGCCACGTCTGGAGATTCGAACTGAGTTAGCGGCTCGGTTCCGGTTCTCCGCACCATCCCCGAAGGGACTTTGCTTTGTCGAGCAAGTCTCACGGTAGCGCACGCGCGTATGGCTTACCAGCTAACCCGCGCAACCAGTGCGCAAACCGTGACCAATCACTTTCACGCGGGCGCCGCAGTGCACCTGTATTCGTCGCACCGGACACCACGGTGCACGCACACGCCGCCGCGGCGGACACCGCCACCCGTTGGCGCCGCTGGATCGAGCGCGTCGGCGCCCGGGCCGCCACACCGCGCCAGCCAGTGTGGTCCAGCCGCCAGTCCTGGCTGGACAGCCTGCGCGACTGGGCACAATCCCGAGCACTGGCCACGGTGTGCACCGCCGAACGGGCGTCGATCACCGCGACCACGCTGCTAGCCATCGCCGCGGTCATGGCCGAGCACGCCGACCACACCACGGGCCGGCACGTGGCCATCACCCGCGCCACCATCGCCGAGCGCATCGGCTGCCACCCGAACACGGTCTCCACTGCGTGGGCGGTGCTGCGAGCCTCCGGTTGGGCCGTCGAGGCTCAACGCGGCCACGGCTCCCCGGGTACACCGAGCGTCGGCCGGCGCCCCTCGGTGTATCACCTGGTCCCGCGCCGCCCGTCGTCCGTGCCTGTGGCACCGGAACCTGTGGAGCTAAGGGGACTCGAACCCCTGACCTCCGGCGGCACTGTGGAGAATTGTGACCTACCGCCGTCAGGCGGTGTTTATTTCTTACCTCCCGTAGGGAGTAACTCACCAAGCGCGCACTCGCGCGCGGAAAATTCACCTCCCAAGCGGAAAAGCCGGCGCTGGCGCGCCGAGCCCCGACCACTGGGGCTCCAGCGGCTGGCAGCGCAGGTCCTCGTCCGCTGCCCGGTACTCAGAGACGGGCATGTCGGGGCCATTTGCGACGTGCTCACGACCGCGGGGATCGACCCCGCGGTATGGACCGCCCGCGACGTCCAGGACGAGCTCGAAGCTGAGATGCGCCGCACCGGCGGAACCTGGCCCGACCAGGTCAACAACCCGGGGGCATTCCTGGCCAGCCGATTGCGCCGGCTCGGAAGTTTCGCCGGACGCCAACCAGCGAGGGCTGCATCTCCACTACGCACCTCCGCGCCCGAAAACGCGAAGCCGCCGAAGCCGGCTGGTGCGGTCACCGGGACAGGCCGCGCCGAGGCCTTCGCCGAGCTCGCCGCCGCTCGTCGCCGCGCCCAACATCGCCGCACCGCGGCCGCCGCCTCCGAAGCCGCGCGGCTCGACGCACTCATCGCCACCGCCCGTGCGGTCAACCCACACAGCCAACCCATCACCGTGTGGCGGTAGACCGAGATTCCCGGCCCGCCAATCGCGTCACGAACCAAAGTCCATGACCGCGCGCCCTACCGTAGAAAACACCACAACAAAGGGGGAAGAACACATGGGAACCAAACTCACCGTCACCCTGGCCAACGGTCAGAAAGACGAGCTCCAGGACGCCGTCCACAGCATCACCGACGCGGGGGTCCTCACCATCAGAGTCCGCAAAAACGGCTTAGAAGGCACCCAGGTCCGGACCTACAGCCCACCGGCATGGGTTTCGATCGAGACCACCGAACCGTTCGACAACCTGGGAGTCAACAACCTGACCGTCGGAGGCGGCGGCACGTTCGACGGACCAATCAAGTTCGGAAGGTAAAAGCCCCCGACTAGCGATCAGAACCATCCTTGGACCTGCGGATTAAAAGTCCGCAGGTCCAATTTTCTTACCCCGGAAACCCCGCTAGATCATTTGCTGACGGCCCGCTCTGGCTGAATCGTCAGAACACCCACTCCGATGGCGGACCTGGTGGCCACGCCATGGTCAGACCCGGGATTCGCCCCGACCGAGTGCCATTGACGAGCCAGTCCAAAACCTGATCGGAAGCGCGCTGTCGCTGCGCGCCAACGCGCGCAGCAGCCGCCCCTCCAACCCCACACCCTCATCACTCACCCACAACCACCGCCCTCTCATCCCCACTTCCCCAACTCACCCCACCCTCACACCTCACGCCCCAAACCTCCACCCTTCGCCCCACCCAAGCCCAAGCCTCGCCCAACAGCCCTAACCGCTATAAACGATTGGCACATTTGCACAAGGTGTGCAAGGCTGGTCGTGGCCGCGCGGGGCGCGTCCACCGACTGTTCGTCCCCGGGTCCGGTAGCCGACGTTGCGTGAGCGTGGAGGGAGTCAGCGATGTTGACGATTTCCAAGCTCAGTCGGTGGAGCGTGAACTACTACGAGAAGACCGCGAACGAGGCGCAGCAGGCCTCGATGGACCGCCAAGCCGCCGGCGGCGGTTTGGGCGAGTACTACTCCGAGAAGGACACCCGTGCACCGCAGTGGCTGGTGGCCGGGGATCGGCCGGCAGTTGGTGAGCTCACGGGTTTGACCGAGTCTGATCTGGCTGGCGGGTTTGCTGACGGCAAGGTGGTGACCCGGTGGCTCGATGATGGGATCGCCCCGAACGGGGCGACTGGACGAGCCTTCGGGAAAGGCTCGGTGCACGGGTATGACTTAACGTTCGCTGCCCCGAAGAGCGTGTCGCTCATGCGGGCCCTGCTCGATGACGATGTGACCGAGAAGATCATCGCCGAAGCGCACATGAAGGCCGTGAACGCGGCGATGGAGTACCTGAGCCAGCACGCCGGCTACACGCGGGTGCACAACCCGGTCACTGGTGAGAAGGATTTGCAGCGGCTACCCGGCTTGGTGGGGATCGCCTATCAGCATGAGACGTCGCGGTGCGGTGATCCGCACCTGCACACTCACCTGCTGGTGCCGAACAAGCAGGCCCGCGCGGACGGCACGCTGGTGTCACTCGACGGCAACACCCTCGTACATGAGGCCAAAGCCGCCGGCGTCATCTACCACGCCACGCTGCGCCAGGAACTGCATCAGCAGCGCGAGCTGGAGTGGGAGCACGTGGACCCGCGCACCGGGATGGCCGACATCGCCGGCGTGACGCGGGCGTGCATCAAGGCGTGGTCGCGGCGCTCGACGCGGCTGCGCGAATGGGCGCGCGACAACCTGGTCCTGGTCGATGGGAAACCGACCGCGCAGCAGCTCGCCGCGGCGCAGAAAGCGACGCGGCCGCGCAAACCGGAATCGCTGCCGTGGGCTGAGCTCAAAGCGCAGTGGCGCGGCGATGAGCGCGGTTTGGAGCTTGACCGCGCCGCGCATCACGAAGCGAAACGCGAACGGCGCGCCGCGAAACCGCTGAACCGCGCGCATCTCCTGGAGGCCGCCGCGCAGATCGACAAATCCGCGTTTACCCGCGCGGACATGGTCGAGCTGGTCGGCGCGCAGACCCCGGTCGACGCCCAAGGTGATGTGCGCGAGCTCATCGAAAACAGCGTGGACATGGTCGCTATCCGCGTCAGCGAGCCGCGGCAAGCGCACCAGCGCGAAGGGCATGTGCGGTACACCGTGGACGCGATCATCGCCGAAGAAGAACGCGTTTTCGGCATGGTTGATGCGCGCGATAACCGCGCGCGCATCGACCTGCGCGGCGAAGATGTCGCGGATTTATCCGCGGATCAGGCCCGCGCTATCGCGCATATCGCGCATTCACCGTGGTTGGTGCAGCCGCTGCAAGCGCCTGCCGGCGCGGGCAAAACGCACTCACTCAAAGCGCTGCGCGCGGGCGCGAACCGCGGCGCAAAAGAGGTGCTGGTGCTCGCGCCGACCGGCAAAGCCGTCGACGAGGCGATGCAAGGTGAGGCCGGCGACCGCGGGCTGACGGTGACCAAAGCCCTGGGCAAGATCGGCGATGGCACCCTGGACATCACCGGCCGCACCGTCATCGTGGTCGATGAAGCGTCCATGGTCGGCACCCCCGATCTGAAGAAACTGCTGGCCGCCGCGACCAGTGCCCGGGCGAAAATGGTGCTCGTCGGGGACCCGTATCAGCTGGCGCCGGTGAACAAGCGCGGCGGCATGTTCGAGCACCTGTGTGACACCTTGCCCTGGTCGCAGCAGCTGTCGCAGGTGTGGCGGATGCGCGACCCCGAAGAACGCGGTGCCTCCCTGGCGGTGCGCAACGGCAACGGTAAACGCCTATCCAAGGCCGTCAAGTGGTACCGCACCCATGACCGGCTGCACACCGGTGACGAGATCGCCATGGCCAAAGACGCGACTGACGCCTACATCGCGGCGCGAGCCGGCGGGAAAGACGCGGCGATCATCTGCGACCGGTGGGAAATCGCCGATGCGATCAACCGCAAGCTGCACACCCACTACACCAAGGCCAGCCGCCCGGAATCGGTGCAGGTGGCCCGCGATACCTCCACCCAGAACACGCCGACCGTGCGGGCCGCCCGCGACCAGGACGTGCGGGTCGGGGACATCATCATCAGCCGCCGTAACGATCCGACCATCGAGGTCAAACCCGGCCGGGACCACCAGCGCGGCGATCGAGTCGATGAGGTCCGCAACGGCAACCGCTGGATCGTCGCCGACGTCGACGCCAAGAACGGGCGCATTGCGGCCGCCCGGCTCACCGACACCGCCCGCGTCGTGTTCGAGGGCGACTATCTGCGTGAACACATCACCCTGGGCTATGCCACCACGCTGCATTCGGCTCAAGGCATCACCGTGGGCAACTCCACCACCGAAGGGGCGGCGTTCACGCTCCTGTCCGAGCGGGCCACCCGGGCCATGGCCTACGTCGGCACCACCCGCGCCAAAGACCACAACCACGTCTACATCTACCAACCACAGACAGGCGAAGCCGATCACCAGCACAGCCAGCCCGTCGCCGGCGAGGACATCCACACCCTGCACCGCGGCAACAAACACACCGCCGCCACCCTGTTCAGCAGCATCCTGGCCAACGACGACCGGCCACGCACCATGCACGCCGAAGCCTCACGCACACAACGCATTCAGCTCCCCCGGCTCATCTCCGAACTGCTCGCCCGCGACGACCAACGCTGCGAACAACGCAACGACGCGCACCACGCCGAAACCGCCGCCGACCGGGCCCGCAACCAGGCCTGGGCACGGATGGCCGACCGTGAGCGCCAACAAGACGCCGAACAAGCCATGAACCGCGAACGCAGCAACGACGGCGACGGCCTAGAGCTATAGCAAACGGCCGCGCATGACGCGCGACCGTTTAAGGATTGCGACGCGGGGCGTTAGAGCTGCAAATCGCGGGTCATCAGCGCCCGAGTGTAGCCTTCCACGGCCGCTGAAATCTGATGAAAAGTGCTCAGCAGCAACACATCATCGGCAGTCCACAACGCACACGCCTCCAAGGCGCACCACCGCGGCATCGCATACATTCCTACTTCCGATTTGGCGCATACCAGGGCTACCTCCACCCTCGATGCCCATGTCGGTGCAGCGGTCGCGGGCAGCGCGGCGACTTCGAAGCCGGTGCTCGCGTCGTACCGTGTGTGCGCGCGGACGTGGCGCTGATCAAACTCGTAGTGCAGCCGCGACTGGGCCATCGCCAGCGGCGACCGCGCGGCGACGTAATTCAGCACACCTGCTTCGTCGCCACCTGCCCATCCCGCCGCCGAGGCCGCCGCCGACACGGTGATTTCCGCAGCTTCCAGCAGTTCGTGCAGCCGCGCGTCGTAGTCGACAACGTTCGGCGGGTTCGTCATAGCGTGTAGACCGTCTCTGATGCGGTTGCCGACTCCCCGACCTCGCGCAACAGGTGCTGACTCTGTTCGTCCGTCGACTGGAACCGCAGCACCCCATCAATGGTTGCTGCTTCGACTTTCGGTCCCTGCCCAGCGAACACCGCCGCCAGCTCGGTAACCACCGCTTCCAGCGCCGTAGTCTCAGCCACACCCAGCCCATCGAACGGCGACCCTGCGGTCACGGTGGGCACGCCACCGGATGCCCGTGTCGCCATATGTTCCAGGACGGCGTCCGATGAGTCAGCGGCACTGCGCATCGTCTGCGAGTTCACTTTGATGACCGGAGCCATGTCTACTCCCCTCTTGGCTTCACCTGCGGTGTGCTGTTGATGGACTTCATCAAATACGCCAGCTCGGTGAGCTGCACGTTCCCGTGTTCCCAGAGCAGTAGCAGCTCGCACAATCGGGTTAGGTCATGGCTCGCCCGCACGAACGCCGACGCCGGCGCATCGTCGACACCGAAGCCGGGTCGAAGGCCGTTACCCATCGCAATGATTTGGATCATGGCTTCGCGCAACGTCTTCCACGATTCCGGGCGAGGTTTCCTCCCGTCCTTGAGCGTGGCCATGATCTCGCGGATCACCGGTGGCACCGCCAACTCACGCACCATGCCGGCGCGTTCCAGCACAGTTCGCACGGCCACCTGAGTTTCGGCCCACGCTTTCGATTGACCAGTGCGCGGGCCGTCGCCAACGCCATTCAGCTCCGCATACGCGACTGGGTCCACGGTCTCCAACCGATGCATATGCGCCCCATCCAACGGCGATGACGGCGCCATGTCAGCAAGCGGTGAGGAAACAGACCGCGTCACCTCATCGAAATGCGGGACCCCGGCCGCCCGAGCAGGCATCACCGAGCCACCATCGTCGGTCGACACGGCCAGCGCCCACAACTCAGCCGAGGGATCAGTCTCCGCACACGCCTTCGCGTAGGCAATGATCGGCTCAGCCGGGTTCGCCCAGGCAAACCACTGAGACCGAAACTCTTGCGACAGAGTGCGATCGGCGAACAGCATCCGCGCCGAACGAGGAATAAACATCTCGGCTGGGATGTAGCCCAATCCGTCCCCGTTGTTGATGATCGTCTCTACACCTGAGCGTGTCTTGAAGACGCCAACGGCCCAGTCCATGAATGGGAACAGTCGCGAGTCATGCAGCAGCTGTTGCAGAATCTGCGTAGCCGACTCCAGCAACGGGTCCGGCAGCGATGACCGGATGCTTTCGACTGTCGCACCTGCGGACGCGCCCACACCAGTGCCCACCACACCCGGAGGAACCGGCGCGACCGGGCCCCCCGCGCTGCCGCCACCAGCGGCAGCCGGGACACTCGGAGCCCCCGACGACGCCGGCGTCACCGCCGGCCCAGCCACCGGTGCACTGCGCGGGATATCAGATCCGAACGGCGGCAGCGAACCCATGGGTGCAGAAGGCATACCCCCACCGCCGACAGGGCCAGACGGCAGAGGCGCAGCAACAGGTGTCGCTGCTGGCGCAGACACCGGTGCACCACCCGCGGCCGCCACAGGTGCAGGCCCTGTCGGCATTGCCCCCGCGGGCGCACCAGCCCCAGGGGGAGCTGGCGGCGGCTGTGCCGGCGCGAACGTCGCAGGAGGCGGCGCTCCCGCTGAACCCAGGCCGGCGCCAAAGCCTTTCGAAAAATCAGTCGACAACGGGGGCGGCGCGGCCGAAGACGCCGAAGGCGGAGCCATAGAACCCGGCCCGCTCAGCCCACCAGAAGGCAGCCCCTGCGGGAAACCACTGCCAAGACCAGCAGGCATCCCGCCGCCACCACCACCCATACCGCCACTAGACGGCAGCTTGAAACCACCACCGCTTGGCGACCCGAACCCTGACCCGTTACCACCGGCCGCCTGTGCCACGGGCGTCACCGACGAAGGCGATCCAGCTGGGGACGCAACGCCGGTGCTGTCGTCCGCCCCGCGAGCTCGATGCCCGGCCGTCTGATCCGCATCGTGTCCAGAGGCGCTTACGGGCTCAGATTTCCCGCCCGGTGATGCAGGACCCTTTGGTGCGTCTGGTTTTTCGTCCGGTTCAGTGCCCGGCCGGTGTGATGCTGTTTGTCCTCCTATGCCCATACCTTCGGGCATGTTTCCTGGGCCTGGTTTGCCGCCACCTCCGCCGAGCGGGTGCTTGCCGATGTCGAGCGGAGTGTTGCCGGTACCGAACCCGGTGGCCTGTATGCCTGGCTCGGCGGGACCATGACTCGATTGTGCTTCAACGGGTTTCGGCGTGATCGAGGTGACTGGGGCAAACGCTACTTCTCGCGCCGCGCACGCCGTAGCTGACGCTGCGTGCGCGGCCGCGCGCGCACGCGCGATCACCGCCGTGCGCGCCTGCGCCAGGGCATGTTGGTTGCCGCGCAGCGCCGTTTCGAGTGCGTCTATCTCCTCTTCGGCCTGGCGGTCGATCTCGTCTAGTTCCTCACGCAAGCTCGAGCTAAGCTCCGCGATCTCAGTCAGAGCGCGAGCTGCAACGAAATACCCGTCATCGGCTTGATATGTTGCGAGCGAAGCCAATTCATACTGTTTTCCGCAGAATCCGTTGACGAACTCCCCGGCCTCTGTTGCGGCGACTGAGGTCGCTAACCCCCGCAGGCGTACAGCGCCCTCCAGGTTCTCGACGCCCTTGGCGTGCAGTGCCTCAGCTGCGGTTTGGTAGGCGCCTGGGTCGGTCCGCGGCCACACCTGGCCAAGGATCTGTGCCGAGTACTTGCGCGTGGGTATCGACGCCGGAGCGCTGATCGCTACCACTTGACCCCCAGCCCGCGGCACACCGACAACGGCCCGCTATATGCGCCGCTGCTATCGGAATAGATGGCGTCGTCGTACGGCTGCCACGGTCCAGCGGCCACGTCGGCAATCAGTAACCGCTGATCATCGACGAAACGTTGCAGCGTGCGGTGGAGATACGGATCGGCATCTGGATGTGCGTCAATGATCGGCTGGATACGACGGACCCAATTCTGTGTATCCGCAACATATTTTGGGGTGGCGGCATCACGCTCAGGCGAGCCTGTGTGCCCCGACTTCACCCACGCGTTGGTGGTTGCGTCGCTTTCCGTCATCAACGGTGCGATCGCTGAACATAAATCGCGATTCGCCGCCGTGGTGTCGGCGGCGCTCGCCGTAGGCGACGGAGTCGCCGAGGCGGCCACCGACGCTGACGGTGTGCTCGGTGTCCGTGTCACACCGACGATTGCCACCACCAGGGCCACCGTCCCGATACCCACCCCGAGCAAACCGCTCCACGACCACTTGGGCCGCGGCGTCGGTTCCGGTGGCGGCGGCCAGGTCGGAGGCACCCCCGTACTCCGCTGCGGATACATATCCCCAGCATAAAGCCCACGACCGACAGGTCAGTGCACAACTTTCTGACACCCGGATATCGAGGGTAAACCGGCTAACGCAGACACCCAGCAAGTCCCTGCCTACACTGATTTAGTCCCACCGCAGCTAACAAACATGCCGCTCCTTCGCCTCCCTGCCCCGGGCGGGACGATTGTCCTCAACGGTGGGGTGGCCCCTGTCAAGGCCAACGCCGCTCCGCGGTCGACCACGGTCGAGCCTTGACTGTGACCACCCCACCGGACAACTCGCCCTTATCCGGGGCAGGGAGGGTGAGAGCTGAAAACTACTTAGCCGCAGTACATTTCAGGTGCGCGAAAAAGAAATCAACGTAGGACTGCGCCTAACTCGCCGGAGGACGGAGGAAACCAGTAGCCGATGATCGCCACGACCACCGCCACCACCACTGCGACGATCTCTTTATCAACGCCTGGCCACGCCCGCATCACACCTACCGCGACGACGCCGGTGCCTGCGAATAGGCACAACACCAGCCACCGCCGCCAGGGGATTTTCCAGGGCCTACTCTCCCCGTCACCGCGGAATCGATGTAACCTCGTCAACGGAACCTCTCCTTTCGTATACGCACCTGATCGGGGAATCCATTGCGGGGCCCCTGCTGTAACAGGGGTCCCGCTGCATATGACGGGTGTAACGCTAGGCGCCGTCGATGCAATGCACTAACCACTAACCATGTCCTTTCCTAATCGTTGGGTTGCGCGGACAGCCCTATTGAAGGCCCTCCCATCGCGAAAAATCCATCAACCAAGTCACATTCGCCGGAAACTCGTTCGCAACACCTCCCCCTGCCCTCCTAACTCGCTCGTATCGCGGGGGCGCATCTCCATCTAAGACCCACCCCACCGCTTGCAGCCACGTCCAAAACTATTGGTCTGAAAAATTCTTCAAACCCACTCTCGGGTACCGGCTGCACACATCACCGGACCATCGTGAACACGGCGCATCCTTACCGCAAGCAGCAACGGCACCGTGGGACAACCGGTTTCGTCGAGATTCCCTAGCTCCATCTTTCAGCGCACGTCGAGCTCTCCTGGATGTAAGTGTCGGGGATTCCGAACGATGGTGGGGAGACACGCCGTACATGAATCGGACTCTCATATCGTCGCACGGAGTTTCGGCAACTTGTCCGCATAAGACGATCCTTCGAGGCCCGCAGCCGGTAATTAGCGCCGGTGCGGGACACTCCGACGCGATACCTGGCACACCGTTCTCTGTCATGCCCTGAACGCTAGACACCGACCGTGCAAATCAACGAATGATGATGGCCGAATTGCACGAACTTTTTTCCTTAGGCTTCGCGGGCGAGAAACGGCGACTCGGCCGCGTCGATGCCAGCCATCGATCATCGGTAATTGCGATGATCGATGGATGGCGGACAAGGTGTGGCCCTTCGAGGGCCATTTCGTAGTTGGAGGATCCGGCCTCTACGTAACGACAGGATGCCTGGGTCAGACGGTCGACTCACACACCGCGGGTCATGACCTCACCATCGGTCTACCGCAAGTCGACAGGACACCTGATCCGATTCCTGCAGAGATCCGTTCAAAGCTAAATGAGCCCCACGTGCCCCGGTGGAATCTCATGCCGCCGATCTGGACGTATGGGCCCCGAAACTCGACGGAACGCCACGAAGAAGAACACATGATGGACCCTGTCTGGGGTGGCGTGCTGGACGACGGGAGCGCAAGAGTTGTTTATCCCGAGACCGCACGAGACAACGCCGTGGTCCTCCGCTGTCGATTCGCTACGACGTTAACCACGACCGACGACGAAGAGTTCGAGGCGGCCGCCCAGAGGTTCCTTGGTGAGCTCGACGACTATTGGACGCGGTTCACATCATGGGTTGGGCTCCTTACGGGGCAAGACTTCGTTGGCCTTGGTGGAGATTCAGGCGGTCTTACTCGCACGCGCCCGCTGTTCACCTGGGCGGGTGACGAGGATGGCCAGCGGGTGGACATGAGATGGCGCTACTTTCCGCCGCCGATTGGGGGGATTCCCCAACGCCAGCTGCGGTTGGACGAGCTGCAGAAGTGCGCGTCAATCGCGGCCAACCAAGCACCTCCAGCCGAGTGGCTCCTTATTCGCGACAGTCGCTCGCTCTTGCGTGCAGGTCAGAACCGCCGAGCGATTATTGATGCAGGGACGGCCGCAGAGATTGCGATGACGACGCTGATCGACCGGTATCTCTTTGCCGACGGTGTTACCGAACAGGTAAGGAAGGCATTGATGGACAGGTACCGGGCGCTTGAAGGTCGCGAATCGTTGATACGGATATTGAGGCCGGGCGTTCTGTCAGACCAGTTGAAGCGGGATCTGATCTCCCCGCGGAACCGGGCAACTCATGCTGGCCGTGAATACACCGGCATCGAGGCGGAGGCCGCAGTCGAAATGGCAACCACGATCGTCGAAGCGGCGCACCCGTTCCTGGCCCTGCTGTCTCAGGGCGGTCAGGCCGCAAGGTGAACCCGTTCTTCGGGCGATCCTCCGGCCTGTCTCGTTTCTAGAGAAACGAGACGAGGCCGCGGGCTTCCGCCCCCTGCCTATCGGCCCAGGTCGCGGTGTCTCATTTCTTGTCTCACACCGCGTGTCTCAAATCCTCACTGTCGGTAGATGGTGAGACAGTCCAGATATGGCAGCGATCATCGGGTATGCCCGCGTCAGCACCACCGGCCAGGACCTCGCGGCGCAACTGGCCACCTTGGCGGCCGCCGGCGTCAACGAGGACCGGATCTACACCGACAAACTCTCCGGCGCCGCCAACACCGCACGCCCCGGCCTGGCCGCCCTCCTGGGCTACGCCCGCGACGGCGACACCGTCGTAGTCACCGCGATCGATCGACTCGGCCGATCAGCCGCCGAAGTCACCCGGACCATCGCCGAACTAGGACAGCGCCGAATCCTGTTGCGCGCCATACGTGAAGGCATCGACACCAACACCCCGACAGGCAGGGCTGTGGCCGCCATCATGGCCACCCTCGCTGAACTCGAGCTCGAGCTAGGGAAAGAACGGCGCGCCGCGTCACGCGAGTCCCGCCGTGCCCGCCAGTTGCCGGCCACCAAACCCCACAAGCTCAGCGTCGAACGCCAAGAACAACTGCGCCGCCTGGCCGCCACCGGCGAACCGGTCGGCGAGCTCGCCGCCGCTTTCGGTATCGGCCGCGCCACTGCGTACCGCTATATCGCTCAGAACGCCTGCGGCTGAACGGTTTTCGCGCCGTGTCGCATGTCACGTTGATCAGCTGAGTCGTTTTGTGGAATGCTATTGCCGTCGACGGACTGCGCCTAAAAGCCGGTCCGTTTTTTCGTGCCCGGTGCAGGGCAACACGCCGAGCTCGCCGGGAATCCCCGTCTTTTGGTGTGCTCATAAGTACGCTATGGCCGGGACAAAGTTGTGTCTAAATCTATGTCCCCAGCCGGTTTAGCCGGCTTTTTTTATGCCCAAAACCGGATTCGCCGGACGGGCTCTCCGGGTGTCTTCGCCCTGCTCGAAACCACTTTTGAGTACTTGGTGTGGCACCCATCTGCCTCAAAACAAGGAGGTAATCATGTCCGCTGTTACGGACAACGCATGGCACGTGGTGCTGGCGGCGCTGCTGCTGTTCGCGCCGCTGGTCTACGTCGCCGTCCTCGGCGCACGCGAGGAACCGACACAACGCCTGGTGGCGTTTGTCCGGGCTCTTGCTGCGCTCGTCGACGCCTTCCGCCAGGGTGGCCCGCGTTCGTGACCGGCACTCCCCCGCCGATAGAGGAACTCTGATGACGTAGGCCCTGTTGGGGACGCCGATCGTCTATCGCGTCCCGACCAGCCGCAAGACTTCTTGCCTCGCAGTTCGAGCATGCGCTCGGACAGGCGGGGCTTCTTTGTGCCCAAAACACGGAACCCAGGTAGAGCAACCACCGGAATTTATAGATGCTTGCAGATGCTGTTGGCATGTGCCTATGCTGTAAGCATCATCAGCAACTATCAACAAGGAGTGTGATCCACGTGACTCACTACATCCAACTCGGCCAGGACGACGTCCCGGGCATCCGCGACGCGGTGGACAACCCGTACAACTGCGAGATCACCGTGGTGGTGATCGACATGCGCAACTCCACGGGCCAGAAGTTCACTAAGTCTGGGATCGCCTGGAACTCGGAGTTCCTCAAGGTCCACCAGGTGCTGCAGAAGGGTCTGGCTCTGCTTGACGAGCTGGGCATCCGCTACGCCATGTCGTTCGGTGGGGACGGGATTACCGTGGTGATTGACACCAACAGCGGCGCTCATCACCTGATCAACATGGTGATCGCGGTCCTGGAGGAGATCGACGACTTGAGCACCGCCCGCAACGGCTCTCCGACGGGGCAGATCGACGCCAAGCTCTCGGCCGGCATCGCCACCGGCGAGGGATACCGGTTCCGTCCGGATCACCACGGCGGCATCGAGCACTTGTCCTCGGCGATCGACCGCGCATCCCGGCTGTGTTCGGTGGCCTCCCCCGGGGCGCTGTTCATCGACCCCGACACCGCCAACAGCGCCAACATGCGGATGGTGAGCTCCTCACTGGGCCGATTCATGCGGCACCGGCCCGAGGACTACCTCGGCGAACGACAGTCGGTCCAGCTGCGTGGCGTGCCCGAACCGGTCGAGTACTTCGAGATCAACTGGGGCCGCCAGCTCTACGGGGTGCGCTCGGCAACGGTCACCGAGATTTCCACCTCGCCGACACCCCCGCCGAGCCCGACTTCCCCGGCGCCGGCCATCACCAGCGCCGGGGTCACCAAGCTCGTCAACGCCGGCGGCGGCGAGCAGTTCGTGGGCACGGTCAAGATTTGGAACAACGACCGCGGCTTCGGCTTCGTGATCGACACCAAGACCGGCGAAGAGTTCTACTTCGGCCCCAAGTCGCTGGTGTACGAGGATGACCGCGAGCACCTGGCCCCCGGGGTTGAACTGGTCTTCGCCTCTACCGGTACCACCGAGGGCGACCGCCGGCGGTTGGCCGCCCCCGTGCTCGTCGTGGGCCAGGAAGCCGACGGCCGCGTGTCCTACATCCACCCGGACAAGCCGTTCGGCTTCATCGTGGTGACCGACGACCGCGGCCGGCAGCTGAAGTTCCACATGGCCGTCCCTGCCGAGGCCCGCCGGACCCTGCACCGCGGCGACGAGGTGTCCTTCACCGTCGCCACCAACGCAGTCGGGGCCCGCGCCCTCGACGTGGAACGCCTCGACCAGACCGACGGAGGTGACGCTGCCGCCTGACCCCGAACACGTTGGTGGCCCGACACTCACACGGTGTCGGGCCACCAACATGTTCGGAGCCGGTCGCACTCAAATGCGGTCGCCGCCGAGCACCTCCTGCGGATCATCATCATCGTTACGGGCGTCATCAAGCACTTCAAGCAGCTCGGTATCCGCATCTTCCTGAGCACGCAGGTCCCGATACTCCGTGATCTCGTTGAGCAATTCCTCGGGATTGTCCATCCCCGGCCGATACCCAGCGCGCTCGAGCATCTCGTCGCGACATAGCAGTTCGGTGACCGCCCGTATCAGGGTTACCCGATCCTGGCGCACCTGCAGAGCGATCTCGTTGAGCAATTCCTCGGGATTGTCCATCCCCGGCCGATACCCAGCGCGCTCGAGCATCTCGTCGCGACATAGCAGCTCGGCGACCGCCCGTACCACGGCAGCTCTGGTGACTTCTGCCGGCGGTGGAACCTCCCGGCTCTGCCGGGGCGGCGGCCCTTCGTCATCCAGGCGACGCTGGTCTCGGCTGTGACGCGGATCATCATGCATGAGGAACCTCCTCGTATCTCACATCCACGATACACACAGCATCTGCAGGCTGCCACGATCCGAATTCGTCCCTGAATGTAATCAACGGGTTTCTAAAGCAGCTCAAAGAAGCTCCTAAAACGCTAGGGTGCTATAAATTCGCTACAATGAACAACAGGACCTCTTAGGTTCTCTAAGAATCTATGGTGGCCTGCGGAATGTCCCTACAACAGAGGAGGAAACCGATGAGTTTTTTCACCACGACCAACAAACAGCACTCCAACAACACCGCTGCCCAAGCGAAGTAGTTAGGAGGAGGTTTCACATGGCCACACGCACACCGTTCACCGTCCGCCTCGAAGAGGACGACTACACCGCCCTGAACGACATCGCCGCCCTGCGCGGCACGACAGCGGCGGAGTTGGCGCGCAAGCTCATCGAGGACGCGATCCCCGCCCTGCTGGATCCCGACGAAATCGAACGGAACATCGAAGCCGAGAAGCGCCGACTGCTCGATGCCGCCGACGCAATCCGCAAACGCCGGGCAGGCGTATAGCCGGATTCCCACGGGCCAGTGCGGCCAATCACGCAGCGGCGGGGCGACCTAAA
>Ga0265327_10001690_pt1 | contig 26378 bp, 25 predicted proteins | sample 41621metaG_FD_202089 | JGI IMG/M metagenome (GOLD analysis project Ga0265327, IMG submission 202089) | Rhizosphere microbial communities from Carex aquatilis grown in University of Washington, Seatle, WA, United States - 4-16-21 metaG | ecosystem: Host-associated > Plants > Roots > Rhizosphere...
AACCTCATGTCAAACGTCCCGGGCCTCTTCGTCCTGGGCGAGGCCAACTTCTCCGACCACGGCGCGAACCGCCTCGGCGCGTCCGCGCTGATGCAGGGCCTGGCCGACGGCTACTTCGTCATCCCTTACACGATCGGCGACTACCTCGCGGGCCAGAAGCCCGGCTCGCGCCCGTCGCCCGACGCGCCCGAGTTCCACGCCGCCGAGGAGAATATCCGCGCCACGACCTCCCGCCTGCTGGGCATCAAGGGCCGCGAGACCGTCAGCCATTTCCACAAGCGTCTCGGCAAGATCATGTGGGAGCACTGCGGCATGGCCCGCACGCGCGCCGGCCTCGAGGAGGCGATCCGGCTCATCCCCGCGCTCCGCGAGGAGTTCTGGGCCAACGTCAACGTCCCGGGCTCCGCCGCCACCCTCAACCAGGCCCTCGAGCAGGCCGGCCGGGTGGGGGACTTCCTCGAGTTCGGCGAGCTGCTCTGCCTCGACGCGCTGAAGCGCGAGGAAAGCTGCGGCGGCCACTTCCGCGAGGAGTACCAGTTCAGCGACGGCGAGTGCAAACGCGACGACGCCAACTTCGGCCACGTCGCCGCCTGGGAATACCAGGGCATCGACCGCGCCCCGCTGCGCAACACCGAGCCGCTCAACTACGAGTTCGTGAAGATGAGCGTCCGCAACTACAAATAAGCCCCAACCCTTTATCCGATGGTCGCCGACAACACCTCCAAGACCCTTAGCGTGACCCTCCGCGTCTGGCGCCAGGCCGGGCCCGACGCGCCCGGGCGCTTCGTCGATTACCCGGCGAAGAACCTGAACTCCAGCATGTCTTTCCTCGAGATGCTCGACGTCGTGAACGACGAGCTCACGAAGCAGGGCGAGGAGCCGATCGCGTTCGCCCACGACTGCCGCGAGGGCATCTGCGGCACCTGCTCCTGCACGATCAACGGCAAGCCGCACGGCCCGGGCCACGGCATCGCGACGTGCCAGACGTACCTGCGCAGCTTCCATGATGGCGACACCATCGTGGTCGAGCCCTTCCGCGCCCGCGCCTTCCCGTTGGTGAAGGACCTGGTGGTGGACCGCGTGGCGTTCGACCAGATCATCCAGGCCGGCGGCTTCATCAGCGTGCGCACCGGCGCCGCCCCGGACGCGAACTCGATCCCGGTGCCGAAGCCCGACGCCGACCTGGCGATGGACGCCGCGGCGTGCATCGGTTGCGGCGCCTGCGTCGCGGCCTGCAAGAACGCCTCCGCCATGCTCTTCGTCGCCGCCAAGGTCTCCCAGCTCGGCCTGCTGCCGCAGGGCCAGCCGGAGCGCGACCAGCGCGTGCTCGCGATGGTGGGCAAGATGGACGAGCTGGGCTTCGGCAACTGCACCAACCAGTACGAGTGCAGCGCCGCCTGCCCGAAGTCGATCAGCCACGATTTCATCGCCCGCATGAACCGCGACTACCTCACGGCCAGCATCCGCGCCACGTTCAAGCCGGCCTCCGCCAGCGCCGGCGGCGGCACGGGCTGAGGCCCTTCCGCAATTCCTGCTCGAACGGCGCCGCCCGCAAGGACGGCGCCGTTTTTTCGTCCGTGTTTCTGTAACTTTTCCCGGGTCGGGGTGTTTTCAGGGCAACCACATCGTTGAACCCATGAAGACCCTTCCCCTTGTCGCCTCCCTCGCCGCGTTCGTCGCGTTTGCCCTGATTCCTTCCCCGGCCATCGCCGGTTCCCTCTGCTTCGCGTTCAGTCTCCTGACGATCTTCGCCGCGGACTACTCCCGGGTGATCAAGCCCCTCGCGCCCAAGGCCGAGCTGGTGTCTTTCACCCGCCCCGCGGTCCCGGCGCGCAATTGCGAGCTGGCGGCCTGATCCCTGCCGGTTCGTCGCTGGAGGACGGTCCCTGCCTTACGGCGGGGACCGTCTTTTTTTGCGCGCTCAGCGCAGCTTGCCCAGGTCCACCGTGCCGTCGGCCGAGGCCTTCAGGTGAAGCTCTATGTCCTCCGTCGCTGAGTTCAGCACGGACTCCAGCCGGTACCGCACCGTCGCCTCGCCGGGCTGGGACGACAACTGCCGCAGCAGGGCGGCGTTCTCCACCGTCAGCACGACGTCCTGCGTCGCGGTGCTGAGCGGGGGCAGTCCGACCGGCGTGCTGCAGGTGGCGCGGCCGACATAGGTGCCGTTGAGGTAGAGCTTGTGGGTGGAGTTGGAAAAGCCGAAGGCGTTGAGGCTCTCGCTGGTGAAGCGCAGGGTCAGCATGACCTGCCCCGCCGGGCCGGTCTTCAGCTCGGCCACGGTCGTCACAATGTTGTCGGGCCGCGTGGCTGAGCTGCAGCCGGTGAGCATGGCGCTCAGGCCGAGCGTGGCGAAGGCGAGGGCGGAGAGGAGTTTCATGGGGCTGTCGTGATGGAAGCCGGCCCGAAACAAACTGCAATCTTCCGCTGCATCTCAGGGCTGCCCGGCGGTGCGCTCATCCGCCGAGGCTTTCAGCCGGGCCGCACGGATGACGGAGGTCCATTTTTCCGCGGATTTCGCGGCGGGCACGGCTTGGATCGGAATTAATCTGCGCCCTCCGTGAAATCCGCGGAAAATCGGGGTTTTGCCCGAACCGGCAGCCTTCGGCTCAGAACACGGTCAGCGCCCGCGCGCTTTCCAGGGCGATCCAGGCGCCGCCCGCGATCAGCAGGGCATAAAGGGCCCGGCGCATCAGCCGGCGGCCCCGCAGCACGGCGTCGTGGAAATCGGTGTCGAGCGCCTTGCGGTTGCTCTCCACCAGGAAGCTCACAAACCGTGGGTTACGATACGGCCCGCGCGCATCCCGTGCCAGGCCCAGGCGCACGGCCGGCCGGTGGAAGAGATGGTTGAGCAGCGCGCGCATCAGGGCTCATATCGGAAATTTGGGGTGGTTCTTTCAAGGGGAAACTCTCTATGGTCCGCCTTTCATAAATTTTTTCACCCGCACCCATGCATCATTTTCATTACACCGGCCAGGACCTGCACTGTGAATCCGTCGATCTGGCCGCCGTTGCCCGCCTCTACGGCACCCCGACGTACGTCTACAGCGCGGCGACGATGACGGACCATTTCCGCCGGCTGCAGGCGAGCCTGTCCGGGCTCGACCTGCAGATCTGCTATGCGATGAAGGCCTGCTCGAATCTCGCGGTGCTGCGGCACTTCGCGAACCTCGGCGCCGGCTTCGACCTCGTCAGCGGCGGCGAGCTCCGCCGGGTCATCGCCGCGGGGGCCAATGTGCGCACCAGCGTCTTCGCCGGCGTCGGCAAGACCGAGGCCGAGATCAAGCTGGCCCTGGAGAACGGCATCTACGCCTTCCACGTCGAGAGCGAGCCGGAGCTCCAGCGCATCAACCATGTGGCCGGCCAGCTCGGGGTGAAGGCGCCCATCGCCATCCGCGTCAACCCCGACGTCGACGCCCACACCCACGCCAAGATCACCACCGGCAAGAGCGACAACAAGTTCGGCATCCCGCTCAAGCACGCCGCCGCCGCCTACGAGGCCGCCGCGAAGCTCAAGAACCTCCATCTCCGCGGCGTGCAGATGCACATCGGCTCGCAGCTCACCGAGGTCGCGCCGTTCGTCGAGGCCGTGAAGAAGGTCGCGCCGTTCGTCGCCGAGCTGAAGGTGCACTACGGCATCGAGTACTTCTCCATCGGCGGCGGCATGGGCATCGTCTACCGCGACGCGCTCGCCAGCGGCCAGGCGGCCTGGTGGGACGCCCAGCCGGCCGACAAGCGCCCGCTCACCCCGGAGGTCTACGGCGCGGCGCTCACGCCGCTGCTGGCCCCGCTCGGGCTCAAGGTCCTCCTCGAGCACGGCCGCTACATGGTCGGCAACGCCGGTGTCCTCCTCACCCGCGTCGAGCACCTCAAGCGCGGCGCGGGGAAGAACTTCCTCATTGTCGACGCCGCGATGAACGACCTCGTCCGCCCCGCCATGTATGAATCCTACCACGAGATCGTGCCCGTGCACCGCGACAGCTCCCGGCGCGCGCTGGTGGCCGACATCGTCGGGCCGATCTGCGAGAGCGGCGACTGCTTCGCGAAGGACCGCCAGATCCAGGAGGTCGGCGAGGGCGAGCTGGTCGCGCTGATGAGCGCCGGGGCCTACGGCCACGTCATGGCCAGCCGCTACAACACCCGCGGCCTGCCCGCCGAGGTGCTCGTGAACGGCAGCGCCTTCGAGCTCGTCAACGCCCGCGAGACCTTCGAGCAGATGATTGCCGGCGAGAAGGTGCCGGCGTTCCTGCGCTGACGCGCAGCGTTGACCTCCCTCCCTCCGCCGGCTCAGTTTGCCGGCGTGAAGTTTACCGTCATCGGCGCAGGGGCCTGGGGCACGGCCTTCGCGGTCCATTTGGCCCGGACCGGGCAGCCGGTCGCGCTGGTGCCGCGCCGCGCCGAGCAGGCGCGGGCCCTCGCCGCGGCGCGCGAGAACGCCGAGTACCTGCCCGGCGTCGCGCTGCCGCCCTCGCTCGAGGTGAACCCGGATCTTGCCGCCGCCCTCGCCGGCAGCGAGCTGGTGCTGCTGGCCTGCCCGTCGCAGGCGCTGCGCGAGACCAGCACGCGGCTGCGCGACCACCTTGGCGGAGTCCGGCCGCGGCTGGTGGTGAGCCTGGCGAAGGGCCTGGAACTGGACACGCACCTGCGGCCGTCGCAGGTGATCGCGGAACTGCTGCCGCATCTGCCCGCGGGCTCGCTGACCGGCCCGACCAACGCGGCCGAGGTCGCGCGCGGCCTGCCCGCCGCGATGGTGCTCGCCGCCCCGCCCACGGCGCCCGCGGCCGACGTGTCGGCGGTCCAGGCCGCGCTCAGCGGCGCGACCCTGCGCGTCTACACCAGCGACGACCTGCCCGGCGTCGAGTACGGCGGCAGCCTGAAGAACATCTATGCGATCGCCGCCGGGTGCTGCGACGGCCTGAAGCTGGGCGACAACGCGCGGTCGGCGCTGCTCACGCGGGCGCTGGCGGAAATGGTGCGCGTCGGCGCGGCGCTCGGGGCCCGCCCGGAGACCTTCTACGGCCTGAGCGGGTTCGGCGACCTCGTGGCGACCTGCCACGGGGCGTGGAGCCGCAACCGCGAGTTCGGCTTCGAGATCGGCTCCGGCAAGGAGGTCGCCACCCTGATGGCGCACCGCAAGACCGTCGTCGAGGGCTACAAGACCGCCCAGTCCTTCCACGGCCTGTGCGTCGAGCGGGGCATCGACGCGCCCATTCTCCGTGAGGTGTTCGGCATCCTCCACGAGCACAAGGCCCCGGCCAGCGCGATCAGTACCCTCATGACTCGCTCGCTCAAGCGCGAGACGGGCCGGTAGGCGGCGGGTGGCCGGACGAACGCCGAACGCCGAACGCCCAACGCCCAACGCCGAACATCGAACGTCCAAGGATCGTCACGCGGCGTGGCCGCGCACTGGGTCCGGCTTCGGCGTTGGGCGTTAGCTGTTCGCCCGATCTTTTCACGGCTGGCTTGCGCCGCGGGCGCGAATTCCTTCATTAGCCGCACCCCATGAGCCCCAACGCAGCGGCGGCGGCCGCCCTTGACCGCAAGCACAAGCTGGTCGTCTTCGCCTCGTCCCTCGGCACCGTCTTCGAGTGGTACGATTTCTACATCTACGGCACGCTCGCCGCGTTTTTCGGCAAGCTGTTCTTCCCGCCGGGCAATGAGACCGCCGGCTTCCTCTCCAGCCTCGCGCTGTTCGGCGTCGGCTTTTCCGTGCGGCCGTTCGGCGCGCTGGTCTTCGGCCGCATCGGCGACCTGGTCGGGCGCAAGTACACCTTCCTCGTCACCATCGTGGTCATGGGCCTCGCCACCGCCCTCGTCGGCGTGCTGCCGACCTACGCGTCCATCGGCTTCTGGGCGCCCGCCCTCCTGGTCCTCCTGCGCCTCGCCCAGGGCCTGGCCCTCGGCGGCGAGTACGGCGGCGCCGCCACCTACGTGGCCGAGCACGCGCCCCCGGGCCGCCGGGGCTATTTCACCAGCTGGATCCAGCTCACGGCGACGCTCGGCTTCTTCCTCTCCCTCGCCGTCATCTACGTCACGCGGCACGTCCTGTCCGCCGCGAGTTTCAGCGCCTGGGGCTGGCGCGTCCCGTTCCTCGTCTCCGTGCTGCTGCTCGCCATCTCGATCTACATCCGGCTGAAGCTGGAGGAGTCGCCGGTGTTCGCCGAGATGAAGGCGCAGGGTCGGACCTCGAAGGCGCCCCTGACCGAGAGCTTCGCCCGCTGGGGCAATGCCTCGTTGGTGCTCAAGGCGCTGTTCGGCGCCACGGCGGGGCAGGGCGTGGTGTGGTACGCCGGGCAGTTCTACGCGCTCTACTTCCTCAGCACGACGCTGAAGCTCGACTACGAGACGACCTACCTGCTGGTCGCGTCGGCCCTGCTGCTGGGCGCGCCACTGCTCATCGTGTTCGGCTGGCTCTCCGACCGCTTCGGCCGCAAGCACATCATGCTGCTCGGCTGCCTGCTCGCCGTGCTCACCTACCGGCCGATCTTCCAGGGCCTCACCCGCGCGGCCAACCCCGCGCTGGCCACGGCCATGGCGCAGTCGCCGGTCGTGCTGCACACGGCGGAGTACCGCGGCGCCTGGGCCCTGACGCTCGAGGCGGTGCAGGACGCCGCCGGCAAGATCATCGGGCTGAAGCACGCCGCGACCACCACCGACCAGGCGCGAAACTACCTCAACAACCGCGGCATTCCCTTCCACCTCGCCCCCGCCGAGCCGGGCGCGCCGCTGCGGCTGAGCGTCGGCATCACGACGGTGACGGGCTTCGACGCCAAGGCGTACGAGGCGGCGCTTGCGCCCGTGGGCTACCCCGCGGCTGCCGACCCGGCCCGCATTGACCGCGTGCGCGTGGTCGCCCTGCTGCTGGCGCTCATGGTCTACGTGGCCATGGTCTACGGCCCGATCGCGGCCTTCCTGGTCGAGCTGTTCCCGACCCACATCCGCTACACCTCGATGTCGCTACCCTACCACATCGGCAACGGCTGGTTCGGCGGCTTCCTGCCGCTCATCGCGGCCAGCATCGTGGTCTACACCGGCGACATCTACGCGGGCCTGTGGTATCCGATCGGGATCGCGGCGATGTCCTTCATCGTCGGATCAATCTTCATCCGGGAAACCAACGACAACGACATCAACGCCTGAACGACCGCCTTTGTCCTCGACCCGCTCCCTCGCCCCCGCCGTGGCCTTGGCTCGTCTGGCCCTCGGCTGCGGCGCGGCGTTGGTCACCGTGAGGGCGATGGCCGCGAGGGCGGAGGATCCGGCGGGCTCGCCGGCGCTGATGGACTCCTCGCCGAAGGTCGTGCAGATGACGCCCTACCTGGTCCAGGTGTCGGTGCTCGGGTCGATCGGCGTCACGTTCACCCTGCAGGGCGACGACGTGGAGGACGTCAAGGCGCCGATCTTCTGGGCCAGCATCACCGACGTGCCCCCGGGCGGCCCCGGGGACCGGGCGGGCCTCAAGGCCGGCGACGAGCTCATCCGGCTGAACGGCCGGCTCATCCGCGGGCTCACCATCCGCGAGTTCAGCGTCCTCGTCCGCCAGGAGAGCCTGCGCGGCAACCTCATCTGGAGCGTCCGCCGCGGCATCATGGGCGCCAGCTTCACCACGGTCTTCAACGGCAAGACGCGGCCCGGCGACCGGCCCTTCACCCTGATCAGTCCGGGCCCGCGTCCCGCCCCCTCCCGCCCGGACACACCGGACCGCCCGCCGATCCAGCTCGCCCCGGAGCGCATCGAGCAGATGGAGCCGTACACGGTGGAGGCCAGCCGGTCGGTCGCGATCGAGGTGCGCTTCATCCTCAGTGGCGAGCGCCTCGCCGCCAGCCTCGACGACCCGATCCGCGAGGCCAACATCGTGGACGCGCAGGGCGACGGCGTGGGCCTCCGCGGCAACCCCCAGGTCGGTGACGCCCTCGTGGGATTGAACGGCGTCCCCCTCCGCGGCCTCACCCTGCGTCAGCTGGGCGCACTCGTCGCCAAGGCGCGGAAGCAGGGCGACCTGGTCTGGGACGTCCGCCGCGGCCTCGCCACGTTTCCGCTCCGCTTCAACGGCCGGTGGATCAAGCCGCTGCCCACCCCATGAAAACCTTCCGCCGTCGCGTCCCCCGGCTGCGCGCGCTCGGCGCCGCGGTCATCCTCGCCGTGGCCGGGTGCAGCTCGGCGGACCACCGCATCCAGGAAAAGGCCACGGTGTTCGCGGGTCTGGCGCCGGCCGTGCAGGCGGGCATCCGGCGCGGCGAGGTCGGGCGCGGGTTCACGCCGGACATGGCCTACATGGCGCTCGGCCAGCCCAACCTCGTCGAGGCCTCTGCCGACGGCCGCGAGGTCACCTGGACCTACCTGAATTACGACACGCCGGAGGCAACCGCCGCGCTGCAGGCGAGACACGCCGTCGCCACCGACCTCACCGGCGCGAAGGGCCTGGTGCTCGGCATCAGGCCCAACCGCACCGGCTACGGCGGCCAGGTGGCGGACACCAGCTCCGGCGCGTCGCGGCCGACGACGCTGGCGGACAACGGCTCGCTCGGCGAGGGCGACGCCGGCACGAACTGGCAGACCGTCGGCGGCAAGGCCGATTTCGACCGCGGCGACCTCCAGATTCCCGACGCCACCGTCCGCCCGAAGACCGCGATGGAGCGCGTGCAGAGCCTGGACCGCCAGGATTTGAAGGTGCAGTTCCTCGATGGCCGCGTCGTCGGGCTGGAACTCGTCCGGATGTGAGGGCCGCCGTGCGCCGCGCCCTGAAACACGGGGTTAATTTTCACGGTGGCGGGGCTTGCTTGCGACCCGGGGCCCCGGCGTAATGCGGCTTTCCCGCCCCGCTGCCCCTGCTTTCCATGACCCTGTTCGGCCTGCACTGGATCGATTCGCTCATCCTCATCTCCTACGTGATCGCCATCCTGTTCATCGGGAAGGCGCATTCCGGGAACATGAAGGGCGAGAATGACTTTTTTCTCGGCGGCCGCTCGCTCGGGAAGTGGTTCCAGTTCTTCCTCAACTTCGGCAACATGACCGACCCGAGCCAGGCCACCACCACGGCCAGCTCCGTCTACCGCCAGGGCGCCGGTGGCGCGTGGCTCGCGCTCATCACCCTGTTCCTCACCCCGTACTACTGGTTCACCAACGTCTGGTTCCGCCGCGTGCGGCTCACGACGATGGCCGACCTCTTCGAGGACCGCTTCGGCCGCCGTTTCCTCGCCACCCTCTACGCGATCACCACGATCCTCATGGCGATCATCAGCATCGCCAGCGGCAACGTCATCGCGCTCAAGACCCTCCAGCCCATGATGGTGAAACCCGTGGCGGCCTACACCGTTGCCGACCAGGAAAAGGTGAACAACTACCAGGAGTTCGCCACCCTGCGGAAGGAGCGGCTCGCCGCCTCCCTGCCGGCCGGGAAAGCCGCGCGCTACGAGGTGCTCAAGGGCTTCTACGACCGGGGCGAGCTCCAGCCGTTCGTCTCCTACCTTTCGCCGGTGCCGTTCTACCTCGTGTCGTCCACGCTCGTGGCGATCTTCGTCATGCTCGGCGGCCTCAAGGCCTCCGCCGTCGTGGACGCGGTGCAGGCCGTGCTCGTGATCCTGATCTCCATCGTGCTGATCCCCTTCGGCCTCGCGCGCATCGGCGGACTCTCAAGCCTCCACGCCAATGTGCCGGACGTGATGTTCAACGTCTTCGGCGGCGGCAACGCGAGCGAGTACACCTGGTACTCCATCGGCGCGCTGCTGCTCGTCCAATTGGTCGGCATCGTGGGCTCGCAGGCCAGCATGACGATCGCCGGCTCCGCCAAGAGCGAGTACGCCGCGCGCATCGGCGCCATCACCGGCGGCTTCAGCAAGCGTTTCGTCACCATCGCGTGGTGCTTCTGCGGCCTCATCGCCATCGCGCTGTTTGGGCCCAACCTTTCCGACCCGGACCAGACCTGGGGCCTGCTCACCCGCGCGCTGCTCCCGGTCGGCCTGATCGGCGTCATGATCATCGGCATCCTCGGCGGCAAGCTCGCCGTCCTCGGCGCCGGCTCGGTTGTGCTCTCGGGCCTGGTGGTGAAGAACCTCTACGAGCCGGTCTTCCCGGGCCGGACCGAGCGGCACTACATGCTGGTCGCGCGCCTCACGGTGCCGATTGTCCTGCTCGCCGGCATCGCCATCGCGCTCTACCTGAACAGCGTCGTCGCCCTGCTGAAGTTCGCGATCGTGCTGCTCGTGATCTGGGGCGTGCCGATCACGCTGATGTTCCTCTGGCGCCGCCTGACCGAGACCGCCGTCCGCGTCCAGGTCGTGGCCACCGTGATCTTCATCGCGGTCATCCCGTGGACCGTGCCGAACATCCCGGCCCTGGCGCGCTCCGCCACGCTGACGACCATGACGCGCGAGCGGACCGTGACGCGCCTCGTCGCCGCGACCGCGGCGGATGTGGCGGCCGGCCGCGCCCGGGCCGTGGGCGAGACCATCAGCCGCGTCCAGGTCGTCGAGCCCATTTCCGTTTTCTTCGAGGAGGGCGTCGTCCGCACCAACCTCCATGACCTCAGCTCGCCCAAGACGGGCGTCGGGCTGTTCCGCGTCGAGGTCTACGTGCTCTCGCTGCTCGGCGTGGATGTCACCTGCTTCAGCGCGGCCGGCCTGATGACCACGCGCTACGTGGTCGACGCGGTCGTCCCGATACTAATCCTGGTCGTGGTCAGCCTGCTCACGGCGCCGACGGACCCCGCGCGGGTGGCGCGGTTCTACGTCCGGCTGAAGACACCGGTGGCGGCGACGCTCGAGGAGGATGCGCGCGAGGTGGCCGCGAGCTACGCGAACCCGGCGCGGTTCGACGACCGGAAGCTTTTCCCGCGCTCGTCCTGGGAGCTCACCAAATGGGACCGGCAGGACACGCTCGGCTTCCTGGGCTGCTGCACGCTCGTGGGCTTCATCCTGATCTTCTTCAAGGCCGTCCTCGTGCTCGGCAGTTGAATGAATATTACGGGCGGCGAGGCTGGATCCGCCGACTGATGCTTGCGACCCCCGTCATTTGGCTGTTGAATTGGATACGATGAAACCCCCTCGTGGCCTGGCCGCGCTGTCCTCGGTGCTCCTGGGCACGATGCTGGCCGTGGGCGCGTGGGCCGCGGAGCCCGGCGACGCGCTGCAAGGCCTGCCGGCGACGGTGCGGGCGTGGCACGAGAGCCCGGATGGCCGCGGCTTCCGCGAGACCCAGGCGGAGTTCCTGCGGTCCGTCCGCGCGGATTCGCATCTGGGCTTCAACCTCCAGTCCCTTAGCGCGCCGCTCGTGTTCGTGCCGCCGGGCCGGTTCACGATGGGCGACGAGAACGGGGAGGACGACGAGCTGCCGCTGACGCAGGTCGTCCTGACGCACGGCTTCTGGCTCGGCAAGTACGAGGTCACCCAGGACGAGTGGCGCGAGGTGATGCGGCTGAGCCCGAGCCACTACAAGGGCCCGCGGCGGCCCGTGGAGTTCATCACGTGGAAGGCCGCGGTGGAGTTTTGCCAGCGACTCACGCAGCTCGAGCGCTCCGCTGGCCGGCTGCCGCGCGGCTATGTCTACCGGCTGCCGACCGAGGCGGAGTGGGAGTATGCGTGCCGGCTGGGCGTGGACCAGCGGGCGCCGTCCGTGCTGCCCGACACCGGCTGGTACGCGGAGAACGCCAAGCAGGTCACGCATCCGGTGGGCGAGAAGTCGCCCAACGCCCTGGGCATGTACGATATCTTTGGCAACGTGTCGGAGTGGTGCGGCGACTGGTACGGCAAGTACCCGGGTCGGACCGTCACCGACTACACCGGGCCGTCGGACGGCGACTTCCGCGTCGCGCGCGGCGGCTGCTCCTTCGACATCACCTACGGGTGCCGGCCCGCGTACCGCACCGGCGCCGAGGTCATCGTGCGCAGCGCGGGCATCGGCATGCGCATCGCGCTCGCGTGGGAGCTCGACCACTGAGGCCGGCGGCGCGCCTCAGGGCTTGGCCTGCTCCATGACGGCCACCCGGTCGTGCTCGAAGACAATGCGGATGTCCTCCTGGACATGCTCGCGGTAGACGTCGCCGTAGACGGGCTCGAGGTAGACATAGACGTTGCCCGACCGCGGGTCGCGCATGAACACCCGCCGATAGCCCATCTCGGTCGTGCCCGCGTACTCGTGATAGATGCTGGTGTAGATCCAGATGGTCCGCGTCGCGTGGCCGGTGGTCTTTACCCGGGTCTCGTCCGGCTGGCCGAGGGCCATGTACACCATGTCCGGCGTGAACCCGAGCTCGACCCGGCCGTGCTGGATCTTCGCCTGGGTCGCGGCGTCGAGCGCGGCAAAGGTCGCGGACTTCTCCTGGATGCGGCTGGCGATGCTGCTGCAGCCGGCGTTCAGGCCGAGCAGCAGCACGAGGAGCAGAGCGGTGCTCAGCGGGCGTTTCATGCCGCGAGCTTGCGGGGGTTTTCCGGTCTGGCAAGCGGTCCGGCGGACGCTCAGGCTCGGGCCATGATCCACCCGGGGCTTGTTTCCGTCACGTTCCGCGCGCTGTCGCCGGCGCAGGTGGTCGACCTCGTGCGCCGGGCCGGGCTGCGGGGCATCGAGTGGGGCGGCGACATCCACGTGCCGCCCGGCAACGCCGCCCGCGCCCGCGAGGTGCGGCAGCGTTCCCTCGAGGCCGGTCTCTCGGTCGCCGCCTACGGGAGCTACTACCGCGCGGCGCAGAGCGAGGCGGCGGGGCAGCCGTTTGCCCACGTCCTCGACAGCGCCCTTGAGTTGGGCGCCCCGACCGTGCGCGTGTGGGCCGGCGGCGTCGGCTCCGCCGCCGCGGACGCCGCCCACCGGGAGCGCGTCGCCGCCGACCTCCGGCGCATCGCCACGCTGGCCGCCACGGTCCACGTGAGCGTGTCGCTCGAGTTCCACAACGGCACGCTGACCGACACCGCGGAATCCGCCCGGATGCTGCTCGAGGCCGTCAATCACCCGAACCTTTTCACCTACTGGCAGCCGCCGCTCGACCGCGACACGGCGGACTGCATGGCGGACCTGCGCAGCCTGTTGTCCCGGTTGACGAACGTGCACGTCTACCACTGGCGGCCGGCGTCCACCGACCGGCTCCCGCTGGCCGATGCCGCGGCGCGCTGGCGCGACTTCCTCGCCGTCGCCGCCGAGGCGCCAGGCGACCGCTACGCGATGCTGGAGTTCGTGGAGCGCGACGCCCCCGAGTGCTTCCTGCGCGACGCGGCGACGCTGAAGGCGCTGCTGGCGCAGGGCAGTTGAAAGTTGAAAGCTGACGGTTGAAAGCTCGGAGGCGTTTCCGCGGCTGTTTCTTTCAGCCATCAACATTCAACCCTCAGCTCTCAGCACGGAGCGCCCGGGAAAAGTGATAGGACGCGATCCGCATCCGCTCCCGGAAATAGAACCGGTGGGCGTCGAAGCGTTGCACGCCGGAATCCAGCTCCAGCAGGTCGCAGTCGCGCGCCTTCGCCTGGTCCGCAAGCCACGCGAGCAGCCGCGCCCCGTGGCCGCGCGAGCGGTGACCGGGATCGCTCACGAGGTCGTCCACGTAGAGCGTGCGGCCGGAGAACAGCTTCTCGTGGTAGCGGTAACCCGCGACGGCCCGCACCGTGCCCTCCGCGGTCAGCGCGGCGAGCAGGAAACCCTCCCGCTGCATGCGGCGCACGCGGGGGACGAACTCGGCCTCGACGAGGTGGGGCCGCAGCTGGGCCATCACGGGGAAGCAGCGGGCGATGTCGGAGTCGGTCTCGGCGAGGGCAATGTGGATCGGGTTCATGGGGAAAAGGCGGCCGCGGCGCGGACCAGCCCGCGCGCCAGGGGCGGGATCTCGCCGCGCAATGCGACGCGTTCGGACTGGAACAGCGTGCCGACGAAGAACGGGTGCGCGTCGCCCGGCAGCTCGAGCGCCCGCGCTTCGCCGGCCTCGTCAAAGGCGGTGAACTGCAGCCCGGCCGCCTCGAGGCGCGCGCGGTAGGCCGGGTTCAGCCCATAGCTGCAGTGGTAGCCCTCGGTCGTCTCGTCGCGGGCGTAGAGGGCGCGGAGGCGGCTGCCGGGGGTGAACCGGATCCGGCCCGTCTGCTCGACGAGGGGGCAGGCGAGCGGCGCGACGACCAGGTCGCCGCCGGTCGGATTCGTCTCGGCGTGGTCCGCCGCCGCCACGCCGGCGCACTGCCGGGCGAACTCCACCAGCATGTGCTGGAAGCCGCCGCAGGATCCGAGGATCGGCCGGCGGGTCTCGCGGGCCCAGCGAATCGCCGCCAGCACGCCCTCCATGTGGGCATACGGGCTCGCCGGCACCACCCACAGCGCGTCATACGCCGCCAAGTCCCGCTCCGCCTCCTGGATTGCCGTGCTGTGCACCCAGGCCCAGGTCACCGGCAACGACTCGGCGGCGCTCGCCAACTCGAGCGCCCGTGGGATCGCACGATGCGCCACCACGCTGGGTGAGTAGTCGCCGATGAGCGCAATCGCCGGTTTCATGGATCGTATTAACCACGAAGCGCACGAAGCCTCCGTGGGGTGCCTGAATTCTTTAGGCGCTTCGGGTCCTACGTGGTGAAACCGGATTGGAACGGGCGCTCAGCCCTCCGCCTTGGCCGGCTTCGGGGCCTGCTTGGCGCGCTGCGTGGTGATGATGGCCACCGCGACGACGATGATGGCGGAGGCGGCGAACGTGCGCGCGTTCACGGGCTCGCCGAGGATGAGCCAACCGAGGAAAACGGCGACGACCGGGTTGACGTAGGCGTAGGTCGAGACCCGCGCGGGCGTGCTGTGCTTGAGCAGGTAGACGTAGGCGGGGAAGGCGATGAGCGAGCCCGCGCCCACGAGGTAGGCCCAGGCGACGACCGAGCGCGTCGTGAGCGCGCTGGCGTGGAAGCCGGTCAGCTCGCCGCGCGCGAGGCCGACCAGGAGCATGAGCGCGCCGCCGAGCAGCATCTGCAGCGTGGCGGCGGTCATGGGCTCGGCCGGCTGCCGCGTGTAGCGCGAGTAGAGCGAGCCCGCCGACCACGAGAGGCAGGCCAGCATCAGCGCCGCGCAGCGGCCCAGGTCGAGGGGGATGCCGCCGGGGATCCCGCCGCCGATCAGCAGGACGAGCCCGCCGAAGCCGAGGAACAGGCCGGCCAGCGTGGGCCACGTCGGCCGCGCGCCCGACGGCAGCACCCAGTCCAGCAGCACCATGAAGAGCGGGCTGATCGAGATGATGAGGGTGGTGATGCCCGAGGGGATCGCCTGCTCGGCATAGACGACCATGCCGTTGCCGCCGAGGAGCAGGAGGGTGCCGACCACCGCGTTGTCCCACCACTGCCGCGGCGTGGCCCGCGCGCGGCCCCGGTACGCCAGCCACGCATACGCCAGCGCCCCGGCCAGGATGAACCGCGCGCCCGCCATCGCGAACGGCGGGAGCGTCTCGACCGCCACGCGGATGGCGAGGTAGGTGCTGCCCCAGATGAGGTAGATCGCGGCGAACGCCAGCAGCACGGCGGAGCGGGGGGCGGGGGTGGGGGCGGACATGGCGAAAAGGATGGGGCGGCCGGTCCGGTCCGGATTGGCCGTCGCGCGAAGATGACCCGGTTCGTCCGCCGTGCAACTCCCGGCGAACGCAGGCTCGAAATATTCCCGGTTTCCAGGTGCACTGGCCCCGTCCCCCGCCATGACCGACCCCGCCGCCACCTTCGCCTTGCTCGTGGGCGCGATCCTCGAGCGCTTTTTCCGGCAGAACTCCCGGCCGTGGCCGCCCGACGGGCTGGTGGCGGGCGTGGCCGCGCGGCTCTGGGCGCTCGTCGCGGAGCGCGGGCTGCCGCCGCCGCTGGCGCCGGCGGAACGCGGCACGCCGGGCGGGATGACGGAGGCCGAGCTCGCGCCGCTGGTCGGGCGCGTGCTCGCGGACACGCCCGGGGTGTGGCGCGAGGAGTTCGTGGCGCCCGTCGGGCAGCTCGTGAAGGCGTGTTTTTACCCGGAGTTCAAGACGTGCCGGGACTCATTCCGAGCGTGCGAGCCAGACGGCACCTGCCGGCGGCAGGTGCTGGCCCGCGCGCGCGGCCGGATCAGCGGCGTGCACTGCGTGGACTGCCCGCACTGGGTGGCGCTGACGCCCGAGCAGCACGCCCGCTACCTGGCGAAGGAGTGGCGGTCCCCGGCGACGGAATTCACGGCGAATCATGGGGTGTTTCTCCCAGAAGACTTCCGGGCGCTCCGGATTTTTCTGCATCAGCGCGCGCGCGACCGCCAATAGACTTGAAACCTCGGTCGGCGGTTGTTGAGTGATGGCCCCGTGGCCACGCGCGTTGTCATCATTGAAGATGATCCCATCTTCCGGCACATGCTCAGCATGGCCCTGAGCCGGATGCGCGGGCTGGTGGTGGCGGGGGAGTTCGCCGACGGCAAGGTCGGGCTCACCTACTGCCTCAAGGAAAAACCCTCGCTGGCCGTGGTGGATCTGTTTCTGCCCGGCATGCACGGGCTCGATGTTTGTCGCGAGCTGCGCCTGCACTCACCCGCGACGCGCATCCTCGTGCTGACCGGCCACCCCGACAGCGACCTGCCCGCGCGCCTCGTGGCGATGGGCGTGAACGGGTTCGTGGACAAGAGCGAGCCGATCAACTACGTGATGCAGGCGATCGAGGCCGTGATGAGCGGCGGCATGTATTTCGCGACGAATGTCGCGCCGAAGTTCGTGCCGGCCGACGCGGCCGCCGCCGGGAGCCTCCCGCCGCCGCCGCCCAGCCCGACCGTCGCGGTCTCCGTGCCCTCGGTCGAGGCCGTGCAGATCCTGTCGAGCCGCGAGATCGAGGTCGTGCAGCTGGTCGCCAGCGGCTTGTCCTCGAAGGAGATCGCCGCGCGGCTCGACCTGAGCGTGCGCACGGTCGAGAAGCACCGCGCCAACATCATGGAGAAGATCGGCGTGCGCGAGGTGGCCAGCCTGGTGCGCTGGTGCGTGCAGGCCGGGCTGGTGCGGAACTAGCCCGCGCGGCCCGTCAGGCGCCCTGCTTCACGTAGGCGCGCAGCCCCACGGCCACGCGTTCGAACTCCGCCACCGTCGCGGCGAGGTCGGCCGGCGTGACATCGCCCGTGGGCTGGGTCAGCCGCGCCTCCAGCTCCGCCATTTGGCGCGACAGCGTGTCCGCGCCGACGATGTGGGCGCTGCTCTTCAGGCTGTGCGCGGCGCGGCGGCGGCGCTCGCGTTCGGCGGCCTGGAGCTCCTCCAGCGACGTCGGGAAATTGGCGAGGAACATGTCCACCAGCTCGCGCGCCGAGTCCTCGCCCAGCGTGGAGCTGAGTTCGGCGATCGCGCTGTTGGGCGGGGGCACGCTGCTCATCACGGCAGGATAGGTCGGCCGCCGGGCCGACTGCAACCCGACAATCCGGCACCGCCAAAGCTCAGCCCAGCCGGCGCAGCCGCTCGCCCGTCAGCCGGCAGATGGTCCAGTCGGATTTCCGCTCCGCGCCCAGCGACTCGTAGAAGTCGATCGCGGGCTGGTTCCAGTCCAGCACCGCCCACTCCAGGCGGCCGCAGCCCCGCTGGTTGGCGAGGTGCGCGAGGTGCAGGAGCAGCGCGCGGCCGCAGCCCTGCCCGCGGTGGGCGGGTGACACGAACAGGTCCTCGAGGTACAGCCCCGGCTGCCCGAGGAACGTGGAGTAGTTCGTGAAGTAGACCGCGAACCCGGCCGGCTCGCCGGCCGGGGTGAAGGCCAGCGCGCACTCGGCGGCGGGCCGCGGCCCGAACAGCGTGGCGTGCAGCCGCGCCTCCGTCGCCTCGACCTCGGGCAGCAGGTGCTCGTACTCGGCCAGGGCGCGGATGAAGGTCAGGATCAGCGGGACGTCGGCGGGCGTGGCGGGACGGATCACGGGGGTCATGGTGGCGTCCAGCGCGCCGGCCCGCCGCGCAAAGTCAAGCGGCTGGCGGCTTTGCCCCTCGACAAATCCGGGTGCGCCCGCTTCCTTGCGGCGGATTGGTTGTGCGTTCCATGACTGTCCTCCCGCTCCTGCCCGACCTTCCGCTGCCGATGCTAAGCCCCTGGTGGGCAGGAGGCCTCGGGATCGTGGCCGTCCTGCTCGGCTGGTGGTGGGGGGCGCGCCGCCGGCGCCGCGCGGACGTGGCCGGCCTGCACCGCTTCATGTTCGAGCGGGCGGTCGAGGGCATCTACGAACATCCCCTCGGCGGCGGCTTCCGGATCGTGAACCCGGCGATGGCCCGGATCCTCGGCTACGCCGAGCCGGCCGAGCTGCTGCGGCTCACGCCGGACGAGCTCGCGCGCATCTATGTGCAGCCCGGCCGGCGCGAGGAGTTTTTGGCGCTGGCGGAGCGGCAGGACACGCTCACGGACTTCGAGTCGGAGATCCGGCAGCCGGGCGGCGCGACGCGCTGGATTTCCGAGAATGTCCGCGTGGCGCGCGACGTAACAGGCCGCCTGGTGTCGATCCAGGGGTTCGTCACCGACGTCACCGACCGGCGGCGGGCCGAGCGCGCCCTGCGCGAGAGCGAGGAACGCTACCGCGGCCTCTTCCGGGCGAATCCCTATCCGATGTGGATCTACGACCGCGAGACCTTCCGCTTCCTCTCGGTCAACGACGCGGCCGTCGCCCTCTACGGCTACACCCGCGAGGAGTTCGAGCGCATGACGCTGGCCGACATCCGGCCGGAATCCGAGCGCACCTCGCTCTCGCACGCCGTGCAGGCGATGCACCCCGGGCCGAACCACATGGGCGTCTTCACGCACCGGTGCAAGGACGGCCGGACCCTCCGCGTGGAAATGACCACGCTGGTCTTCGACGCCCACGGCCGCGAGCAGGTGCTCGGCATCGCGCACGACCTGACCGCCCATGAGCGCGCGCAGGCCGCGCTGCTCGAGAGCGAGTCCCGCTACCGGCTGCTGTTCGAGAACTCGCCGCTCGGCATCGCGGAGTTCGACTACCGGTCCACCGTCGCGTGGATGGACGACCTCCGCCGCAGCGGCGTCACGGACCTGGCCGCCTGGGCCGACGCGCACCCGGCCGAGTGGGCGGGGGCCCTGCGCCGGCTCCCGCTGATCGGGATCAACGGCACCGGGCTGCGGATGCTCCGGGCGAAGTCCCTCGAGGAGGTGCAGGCCAGCGCCGAGCGCATCGTCTCGGCCGCGGGCTGGGGCCTGCGGCGCCAGTCGTTCCTGGCGGCCTGGAGCGGCCGCAACGAGTCCGAGGGCGAGATCACCCTCCACGCGATGGACGGCACGCTGCTGCACGTGCACAGCCACTGGTGGGTCCCGACGCTCCACGGCCGTCCGCATTACGAGCGCACCCCGATCGTGCTGGTGGACCTGACCGACACCAAGGCGGTGGAGCTGGCCCTGGCCTCCGAGCGCGAGCGGCTCGCGGTGACCTTCCGGGCCATGGCCGAGGGCGTCGTCACCACCGACCGCGAGGGGCAGGTCCTCTTTATCAACCAGGCCGCGAGCAAGATCACCGGCTGGACGGCGGAGGCGGCCGCGGGCCGGCCGATCGCCGAGGTCTGCACCCTGCGCCACGCCCGCACGGGCGCGCCCGTGGCCCCGCCGGTCACCGCGGCGCTGGCCGCCGGCCGCGTGCTCGACCTGCCGCCGCAGACGATGCTGCTGCGGCGCATCGGCGGCCGCGGCATGGTGGAGGGCCGCTGCGCCCCGATGTACGACGCCGCGGGCCGGGGCATCGGCGCGGTGCTGGTGCTGCGCGACGTGACCGAGAGCTCGCGCCTGGAGGCCGAGCTTGAGCGGGCCTCGAAGCTCGAGTCGGTCGGCATCCTCGCCGGCGGCATCGCCCACGACTTCAACAACATCCTGGCCGTGGTCATGGGCAACATCACGCTCGCCCAGCTCGACCCCGCCACGGAGAGCGCCTCCGTGGCCCGCTGGCTGGGCGAGGCGGAGCGGGCCGCGCTGCGGGCGCGGGAGCTCACGCAGCAGCTGCTCACCTTCGCCAAGGGCGGCGACCCGGTGCGCCAGGCGGTGCGGCTGCCCGAGATCGTGCGCGAAACCGCCGACTTCGCGCTGCACGGCTCGCCGGTGCGGGCGGAGCTCGAGATCGCGCCGGACCTCTGGGCGGCCGACGCGGACCGGAGCCAGATTGGCCAGGTCGTCCAGAACCTCGTCATCAACGCTATGCAGGCCATGCGCGACGGCGGCATCATCCGCGTCGCCCTGCGCAACGCCGAGCTGGCCGACAACCAGCAGCCGCCGCTGCCGGCGGGGCGGTATTTGGAGCTGTCCTTCGCCGACACCGGCGGGGGCATCTCCCCGGACCACCTGGCGCGGATCTTCGAGCCGTACTTCACCACCAAGGAACACGGCAGCGGCCTCGGGCTGGCGACGGTCTACTCGATCATCCGCAAGCACCAGGGCCACGTGCTGGTGGAGTCGGAGGTGGGGAAGGGCACGGTCTTCCGGCTGTGGCTGCCCGCGGCCCGGGCGGAGGCGCCCGCCCCGGCGGCGGGCCGGGCCGCCACGGCGCCGATGGCGGGACGCATGCTGTTCATGGACGACGAGGAGCCGATCCGCCTCATGGTGCAGGATCTCCTCGGCCGGCTGGGGCTCACGGTCGTCACGGTTCCCGACGGCGCGGCGCTGCTGCGCGAGTTTGTCGAGGCCCGCGCCGCCGGCCGGCCGTACGACGCGGTGATGATGGACCTGACGGTCCCCGGCGCGATGGGCGGGCGCGAGGCGATGCAGGAGCTGCTCAAGCTCGACCCGGCCGTGCGCGCCATCGTCTCGAGCGGCTACTCGGGCGACCCGGTCCTCGCCAACTTCCGCGCCCACGGCTTCTGCGGGATCGTGCCGAAGCCGTACCGCCTCGCCGACCTGGCGGCCGCCGTCCGGAGCGCGCTGGCGCGCGACTGAGCGCGGCGCGGCTCAGGCCTGGCCCCACGACCGCAGCTGCGCGAGCGAGCGGCGGACGGACTCGAGCGGGGCGAAATTGTACTGCTCGACCTCGACGACGTACCACTCGACGGCGCCGATGGCCTCGAGGGCGGCGAAGACCGAGGGAAAATTCACCGGCCCGGTCCCGATTTCCTTCTCGTCCTTCAGGTGGACGGTGCGGATGCGGCGGCCCTGCTCGCGGATGAACTCGGCGGGGTCCTTCCCGCCGACCTGCACCCAGTAGACGTCGGCCTGGCAGCCCAGGTCGCGCGGCGCGGCGGCGTCGAGGATCCAGTCGAACACCCGGCGGCCCTCCACCACGGCGAGCTCGTTGTTGTGGTTGTGGAAGGCGAAATGGAGGCCATGCGCGCGGAAGGTGGCGCCGACGGCGGCCAGCTCCTCGCCGATGCGGGTGCAGGCGGCGGCGGAGTGGTAGTGCTCGCGCGGCCACCACGGGCACATGACATGGCGCGTGCCGAGCAGCAGGGCCGCGTCCACCCAGCGGTTGATGTCGCTGCGCAGGTCCTGGATCGAGGCGTGCACGCCCGCCACCTTGAGGCCCGCGGCGGTGATGGCCGCGTGGGCGCCGCGCACATCCGTGTTGCCGAAGCCCGCGAGCTCGACGCCGGCGTAGCCCATGTCGGCCACGGCCTTCACGGTGCCCGCGAAGTCGCGGGCGGTGTCCTCGCGGACAGACCAGAGTTGCAGGGCGACCGGAATATTCTTGCTCATCGGGCGGTGGTTCTACCGCCACGTGCGCCGCGCCGCAAGCGCCGATGGCCGCGGACCCGGCTCCGCCGGGCCCGGGCAGTTGAAAGTTGAAGGTTGAAGGTTGAAGGTTGAAAGTTGAAAGGCCGAGGTGAGGCGCCCCGGCCCGTGCCAAGGGCTGCAGGGCTTTCAACCTTCAACTCTCAACTGCGCCTCCAGCGCCTTCAGCGCCTTCAGCGCCTCAGTGCGCGCCGTCGAGGTCGCCGGGCTTGAGCAGCGGCAGGAAGAGCGCCTTGTTCGCGGCCTTCATGTAGGCCTCCTTGGCCTCGATGGTGTTGTCCTTCACCCGCGCCATGAGGCTGTTGTCCATCGTGATCATGCCGTCGTTGCCGCCGCTCTCGATGATGGAGCGGATGTTGGCGATCTGGCCGCTGCGGATGGTGTTGGGCAGGGCCTCGTGGGCGAGGAGGATCTCGTGGACGGCGCAGCGGCCCTTCGGGACGCGCTTGCAGAGGAGCTGGGCGACGACGCCGGCGAGGCAGCTCGAGAGCATCACGCGCACCTGGTTCTGCTCCTCGGCGGGGAAGGTGTTGATGATGCGGTCCACGGTCTTGGGCGCGTTGTTGGTGTGCAGCGTGCCGAAGACCAGCATGCCCATCGAGGCGCAGCCGAGCGCGAGCTTGATCGTCTCCATTTCGCGCATCTCGCCGAGGAGCACGATGTCGGGGTCATGGCGCATGGCGCCCTTCAGCGCGGCGGCGAACGACTCGGTGTGCTCGCCGACCTCGCGGTGGACGATGGTGGACTTCTTCGCCTGGTGCACGAACTCGATCGGGTCCTCGATCGTGATGATGTGCTTGGCGAAGTTCGCGTTGATGTAGTCGATCATCGCCGCGAGGGTGGTGGACTTGCCGGAGCCGGTGGGGCCGGTGACGACCACGAGGCCCTCGTTGAGGTGGCAGAGCTTCTTCAGCGCCTCGGGCAGCTTGAGGTCGTCGAACGAGAGGATCTTCGCGGGGATCTGGCGGAAGACGGCGGCCTGGCCCCAGTGGTTGTAGAGGAAGTTGCCGCGGAAGCGGGCGACGCCCGGGATCTCGTGGGCGAGGTCGAGGTCCTTGCGCTCGAGGAACTCCGCCCAGCGGCGCGCGGGCACGACCTCCTTCAGCAGCGCCTCCAGCGCGGCGGCGTCGAGCGGGGCGTCGGCCAGGGCCTGGAGCGCGCCGGAGATGCGGGCCTTGGGCGGCAGCCCGACGGTGAGGTGCAGGTCGGAGCCGCCCTTGTCGAGCATGGTGCGGAGCAGTTGGTCGATGGCGGCCATGGTCAGGTGATCTTCGCGCGCAGCACGCGGTTGGTGATGTTGGCGAGGGCGACCTCGGCGGTGAGCTTGCGCTCCTGCCAGAGGGCGAAGACGACATTGTCCATCAGGCACATGCCCTCGCGCACGCCGGTCTCCATGGTGTTGCGCAGGCCCTGGGACTTGCCCTCGCGGATGAGGTTCTGGATCGCGGTGTTGCTGATCAGGATCTCGCAGGCGAGGGTGAGGTTGCCGTTCGTCGCGGGCAGCAGGCGCTGGCAGACGATGCCGCGGAGGCTCTCCGCCACGCTGGCGCGGATCTGCGTCTGCTGCGACGGCGGGAACACGTCGAGCAGGCGGTTGAGCGTCGTGGCCGCGTCGCTCGTGTGCATGGTGCCGATGACGAGGTGGCCCGTCTCCGAGGCGGTGATGGCCATCTCGATCGTCTCGAGGTCGCGGAGCTCGCCGATGACGATCACGTCGGGATCCTCGCGCAGCGCGCCCTTGAGCGCGGTGAAGAACGACTTGGTGTGCGGGCCGACCTCGCGCTGGGTGACGTTGCAGCCCTTGGCGGGCTGGACGACCTCGATCGGGTCCTCGACGGTGATGATGTGGTCGGTGCGCGTCTCGTTGAGGTAGGCCACCATGGAGGCGAGGGTGGTGGTCTTGCCGGAACCGACGGGGCCGGTGATGAGGATGAGGCCGTTGTGGTAGGAGAGGAGCCGCTTGAGCGTCTCGAGGTGGGCGGTGTAGCCGAGCTCCTCCATCGTGCGGACCTTGTCCGGCACCATCCGGTACGACCCGGCGGCGCCGTTCTTGTGGAACATGAGGTTGACGCGGTACCGGTCGCTGCCGCCGACCGCGAGGGCGTAGTCGTAGTCCCGGCGCTTGAGAAAGATGTCCTTCTGGCCCTCGGACAGGAGCGCGGTGTTGAGGCGGAGGGCGTCGTCGGCGGTGAGCTTGTAGTCGGAGATGAACGACAGCTGGCGGTTCTTGCGGATGAAGGGGCGGGCGCCGGTGGAGAGGTGGAGGTCGCTGGCGAGGTGGCGCGCGGTGGCGCGCAGCAGCCCGCGCAGCCCGGCCGCGAGCGCGGCATCGTCGAGCATGCCGATGGTGTCGAAGGCGAATTCCGGCGCCGGGCCGGCGGCCAGCGCCGCGGCCGCCTGCTTCTGCGCGGGGCTCGCCGGCGGCGCCGTGAACGGGGCCGCCGACCCGGTGTCATCGAAGGGGTCGGCCGCCGGCGCGCCCTTCTGGCCCTTGGCCATGGCGAGGCCGGCGATCCGCTCGAGCGCGGCGACGTCGTCCACGTGGGCGTCGTCGATCAGCTGCTGCGCGAAGTCGCCGATCTCGGCCGCGTCGCCGACTTTGGCGCGCACGGCGAGGCACTGCTTGAGGTTGAACAGGCCTGTGTCGAGGCCGAGGCGGACAAGCCAGAGTACGTCGGGATTCATGCGGAAGCGGCCGGGGTCCGGCGACGCGCGAGAAGATGGGCGGCGCCGGGGGATGGTGCAATTGAAGACTTTGCGTACGACGCCCGTTTTTACCGCCTTTGGTCTGAAACCACCCGGCCCCGCCCGGGTCCATGGGCGCATGCACTCAACCATGAAACACCTGTCCCTGCCCCGGGTGGCGGCGCTGTCCGCCCTCTTGTTTGCCGCCTCCGCCCTCGCCCTGACCTCGGGCTGCCTCGTGGCCGCGGCCGGCGCGGGCGCCGGGGCGGTGGCCTACGTGCGCGGCGACCTCCAGGCCACGCTCGACGCCGACCTGGACCACTGCGTCCACGCCGCCAACCGGGCGGTGGAGCAGCTGGAGTTTGCCAAGGTGAGCGAGGCCAAGGACGCGCTGCAGGGCATCATCGTGGCGCGCAACGCCGCGGACAAGAAGATCAAGATCGAGCTCAATCGTGCCGGCGACCACCAGACCAAGGTCAGCATCCGGATCGGCGTCTTCGGCGACGAGACCATCTCGATGGCGATCCTGGACAAGCTCAAGGCCGCCCTCTAAGGCCGCGCGACGCGGGGCGGGGGACGGGCCAACGCCGGTTTCCGGGGTTGCTAAAAGGGGAGGTTTCCCCGATTTTGTCCGTTTTACCCGCCAATGCTGAAGAAATTCCTGTCGAAGCTGCGCCAATCCATCGCGCCTTCGCGTCCTGCCCAGCCCGCGCCGACCGCGGGCGCCAAGTCCCCTTCCCACGCCAAGCCGCACTCCACGCCGCGCCCGTCCGAGCGCAGCGCGCAGCCGCGGTCCCACGGCGGTCATTCCAGCCACGCCGGTTCCGGCGGTGGCCAGCACGGCTCGGCCGGCTCCCAGCCGCGCCGCGATGACCGCGGCCCGCGCGCCGAGCGCGGACCCCGTTCCGACCATGGGGCTCGTTCCGACCATGGCCCGCGGTCCGACCATGGCCCGCGCGGCGGCGGCGGAGGACTCCACTCCCGCTCCGGCCGCGGCGGCCCGCGCGGCGAGCGCGAGCGGCCGATGATCGACAAGACCTTCGACCACCCGCGCACGGCGGAGATCAAGCCGGCCACGCCGGTGGACATCCCGAAGATGGACACGGAGTTCACCAAGCTCGGCTTGTCCGACGCGCTGGCGTTCGCCGTGCAGGAAATGGGCTACGTGACCCCGACGCCGATCCAGGCGCAGGCCATCCCGGTGGTGCTCAAGGGCGGCGACGTCATCGGCTCGGCCCAGACCGGGACCGGCAAGACCGCCGCGTTCGCCCTGCCGATCATCCAGCGCCTCGGCACGCACGGGAAGCTCCGCTGCCTGATCCTCGAGCCCACGCGCGAGCTCGCGCTGCAGGTCGAGGAGGCCTTCCAGAAATTCGCCAAGTTCACCGACCTCCGCGTCACGATCGTCTACGGCGGCGTGGGCTACGGCAAGCAGGTCGACGACCTCCGCCGCGGCATGGTCATCCTCGCCGCGACCCCGGGCCGGTTGCTCGACCACCTTGAGCAGGGCAACTGCTCGCTCAAGGACGTGGACATCCTCGTGCTCGACGAGGTGGACCGCATGCTCGACATGGGCTTCCTGCCCGACGTGAAGCGGATCGTGCAAAAGACGCCGGCCACGCGGCAGACCCTCTTCTTCACCGCCACGCTGCCCCCCGAGATCGCGTCGCTCGCCGCCTGGGCGCTGCGCGACCCCGTCAAGGTCGAGATCGGCCGCCAGCGCTCGCCGGCGGAGACCGTCTCCCACGCGTTCTACCCCGTGGTGGCCTCGCAGAAGTTCGACCTCCTGCAGCTCCTGCTGGAGCAGACCGACTTCAAGAGCGTGCTCATCTTCTCCCGCACCCGGATGGGCGCGGACCGCATCGCGCACCGCCTCCACGCCAAGGGCCACACCGTCGGCGTGATGCACTCCGACCGGAGCCAGCGCGAGCGCATCGAGGCGCTCGACGGCTTCAAGAGCGGCAAGTTCGAGGTGCTGGTCGCCACGGACATCGCCGCCCGCGGCCTCGACATCGCCGGCGTCTCCCACGTGGTGAACTACGACGTGCCGGAGAACCCCGAGGACTACGTCCACCGCATCGGCCGCAC
>Ga0265327_10001691_pt1 | contig 26363 bp, 18 predicted proteins | sample 41621metaG_FD_202089 | JGI IMG/M metagenome (GOLD analysis project Ga0265327, IMG submission 202089) | Rhizosphere microbial communities from Carex aquatilis grown in University of Washington, Seatle, WA, United States - 4-16-21 metaG | ecosystem: Host-associated > Plants > Roots > Rhizosphere...
GCGTGAGACAGGGCTCTATGAACGAGATCCCCGCGAGCGCGAGCGGGGGTCGTATCCGGCATTTGCCCTCGCCGAGTTCGTAATCACCAACCGCGGCGGTCGCCGTGAGCTCGACTGCTTTGGTTACTTCCGCAAGCAAGAGATGCAGTACTGGTGGCCAATCAATGTTGCCGAGCTCGCCCTGTTGCAAGAGAAAGTGGGCAAAGGTCTGCACCGCGAGCCGCGTCCGGGACGGATCGTCACTTTCTCGGCTGTAGCTCTCTGGGAGGAAACGTTGCCTGGTGTTGCGGTTCCCGAAATCGACCGACTCGTTGATCTACCGACCAGGCTTGAGGCCATGGTCTCGGCTGTCGTCTTCCCCGCGGCCGTTGGGGAAGAAGCACGAGGAGACTGGGTGCGCGTCCTCTCCGACCTCTACGGCGAGGGTCGAAAGGAGCCGCCCCAGCCGAAGCTCGGACATCTCCGGCTCCAGCAAGAGCTCGAGCGTTACCGCAAGCTCGCCGAATCGCCCGAGGCAAGCGCCGTGGCTAGGAGGGTTGATGAACTCTGTAACTGCTACGAGGCGCTGAAACAGAAGCCGCTCAACACAGCCGGGATTACGATGATTCAGCGGGCTGTCGACAAGCTCGAGCGCGCTGTGGCCGGCGCCTTGAGCTAAGCCCCTAGCGAGATGACGGCCAGCGTCAGGCGCGTCGCCTACTCTTTCTCTAATGGCAATTGACGAGAATCGGCTACGGAGCTTCGCCCTATCCATGGCCCCGCAGGTCGCGGCAGTGGCCAACTATTGCGACCACGTCGAGCATAACGAGGCCGTGTCGGCGCACTGGGTTACGAATGCCGCCGAAGAAATCGCCCGGCTGGCTCTGGGCCTTGCCGACGAGATCGGAGTCGATCTGATCGGCCTTTACGCCGAGCGACTGGGCATGATCGAGGCCAAGAATGTTCTCAAGCACCCCGCGGCCTTCGACGGCCAAGCCGCCGTGCTTGCCGCCACTACTTGGCGCGATCTGCAGGTCGCGCAGTTTGAACACGACCGCTACTACCATCCCGACGTGAGCGGACTCAGCAAGTCCGCGCAACTCAACCATTACGCGTTGCACCTAGCCAAGATCGTCGGAGCTTTTGCGCTGGCCCGAGATGAGGAGGAACTCACTACCCGCCGGCTGCCGGACACCCTGCTCTTCGCAATCAAGCTCCAGACGGTAATGGGCCAGCGCTTTGGTGATGATGCGCTTTTGCAGTCAAGTCAGCGTCGAACTGGCACGCGTGTGACCGCTTCTCGGTAGCTCACGCCCCCGTCGGGATCATGCAGCTCGTTCGCTTCTTTCCTACGCCGTAGCACGCAAGGACCCGGACAGGGCGGTGTTGATGCCCCATTTGGGCGGATAGAACAGCTCGAGTGGCTCTGCCGACGGTGCGAACGACTGCTTGATTCGCGATCGGTTGCTCTTCAGACCAGGGAAAGCAACACGCGCGTACTTGTCGAGCTCGCAGAAGAGGTTCTGACAGTCGATCGCCTGGAGACGACGGCCGAATAGGGTCGGAAGCACCAGTCCGAGGTCGTCGGCTGCTTGCTCTTGGCTCTCGACCATCCGAAGGATGATCGCCGACATGTCGCGGAGCTTGGCGTCGGGGAAGACCTTCCGAATTCCGCGCTCCGCGCCAGGTCCCGCGACGGTGAACTCGCTCTCGTCAAAGTCAATGAGTGTTGAGTAGTTGATGTCGATCGCAAGCTGATAGGCCATGAACGGGCCGATCAATGGATATACGAGAAGGGCACCGTAGACCTCAGCCAGCGAATTGGCGCGTGCTAGAGCCTGTGGTAGTCCGCGCCGACGGAACATCAGCCGCAGGAGCTCAATGTGGTTCAGGAACTTGCGGTCATGACCGAACGCTTTGTTGGCGCAAAGGATGAACGCGCTGGTATAGATCGGCCCCTCAGCCTGAAGTGCGGACAGGGTCCGCGCAAGATCGGGTCCGCGCAGGATACGAAGACTGAGAGGGCCGAGGGAGCGCTCGAGTGCCGTCCACGTCTCAATCTTGCTGAAGAGTCGGAAGAGGATGATTCGTAACAGCAAGTCATCATCGGAAGCGCCCTCGCCGTAGATGACGTTGCTGATTAAGAACTGCGAGACACGGTCCGACGCGCGGTAGGCGTTGCAGAACTTGTAATCGCGCAGGATCGGGTCGTCGGTCCACGGGCCCGCCGCGCCGGCTGTGCGTTTCAGGAAGATGCACTGCCGCTCGGCAGCGAACGACCAATACGCGCGATAGAGGGGCTCACGGGTCCGATAGGCGCTGAGGAGGGACCCGCTGTTCGGGGAGACCATTCCCTAACGATCCCAGACCCTGCGGATGCGCCACCGAGGTTCCGCCCACGATCCAGCGGCCATCCGCCAACGCGATGTCGGGATTGCCCACAGTCTTGTGTCTATCCAAGACAACTGCTATTGTCGGATTTCCAGACAATGAGTTCGCCAATCAAGACAATCCCGGCTAGTCCCCCAGGTGCGGCGGAGATCGAGACCGCCGTTCTTGAACTACTCGCCGACGTCCGCGAGCAAGACCCCTCTCAGACGCGAGCTGATCACTATGCGGCTGGCGAAGGGCTAGCTCTGGACTCGCTTGAGGGTGTTGAGATCGTCGTCGGGCTGGAGGAAAGGTTGGGAATCCGGCTTCCCGACTCGACAGAAACGTGCGAGGCGTTGCGCTCGGTTCAGACCCTCGTCGAGTTCGTCCGAACTGTTACGGCTAGCAACCGAAGCTAGAGAGGAGATTGCATGTCAGACCGCAAAGAGGTCGAACCCGCCGCGAAGGTGCTCGCGGCTCGTCTCAAAGACACACGCGAATACCTAGGTCTCTCGCAGCAGTTTGTCTCCGACCAGACAAGAATCCCCCGGTCGGCGATCTCTGACATTGAGCGAGGAGAGCGGAAGGTCGACAGTCTCGAACTCAAGAAGCTTTCGCAGCTCTACCGGTATCCAGTCGAATACTTCCTCGGCTCAGACCAGCCGGACGAGGTGGACCCGAGCACGGTTGCCGCGCTTGCTCGTACAGCCGGCGAACTAACTGAAGAAGACCGCGAGCAGGTTCTGCGGTTCGCCAACTTCCTCCGCCATTACCAGCGTTCCGAGGAAAGCGTCTAGGCCGGTGCGCTGGGACGAGGCACATCGGCTGGCAATGCTCCGAGCCGCTCACGCTCATCGTGACCTTGAGATCGACGTAACGAGCCGCATCGACGTCTTCCGAGCTATCGAAGACGCAGAACTGATCCTCGCTTTCGAGCCGATGCCCAATCTCTCCGGGGCTTACTACCGCAACGCGGGAGTCCTTATCAATGCGAACCACCCGCTAGCGCGGCAGCGCTACACGGCCGCCCATGAATTTGGACACCATTTGTTCAAGCACGGGACGAGCGTCGATCCGATGACGGACCCACTGGCGCGCTGGGGCGGCCAGACGCACTGGCCGGATCACGAGAAGCAGGCCGAGGCCTTCGCGGCCTGGTTTCTCATGCCGAAGAAGCTCGTCAATGCTTCGTTGGATCAATTGGGTTTGAAGCGTCCGGGCAGCGCTCAAGACGTGTACTCGCTCGCGCTACGCCTTGGGACGAGTTACGAGGCGACCGCTCGCCACCTGCCGAATCTCAAACTTGGGTCACAGACCCAACGTGATGGCTGGCTAAAGGCGAAGCCAAGAGAATTGAAGCTCGCCCTTGCGGAGGGTGCTCCACCGAAAGACATGAGAAATGACGTCTGGCGGATCGATGAGCGCGACAACGGTGCGGTTGTCGCGGTCCGCATCGGCGACCGCCTCGTCATCGAACTCAGAGATGTGCCCTCGTCGGGTTATCAGTGGCTATCCGGAATCTCCCGATCGGATGTTCGCGTCGTGGCCGACTCATTCAAGGACGCCCTACCCCAGCTCGACCTCTTGGAAGAAGCCGCTGACGAAGTCGACGGGGCGGACCTCGTCCATATCTTCGTGGTCGAGATCGATCACGATGCCGAGGCTAACCGTGAGCCCGTTAAGTTCCGCCGAGTCCGACCGTGGACCGCGGATGTGGTGGACACTTTCGAATTGGACCTTGATATTCAGCGTCCGCGGATTGGCATCTCCGAGGAGATGCTGAGGATCGCGGCTTAGATGGCACTAGCCGGCGCTAGCCGTCGTGACGAGCAGACCCCGGTACGAGATCAAGGGCCGCGGCCTACGTGTGCAGTCTTTGCAGTAACAGCCGCTCATGAGTGGAAGAGCGACAACGGGCTCGACCTCTCGGAGGAGTGGTGCCTATGGTCCGCGAAGCGCCTCATGCCGGCTATTGGCGAAGCGACAACTGTTGCCGCCGGCCTTGACGGAATCACAGCCGACGGCCACGCGCTCGAAGCTAACTGGCCCTATGGCTCGCCAGCGTATCCGGCACAACCGCCGCGCAAAGCAGCGGAAGAAGCGCGGAAGAGGCCTGGGCGGTGGAAGTCGCTCGGCCTGGCGTCTATTGCGGAAATCCGAGACGGACTCGATGCCGGGTGGGCGATCATTCTGAGCCTGAGGTTCGTCGTCGACGCATGGTACCGAGCGAGCGGCGACGGAGCTGTGGACGCTCCGCCTGGCGAACGCATCAGTGGCGGCCACGCTGTCCTCGCCGTCGGAATCACCGAGGATGACGAGGCGATCGAGTTCAAAAACAGTTGGGGCGCCGACTGGGGAGATGGCGGCTACGGCTACCTGACTTCCACGTACTGGATTCGATATGGCAAGTGCGCGTATGCGCTTGAGGCGGCCTGAAGATGGACGATCGACTCGTAAGCGCGCCAAACCTTTCAGCTGCCTGGGTCAGTGCTCTCGCCGCCGTGCGGCCACTTCCGAAGAACAAAGCGATGCACTTCGTCGTACGGATTGCAGACCCAACTGTCGAAGTCCTCGAGATCCGAGCACTCGCCGACGAATTGTTGTTGCTCGGCGAAAGGCAAGACGTCGAGACCGTCCGGAACACCATCTTTCCGGCTGTCTGGGCTAAGCGCTATCCAGACCCCGACAGACTCGCAAACCACTATCTGGCCTATTACCCACGACTACGGAAGCTATCGCCGAAGAAGAACGGTCGTGGGACGTACTTCGGACGGATCGTCGACTACCCAACAGACGGTGGTGGGTTCGACCAGCTTACTGATCTCGTCGAGAAGCTACGGGCGGAGAGACGTCGTCATCTCAGCTCGCGTTACGAGATCAACATATGGGTGCCGGGTGATCTTCCGAGCGGCATGGGGTTTCCTTGCATGAGCCACATGTCGTTCCATCTTGATGATGGTCACCTATTTCTGCAGGCGATCTACCGCAACCAGTTTCTCGTAGAGCGTGCCTATGGCAACTATCTCGGACTTGCTCAGCTGCAGACCTACGTCGCTCGGGCTGCCGGCTTGGACGTCGGTGAGCTCATGGTCACGGCAGGACATGTTGAAGTCGATACACCGGGCGCAGTCACGATCGGTGCGGTGAAGAGAGTCATCGAACAAGCCGCAAGCACTTTCCTTTCTCAGGACTAGCCGAGGTCTAGCGGGCACCATTTGGATCCCTGCCCGTTGGCACCCCGTAGTGTGTTGTCTTATTAGACAACACGTTTCTTCTTGGACAACACATTCCTTGACTGTGCGTGACGGGACCTACATCCCAAGGTTGAGCGGCTCTTGCGCGCACCCTCGGTGCGCTTCGCTTTCCAGAACCTTTCCGCCGCGTGAGGAACAGTCACGACAGGAGTCAAAGTCGCCAGCTTTCCGCGCGGGGCAGAACGGGATGGCGTGTGCAGCTCAAGGATCGTCACCAAAGCACCACAGGGGACTGTTCGTGTCCCACACCGCCATCTCTACCTGGCGCGTGTCACGGACGTCGCATCGACGTAGCTCTCGACTGCAGCGATGGCGTCGTCGAGGGCCAACTCGCGGATTGGCGCATCGTCGGGTTTACCGACCGCGACCTCGATTGTGCCGGTATCGGTTTGGCGGACAGCGAGGCCGTCACCGTCAGCTTCCGCCCCGCCCGTCTTGATGAATACGGCGCCACTCTCGTCTGTGCCAAGGAACGCGCGAACGGCGACGCCGGCGGCATTCGCGAGCGGGACACTCGCCTCGGTAAGGGTGAATGCGAACGCCCCGAACGGTTGAGCCGTTGCCTCAACGCGCATCCCGTCCTCAGCGTCACAGATCTGTATGCCGCCAATCGCGTTCTCCCGGGCGAAGCCAATCTGAACCCACGCGACTGCATTCGCGATCGTCGCAATCACCGAGGAAACCTCGTCGACCGGAACGGACGATCCGGACTCCTCAAAGCGAACGAGACCACGCACGACAAGAGATGCCACTCCAGCGAGCGGGACAGGGCTCTCGGCGTCCCACTCGAGCAGGTGCAGTCGCCTGCGCGCGCTAGAAGCTGCCTCGGGCAGGAGACAGGCTAGCTCTGCGAACGTCAGCACAACGGTCAAGGGTTCGTTCTCCGCCTATGTCCGATGGAGGAATCGCGAGGCTAGCCGGATCTCAGGAAACGGAGTCATCGGCATGTACGACGAGAGATCCGAGCCGAAGCGAACCAACCCCTTCCCAACGTCACCAGCTGCCGAACGATAGTGGTGGGCCGCGTATTCGTTGCCTGCAGCATGCATATTTCGCATCACCGCTGTGTCGTGCGCGCCGATCTCCCAAAGCACCGCGCCAGCTCCGATCGTCGCGCCTACCACCCAACCTGCAGGGTTGCTGGCAAGTGCCACGAGGGCCACAGAGTCGAGAGCCACGTGACCCGTGTCGTACAGCACGTCGGAGGTGTTCCCTTCATGAAGATGCGCCCCGAGCTTGAAGGAATCGAAGCCGAGGGAGATGTCGTCGAATGCGGTCGCTCCCTTTTCTCCGATCCGGGTGAGTGGCGAATCAAATCCTTTCGCGACAAGGTGGAGCGCCGTGGTGCTGAAGCCGCCGTACTTGAATACCACGTCGTTAGCCGCTCGGTAGAGCCACGTGTTGTCGATGCTCGATCGGCCTGCCGGATGACTCGCGAGAGAGCGGCTAGCCGCTCCGCCCGTCAGCGATTCGCTAGCGGCGCGCTGGTCGGCGGCGTTCTGCTGCAGTCGGGTTCGAGCTTCTTGGAGGAAACCCGCGGCGCTGATGAGTCGGCGGACGTGGATCTGATCCCAATCACTCCTGAAGCGGTCTGCTTCCGCTCCTCGCCAGGGTGCGTGATGGACCTGGGAGTTGATCCGGACGCGGTTCTGGTCGATCAGATCCGCAGCCCGGCCGAGCGCGGTCGCCACCGCCTCGAGCTGATCTGCATTAGCACCCCAGGTCGTCACCACGCACCATCCGTTAGCCGCAGAAGGCTTCCGCCTAGCCGCTGGTCGACGCCGTCTCCTGCTCCTGCGCGTTCTGGTTCGCACGCTGGGCGGCTTCGTGGAGAGCGTTCACGACCTGGTTCAGCTGCACGACGTGCGTGCTCTGCCAGTCGCTCACGAAGCGCTCTCTGTCGGGCCCGACCCACGAGGCCATCTGGAGCTGGCTCGTCAGCTGGTTGGCGAGCTGCTGGATCTCGCTCGCCGAGTTCGTCATCTGGGACGCCAGGGCTCGGACGGCCGCGACATCCATACCGGTGAACGACATGCCCTGCTACCTCCTGTTGAATTTTGTTACGACGCCGACGAAGCTATTCCAGGCCGGTAGGGGTTGCAATGGGGACAACTCCCCGTGACCATTGGCTCTTCGGTTCGGAAAACCGTGTTGACTGAGATCAGCTTCGCTGCAATATCGCGGATAGTGGCCACGTGCACAAGACACCTGAATCGACAGATCCGCGTTCCGGCACGCGGAAGCGAAGTCGTGCGCGTCCGGACGGGCAGTTGATGGCGAGCGTCACCTGGGGCGTGGCCACCGACACGGGTCGGGTACGGCGGACGAACGAGGACAGCGCGCTGGCGCAGCCGCCAGTCTTCGTGATCGCCGACGGCATGGGAGGTCATGCCGGCGGCGACGTCGCAAGTTCGCTCGTGGTCGCGGAGTTCGTCGCGCTCGGGGGCCGAGACACGATCAGCCGGGAGGATGTCGCAACGGCTATCGCCCGCGCGAACGATCGAATCCTCGAGCATGCCAACGCAACGGGCGAACCGGGGATGGGGACGACTGTCACCGGCATTGCTGTGGTCGCGCCGGGCGGCGTCGAGCACTGGCTCGTCTTCAACGTCGGCGACTCCAGGGTCTACCGCTGGACGAGGGACCGGTTGGCCCAGATCACGGTCGACCACTCGGAAGTGCAGGAGCTCGTCGATCGCGGCGAGATCGCGGCAGCCGACGCACGATCGCATCGCCGGCGCAGCGTCGTGACGCGCGCACTCGGCTCCGATCCAGCTCCGGAGCCCGACTCCTGGTTGCTTCCGCTCGTATCCGGCGAGCGCTTCCTGATCTGCTCCGACGGCTTGGTCGCCGAGCTCTCGGACCTGCGAATCGCAGAGGCGCTGACGGTGGTCAGCCCAGATGCGGCTGCGGAGTTGCTTGTTCGCCGCGCGGTGGAGGCGGGCGGCAGCGACAACGTGACGGTGATCGTCGTCGACGTTGTCGCCGCAGAGAACGGGGCCGGCGCGCCCGACGAGGACACGAGACCGCATCTCGAGTTCGGCGTCCGCAGTACGGGTGCCTCCGCGTCCGACGTTCCGGACGCCGATGGCTGACGAGCAAGCGCGGTTCGGCCGATACGTCCCGGGGAGTTGGCCTCTTCTCTGTGGCGCGCGCACATGGCTGCTCGTCGACGTGCCGGACGATGCGCCGACACTCGACCGGCTCTGGTCGCTCCTCGACTCTTCGGCCGATGTGTCGGAGGTACTCGACGAGCTCGCCGGTGCGGGGATCGAGCACGTACCGAGCTTTGCGCTGGTGCATTTCGAGGACGGCGCCGAGAAGGCAGTCCTCCGTGGCGCTGCCACGATCCGGCTCGCGACGTCGGCCGGTCGAGCGGTGGAGCTCTCATGTCCTCCTGGGGTGACGACGTGGCTCGAGTATCCGATCGGTAGCCGCCTGTCGGATGTGCATCTCTCTGCAGGCGGGCGTGCCGGCGGGGGGAGTTGGCTGCCGATCAACACCGGCGTCGCACTCGCGTCGGCAGCTGAGGTCGGAACAAGGCTCGGGTGGTCGGAGGCCGAGGGTTCGGGCCAGGATGCTGAGCCCAGCCGGCAGGAACCGCCGGCGACCGGCGAGCTTGACCCACCGGCCGAGGCGACGGAGCCGACGCCCGAGGTGCAGACGCCGGAGCCCTCGCACGCCCAGTACGACTTCCTCTTCGAGGCGACCCAACGACGGACGATCGAGGACGCAGCCGTACGTGAGCCGGAGGAGGGGCCGCTGGCGGAGGCGTCTCCCTCCCTCGTGGTCGGCGAGGTCGATCCCGCGCTGACCCTGGTCGGTGAGCCCGAGATGATCGGCATCGCCTCGACTGACGAAGAGATGGAGGCACCGCAAGCGGCCTTGCCGCAGCACGCCGCGTCGTCGGCCGGCGGCGGGCTAATCGTCTCCGTACCGGGCATCGACAGTGTGCCGGGCTCGGACGAGCCGGCGGTCGAGCTGCTCGAGCCCGAGGGACCATCGCCGAGTGAAGTCGACGACAGGACCGTAAGCCGGGCACAGATCCAGGCGTTGGCCGCAGGCGGAGAGCTTCTGCTGGGGCCGCTCGTCAAGGCGATTCCCTGCCCGGCCGACCATCCCAACCCGCCGCACAGTGCAACGTGTCGCGTGTGCGGCGCGCAGCTCGCGTCTACCACGCCCGTGACAGTGCCGCGGCCGGTTCTCGGTGTCCTGCGTCTCTCCACGGGCGCGTCTGTTCCTCTCGATCGCGGTGCGATCTTCGGACGCAGCCCGGACGCGACGTCCGGAGAGGGTGGCGAGCGGCCTCACGTCGTGCGGCTCCCGAGCCCGGAAAAGGACATCTCACGGAACCACCTCGAGGTTAGGCTGGACGGTTGGCATGTGATCGTGACCGATCTGCGCTCTACGAATGGGACGCTCGTTACGGTCCCGGGGGAGCAGCCGCAACGCCTCCGGCCCGACGAGCCGCTTCCGATCACGCCGGGCACCGTCGTCAGCCTCGCCGACGAGGTGAGCTTCGTCTACGAGGTAGAGGGATGAACGACGAGGGCGCCCCCGATATCGAAGGCCTCAGCTTCGTCAGGCGGCTCGGATCCGGGGGCTACTCCGCCGTCTACCTCTACGAGATGCAGCGCCCGCGAATGGAGGTCGCGGTCAAGGTGATGAGTGCGGAGGCGATCACCGCCGACGCCCGGGACGGGTTCACAGCCGAGGCGAACGCGATGGCGCGGGTCTCGCACCACCCATACATCGCAGAGGTCCACCGCGTGGACGTGACTGCGGACGGGCGTCCGTACATCGTGATGAAGTACTACCCGGGGGGGACGTACGCCGAGCGAGCGAAGTCAGCGCCCTTCTCGGTCGCGGAGGTTCTGCGCGTCGGCGTGCAAATCGCCTGCGCCGTCGAAACGGCGCATCGGGCCGAGATCCTGCACCGGGACATCAAGCCGGCCAACATCCTCGCGGACGAGTATGGCTATCCCGCGCTGACCGACTTCGGCATTGCGGCGGCGAGCGAACAGACCAGCCAGGACGCGGAGGGCATGTCGCTGCCCTGGGCTCCGCGAGAGGTCGTCTTCGGCACCTCGCGTGCGGATAAGCGCTCCGACATCTACTCGCTCGGCGCGACGCTTTGGCATCTCCTCGTCGGGCGTTCGCCCTTCGATGAGCCGGGCGGCGACAACTCAACGGTCGCGCTTATGCGGCGGATCCAAACGGGCTCGCCCCGGCCCACCGGACGAGGTGATGTTCCCGTGTCGCTCGAGCGTCTGCTGGCCGCCTGCATGTCCAAGTCGCCCGACGATCGCCCGGGCTCCGCGTTGGAGGTGGCCCGAGCGCTCCAGGCGATCGAGCAGGAGCAGCATCTGCCCTTGACCCCGCTGACGCTCGCCGGCGAGAGCGCGGCCGGTCGGCCTTCACCGAGTGTCGGCGCCGATTCAACGCGCATCCGCTCGCCGCAGACGGTTGTTGCGCAGCCGGAGGCGGAGGACACCGGAAGGCGTCCGCCGATGTCTGTTGCGAGCGTGCGGGCATCGTCGTCCGCGCCCGCCCCTCCCGCGCCGCGACAGCGTGAGCGGGTCGTACTGACGTCACCTGCGGCTGAGGGCACGGTCCGCGTTCCGCGGCTGGTCGTCCCGGTCGAGGAGGAATCAGCGGCGGAACCACCCCCACGGCGCCTGGGAACTCGGCGTCGTCTGATCGCGGGTGCAGTCGTCGTCATCGTGCTTGCCGGCGCGGGAGCGATACTGTTCTCCCAGGGCAGCTCGCCGACATCCGCCGGCACGCCGGCAGGCCTTGCGGGCGACCAGTCGCCGGCCCAGAACGTCGCCGCCGCTGCCTCTCCCGGAACGCCCGACGTCCGCGTCTCGACCACGAAGGCCGGACGGGTCGTCGTCTTCCGCTGGGGCGGCTACGCGAACGCGCTGACGAGCGACACCTTCCGCTGGAAACGGTCAGGGAGCGGCAAACCGAGCCGTGGAGTTGCGACCAGGTCGACGCTCCAGGTGCCGGTCACGAAGGGCGACGTCGCGTGCCTGTCGGTTCAGGTGATCCGTAGCGACGGCAGCTCCCCATCGGACTTCTCCGACGTAGCCTGCTCGCGCTGAGCCGATGCCCGACCAGGTCGAGTTCTGCGGTGAGCACTACCCGCTCGATCCGGAGCGGGGTCTCACCATCGGCCGGGAGGCGGAGCTCGCCCTCGACGACAACCCGTACTTGCACAGGGACTTCCTGCGCGTCCACCACGCGGAGGGCCTCTGGTGGCTGGTCAACGTCGGCTCACAGCTGACCGCCACTGTCTCGGACGACGCGGGCAGCGTGCACGCGTTCCTTGCTCCGGGCGCGCATCTCCCGCTTGTGTTCGGGCGGACGACGGTGCGGTTCTCCGCGGGCGCCACAACCTATGAGCTCTCGATCGAGCTCGATGCCCCGCTGTTCCTGCCGCAGCTGAAGCCGATCGACCGTCAAGGGGAGACGACGACGTTCGGGCCGACGCTCAACCGCGACCAGCGGCTTCTGTTGCTCGCGTTGACGGAGTCTGCCTTGCGCAGCGGTGACCGTTCGATCAGCGGATTGCCGACGTCGGCGGAAGCGGCGCAGCGTCTCGGCTGGTCGCTGACCCGCTTCAACCGGAAGCTCGACTATCTCTGCCAGAAGCTGACCCGGCTAGGCGTCCGCGGCCTTCACGGGGGGCCGGATCAGCTCGCCGCGAACCGGCGTTTCAGGCTCGTCGAGTACGCGCTCGCCGCGAGGCTGGTCTCGGCGGACGACCTCTACCTGCTCGACGCGGTCACCCCGAGCTCCCCGTCCTGACACCCAGGCGGTAACTCCTTGGGGCACGCCGAATCCCGTCGGACTCGGTGTCAACCCCCACAGTGGGGAGTTCTGACTATTGAACGCGGCGGAGGACACCACTAGCATCGAGCGACTGCCATCTGTGGCCGGGGGCGCCAGTCTTCTCTTGATTCGTTTTGTGACGCGACGAGGGTACACCGCGATCTGGGCGTCTTTGCTCTCGATTGCGACCGTGGGAGTCATCGTGCTCGCATACCGCTCGCCGGGCTATGCGGTCACGAATGTGAGCCTGAACGACGGCGGGATCTGGGTCACCCACAACGACACGAGAGACTTCTCGGACCTTCCGGTCGGGCGCTTCGACAACCCGGTAAGGCAGATCGGGGAGGGAATCACGGCTCCGGGAAGCGCGCAGCTGCGGTACAACCTCGATGTCTATCAGGCCGGATCGAACGTCCTGTTGCTCGACATCGGCAAGGGCGAGTTGTACCCCGTCGATCCGGCAGCCGCCCGTCCTGACCAGGGTGGGGCGGTCGCGATTCCCACTGCCGACCAGGTACGGCTGGGCGCCGCCACGACAGCGATTCTCGACCCCAAGACGGGAAAGCTGTGGACCGCCTCCGTGGTAGATCTCACGAGCGCAAGTCCGAAGCAGGCGCATCCGACGGCCAACGCCGGCGGACGCGCGGATGTCGCAGTCGGGCTCGACGGCAGCGTCTATGTCGCGTCCGGGGCGAAGGACCGCCTCCTTACCGTTCGGGGAGACAAGGGCAGGGCGACCTGGACTGCCTTCCCGACCTCGTTTACGCCACAGAAGCCCCAGGTGACGGTGGTCGGCTCGACCGCCGTTGTCCTCGATGCGAGCGCCGGGCTCGTCGCGATTCCGTCTCGCAGGGTCGTGGTGCGGCTTCCCCCCCGGCCGGCCGGAGCGGGCGATCCTGTGCTGCAGCAGCCAGGCCCCGCTGCCGCCGCGGTGCTCGTCGCCGACAACAAGGCGTTGTACCAGGTGCCGCTGCACGGCGGCACGGTGGCGACGCTCTCTCGCTCCGGCTCCGGCTCGCCTGCCAATCCGGTACGCCTCGGAAGCTGCGACTACGCCGCGTGGGCGGGCTCTGCCGCGATGTTCGCGCGCGCATGCGACGGCGTGTCGACGTACGCGCACGCCCTGGGTGACAGCAGCTCCGGAATCCAGCGGCTCGTCTTCCGGGTGAACAACGGCCAGATCATCCTCAACGAGCCCGACACCGGCTACATCTGGGGGGTCGACGACAAGGTCGAGCGGCTCGACGACTGGAATAGCGTGCGTCCGCGGCAGAACCCGAACACGCACCAGCGCCTGCGGAGGCACCAGGCCCAGCAACATTCGTCTCGGGATCGCCCTCCCGTCGCGAGACCCGACCACCTCGGCGTGCGGCTGGGCCAGAGCACGATCCTCCACCCACTCGACAACGACTTCGATCCGGACGGTGACCTCCTGGCGATCACGAAGGTCTCGTCGGTGGACAGCCCGGCGGCGCAGGTGGAGATCGTGAGCAACGGGCAGGCGCTGAAGGTGACCGTCAACAGCGACCCTGGAAGAGACATCCACTTCCGTTACACGATCGACGACGGCCGCGGAAAGCAGGGCGATGCGACCGTCACGGTGCACGTCTACCCGCTGACACAGAACACCGCGCCGACGCGCCTCGCCTCGGCGCCGAAGTTGACGGTCAGCCTAGCCGGCACGCAGAGCGTCACCATGCCGATCCTCGGTGACTGGCGGGACCGTGAGGGAGACTCGCTCTTCATCTCCGGCGCGACGGCCTCTCAGGGGACCGTGAGCATCTCGGGGCCGGCCCTCACCTATACGGCTCCGCCGGCGCCCGGCACGCAGGAGCTCACCTATACGGTCGGTGACGGCGTTGCGCAGACAAAGCAGACGATTGCCGTCGACGTTCTTTCGCCCGCCGGCCAAGCAGTGCCGCCGACTGCGTTGCCCGACGTCGTCTCCACCGAGGTAGGGACGCCGGTCACGATCAGGCCGCTCGCGAACGACCTGCCCGGCGCGGATCCGACTGATCCCTATGCACAGCTGCTGCTCACCGGACAGGTCGTTGCGCCCGCCGGCGTCACGGTCACGACCGATCCCGTGAACGGGACGATCACCGCGACGGGTGACCACGCCCAGACGTACCTGCTCTCGTACACGGAAGCGTTCGGAAGCGCTCGCCCGGTCACCGGGCGGATCCGCCTCGACATCAGCGCCCCGGCGGCCGCGCAGCCGCCGATCACCTTGCCTGACGTCGCCGTGTTGCACGGCCAGGACCCGACCGTGATCGACCCGATCGCGAACGACGTCGATCCGCAGAACGCCTTGCTCGTCGTGCAGAGCGTGACAGTCGACGGATCGGCACCGATCCAGGTAGCCGTCGAGCAGCATCACTGGCTGCTGCTGCGAGGGACGCAGCCACTCGGAGGCGGAAAGGGAGGAACCGGAACGTTCGTGGTCCACTACACGGTCAGCGACGGATTGACCGCTCCGGTGCAGGGCGACGTGGTCGTCAGCCAGGAGCAGCCGCTGGCCGGCGACTCGCCGCCGATTCCGCAGTACGACACCGCGACCGTCCGTGCCGGAAGCAGTACCGAGGTCTCGGTGCTCGCGAACGACACCGACCCGCAGGGCGAGCAACTCTCGCTCGTGCCGGGCAAGCTCGACGTCCACTCGTCATCCGGGAAGCTCCTCGGGAGCGCGTGGGCCGTCGACGGTGTCGTCCGCTACGTCGCTCCGCCGGCGCTGATCGTGAAGACGCCGCAGCGTGTGAGCATCGACTACCAGGTTCGCGACACCTCGCAGAACACCGCGATCGGGCAGATGTACGTGACCGTCAACCCCGCGAGTGCCCTGCACGACTCGCCTCCGAACCCGCTGCCGCTTTACGCACGGCTCGACGCCGGCCAGCAGGTGACTCTTCACATCCCGGTCTACAACGTCGACCCGGACGGCGACGTCGCCACGTTCACGGGTGTCACAGTGCCGCCGAAGCTCGGCCGAATCGTGTCGTACGGACCTGATTCGGTCGTCTACCAGGCTTACCCCCGGTCCTCCGGAAGCGATCAGTTCACGTACCAGGTTGCGGATCCCTACGGCGAGACCGGAACGGCCACTGTCCAGCTGAGCGTCGCTCCCGCCGTCCCCGCGCAGCCGCCCGTCGCGACGGACGACGAGGCGGTCGCGGCGCCCGGCAGATGGGTCCACGTCGACGTCCTGGCCAACGACCTCGTCGCTGAAGGCGATCCCGTCGCGCTCTCCCTGGCTCAGGGCCAGCTCCGAAACGACGCCCGTGTCGAGGGAAACCGCCTCCTCGTCAGGGCACCGCAGCCCGGACTTCCGCCGGCGCAGGTCGCGTACGTGCTCACCGACGGAGCGGGGGATTCCTCGTCAGCGGTCGCCGCGGTCCGGGCCGTGCCCGGCTTCGACAACCCGCCCGTTGCACGTGACGACTACGTCAACCAGCCCGCGCGCGGGACGCGCATCGTCACCGCCGATGTAAGGGCGAACGACGATGACCCTGACAACCCGCGCAGCGCGCTTCGCGTGATTTCGCTCGGCACCGGAGCGCACGCGGCCGGCCCCGGGCGGTTGCGGATCACTCTCGGCGGTAGACCGCGTCTCGTCCCGTACGAGGTCAGCGACGGCAAGAAGACGTCCGAGGCGTACGTCCACGTCCCGGCCTTCCAGGAGGACAGGCCGGTCCTCAGGGCGGGCGTGGCGACGCTGCAGATTCCGGCCGGCGGCTCCCGGCAGGTTTCGCTCGCTGCGTACGTCACCGACCCGCGAGGCCCTGTTCGCCTGACGACACTCGAGACGCTCCGGGCGACCCCGGAGTCGAAGTTGACCGTTCGGGCCGTCGGCGACAAGGCTTTGCTCGTCAAGGCAGCCGCCGGGTATCGCGGGCCCGGTTCCGTCAGTTTCGAAGTGACGGACGGCAGAACGCTCGGGGCCAAGGGCGCACGCCATGCCGTCCTGTCTCTGCCTGTCCGCGTCGGGCCGGAAACGCCCGAGCTGCGTTGTCCGGGAGACCCGCTGCCGATCGTCGTCGGTGCCGCGCCGCGGTTGCTCGACCTGGCGAACGTCTGTCTCGTCTGGCTCGACGACCCGTCCAAGCTCGGATCGCTCACATACCGCACCCGCGTGTCGGGGCAGTCGACGGGATTGCTGGTGGCGCGTACCGACTCGTCGGGACGCCACGTGACGATCCGTGCCACGCCCAGCGCTCGTTCCGGGGCGACTGTGAACGTGGCCATCACGACCGGGGGTTTCGGACAGCCCGCGACCGGCACGCTGACGATCAGGGCAATCTCCGCACCGGCGGCATCCGTCCGTCCGATCGGCGTCGACGCGATCGTCGGCAAGACCATCACGATCAATACGGCGTCGGCCCTCACAAGCCCCTTCGGAAAGGCAGCGACGCCGCGCGTGCTGGGAGCCCGCGCACCGGCGGGCCTTTCGGTCGCCGTCTCGGGAACGACGTTGACGATTCGTCCCCACAAAGCCGGCACGGTGACGTTCACCTACCGGATCACCGACGTGACCGCCAGACCGGACCGCGCGGTTGCGGGTGTCGTCACGGTACGCGTTCAAGGCTCGCAGTCGCTTCGTGCCCAGAAGACGAGCGCGACGCAGAAGTCGAAGGCGTCTTCTGCCACGAACAAGCCCGCGACGCAGAAGAAGCCTCCCCCGGAGGCTCCCACTGCACCAGGCGTCCCGTTTGCCACAAGCGTCGGTAACGCCCAGGTCGTGCTGGCGTGGACGCCACCCGCCAACAACGGTACGCCGATCGACCAGTACCAGGTGAGCGACGACTCGGGTGACACCTGGTCGTGTCTCGGGCCGCCGTGCACGATCGGCTCGAAGCTGAAGAACGGCACGACCTACCGCTTCCGGGTTGAAGCTCACAATGCCGTCGGCTGGGGTCCCTGGAGCGACTGGTCGCAGCCGGCCCAGCCCGATCAGGTGCCGGGGATCGTCTCCGGCATCAGCGGCACCCCGGGTGACGGAAGTGTGAGCGTCTCCTGGCCCGCCGCACCGGATACCGGCTCACCGGTTACCGGGTACGACGTCCAGATCAGCCCCGGCCCGCCCTCCGGATCCTCCGAGCAGCTTCCCTCCGGCGGGAGTGCCACCTTCACCGGCCTCACGAACGGCACCGCCTACTCGTTCAAGGTTCGCGCCAAGAACAGTGCGGGCTGGGGCGACTGGAGCGACGCCTCGGCCGCCGTGATGCCGTTCGGGGCTCCGGGCGCGCTTGCGGCACCCACCGCAAGCGGGGCGGATTCGGCCGACGCGCACGAGAAGGCGATCACGGTGACCTGGGCCGCCGCGAGCGGCAACGGCCGCCCTATCTCCAAGTACACGGTCACGCCTCAGAGCTCGCTCTCGTCGACGGCGGGGACGCCGGTCACCGTCGACGGCAACACGACGACAACCACGTTCACGGTGCCGAACGACGGAGCGAGCTGGACGTACGCCGTCGTCGCCGCGAACTCCGGCGGGCTCAGCTCCCCAGCCAGCCCTTCCTCCTCGCCGGTACAGGCCGCCACTCACCCGGACTCGATCGCCTCCGTGACCGCGTCGGACAATGCGGGCGGGGTGGGCTACGACGGCGCCGTCAAGCTGTCGTTCGCCATCCCGACCACGAACGGTCTGAACGTCACGCAGGTGAACTGGCAGTCGAGCGCGGGCGGCTCGGGGAACTTCAACGTCGGGTCGGCTGCGGCGGGGACGGCCGAGATTGAGACGGTCAACGGGCTCACGAACGGCGGCACCTACACCTTCACTCTCCAGGCCTGTAACGCCGACGGCTGCGGCGGCTGGTCGGCGGCGTCGAATGCGGTCAGTCCGTACGGTCCGCCGGGTGCTCCGTCGGCCGGAGCTGGCGCGAGCGGAACGACGATCACCTTCAGCTGGTCGGGCGGCGGCGGCGGCGGTCGGCCGATCGCCGACTACCAGATCAGCGTCGACGGCGGAGGCTGGCAGAGCGTCGGCCCCAACCCCGGGTCAACCTCACCCGGCTACGGCTATAGCCAGACGCACAGCGTGACGGTGCGCGTTGTCGACAGCGCGGGGCAGGTGAGCGGGAACTCGAATACCGCTTCGGCAACCACCGTGGCTGCTCCGCCTCCTCCGCCGAGTATCTCAATTTCGAAAGGTGGCGCCTACGCGCCCAATGGGAACTGCAACAACGCAAGCTGCGCCTACGTGAACGTGCAGATGAGCAACTTCAGCCCGAACACGTCGTACTCACTCTCGATCTGCGGAACCGGTGCGGGTGGGGGGTGCTCGGGCAACTACCCGTTCACCACCGACGGCGGCGGCAACAAGACGATCAACGGATTTTTCTACTACGGCTGGGCAGGAACCACCGTCACCGTTCGCACGTCCACCGGTGTCGTGTCCAACGGAATTGTCTGGTGACCTCGATGCAGAAAGGACAGCGCACGTCGTGACTCCCACAACAACTGAGCAGGCCGCCTGGTTTGCCGAGACTTTCGGCAAGCTCGTCGACAACATCGAGCTGGCTGTGCTGGGGAAGTCGCACGTCGTGCGGCTTGCGCTCACGTGCATGCTCGCGCAGGGCCATCTGCTGATCGAGGACTATCCGGGCACGGGAAAGACGTCTCTCGCGCGAGCTCTGGCCCAGACGGTTCAGGGAAGGATGGGACGAATCCAGTTCACCCCGGACCTCCTACCGAGCGACGTGACAGGCACGTCCATCTACGACCAGCGCGCGAGCAGATTCGACTTCCATCCGGGGCCGATCTTCGCGACCATCGTCCTCGCCGACGAGATCAACCGCGCTTCGCCGAAGACGCAGTCGGCGCTGCTCGAGGTGATGGAGGAGGGCCGGGTCACCGTCGACGGGGTGTCGCACAGTGTCGGCGTTCCTTTCATGGTGATCGCGACCCAGAATCCGATCGAGCAGGCAGGCACGTACCGCCTGCCCGAGGCGCAGCTCGATCGCTTTTTAATGAAGACGCGGATCGGCTACCCGGACCAGGAGTTCACAATCTCGATCCTCGACGACGCCGCTGTACGGGACCGCACGGCCGCGGTCGAGCCGCTGATCGCGGCGCAGGCCGTCGCGGACATGGCGCAACTCGCTGCGGGAGTTCACGTCGAGCCGAACGTGCTGCGCTACGTCACGCAGATCGCCGAGGAGAGTCGGAGGCGGTCCGACCTCAGACTCGGCCTGAGCGTTCGCGGGTGCCTCGCCTACATCAGAGCTGCGAAGGCATGGGCGGTCGCCGACGGCCGCAACTACGTGCTGCCCGACGACATCCGCGAACTGGCCGAGCCGATCCTCGTGCATCGGCTGCTGCTCGACCCGGAGGCCGAGTTCGCCGGGCGGACGGTCGTCGACGTGATCGCGGCCATCCTCGCCGAGGTTCCGGCGCCCTCTGAGCGGACGGCGGCCGCCACGTGAGCTCGGTCGCTCCCAACGTCTCGCGCAGGATTTCGACCGCGTCTGAGGTCGCGGCGCAGGCATGGATCGACTTGGAGCCGCTGCGTGCCCGCATCGCATCGCGGCTCTCGATCGTCACGCCGCTCGGCTGGGGGGTGGCGTGTGCGGGCGTGGCCGCGTGGTTCTTCGGCGTGGAGCTGGGCTGGCAAGAATTCGAGATCGCGGCGGCGGCCTGCCTCGTCGTCTTCGTGCTCGCTGCCGTCTTCACGCTGGGACGGGCCGAGCTTGCGATCGACGTCAGCATCGCCCCGCCGCGCGTGGTGGTCGGCGAGCCGGCTGCGGGCGAGGTGGCCGTACGCAACATCTCCGGGCGGCGCCTGATCCCGCTGCCCGTCGAGCTCCCGGTCGGCGCGGGCTTTGCTCGGTTCGATCTTCCACCGCTCCGTGGCGGCGGCACGTACGACGAGACCTTCCTGGTGCCGACCAAACGCCGTGCCATGATCCCGGTCGGCCCGGCGAAGTCCGTCCGCAGCGACCCGTTGGGTCTGCTGCGACGCGAGATCGTCTTCAGCGACGTGATCGAGCTGTTCGTCCATCCCCGAACGGCGCAGCTCGAGAGCCTCGGCTCGGGCTTCTTGCGCGACCTCGAGGGCAACGAGACCGAGGCGATCTCGCCGAGCGACCTCGCCTTCCACTCGCTGCGTCCTTACGTGCCCGGTGACGATCGCCGGCACGTTCACTGGCGCACGACTGCGCGTGTGGCATCGGGCGACCTGATGGTCAGGCAGTTCCTCGACACGCGTCGCTCGCATCTTGTCGTCGTGCTCGACACCGCCGTCGAGAGCTATGCAAGCGAGGACGAGTTCGAGCTCGCGATCTCCGGCGCCGCGTCGTTCGCCCTGCGCGGCGTGCGCGACGACCAGACCGTGACGGTCGTGCCTGGACGGCAGATCGCAGCCCGCGGCGGTGGCACGCGTCTGCTCGATGCTTTCAGCCGGGCCGAACTGACTGAGCACGCCGTTCCGATCGAGCGGCTCGCGGCCTATGCCGCTGACGCGTGCGGCGATGCAAGTCTCGTCATCCTCGCGACGGGCTCGCAGGCGGAGATGGGCCGCATCCGTCGCGCGGCGAGCCGCTTCGAGCTCGAGACGACGGTGGCCGGCCTCGTCGCCACCTCCGACGGCGTCTCGACCCTTCAGACGGCCCGAGGCCTCAAAGTCATGCGCATGGGGGCGCTCGAGGATCTGGCGAGGCTCGCGCAGGGAGCCGCCCGCGTATGAGCGCGCTCCAGGCGTCCCCTGCCCTGCCCGCGCGCCGGCGCGGTCTTCGGGCGCTCGCCGCGTCCGACGCGGTGGTCGACGCGGGCTTCCTGATCGTCGCCGTCGTGCTCGGCCTGATCGGATTCAAGACGACATACGGCGACTTCGGCTTCCTTGCAGGAGGGGTGCTCGGTCTTCTGTTCGGAGTCGCGATCGCGCAGCTTTCGATCCGGCTCGCGCTGCCCTCGCTTGCGGTGGCGGCGGCGGGCGTCGTCGCATTCTTCGCCCTCGGAGGCGGCACCGTTCTCCGCTCGACAGCGATCGGGGGTGTCGTGCCGACGTTGAGCACGCTGCGCTCGCTCGCCGGGGCGAGCATCCACGGCTGGAGGGATCTCCTCACGCTCCTGCCCCCCGTCGGGAGCTCGGGCTCGCTGCTCGTGGTCCCCTATCTACTCGGGATGGCAGCTGGCCTGAGCGGCTTCCTGCTCGCTCGTCGAACCGACTCGACGCTGCTACCTGCAATCGCTCCCGTCGCCGTCCTCGCTGCAAGCATCCTCTTCGGCACGCCGACGCCGGCCTCGCTGACGCTCCAGGGCGCGGTCTTCGCGATCGTCGTGTTGGCCTGGGCCGCCGCCCGGAACGGGCGCCGCTCGATCGTGACAGCGGGCGGGTCACGGCACGCGTGGCGGCCGGTGATCGGCATCTTCATGCTGGTCGCGAGCGGCGCGTTGGCCACCGTCGTCGGACCGCATCTACCGATGGCGCACAGCCACGCGCGGGTCATTCTGCGCAACTATGTGCAGCCGCCGTTCGACCCGAGCGCCTACTCGAGCCCGCTCGCCTCGTTCCGTAACTACGTCAACAAGACCGGGCTCGCACAGAAGACGTTGTTGACCGTCCGCGGACTCCCGCCGGGAGCACGCATCCGGCTCGCGACGATGGACACCTACGACGGCCTGGCCTGGGGTGTGAGCAACGGTGCGCCCGGGACGGCGGGCGCCTTCCAGCGCGTCGGTCCTCAGATTCCGCAGACGGTATCCGGGAAGCAGGCGACGCTCCACATCGAGATCGCCGACTACTCCGACGTATGGCTTCCCGACGCGGGAGCGACCGATTCGATCCGGTTCTCGGGTCCCGGGGCGAAAGCACTCGCCGACGGCTACCGCTACAACCTCGCGACCGGAACCGCTGTCGTCCCTGGGCGCCTTGGGCGGGGCGACGGCTACACGCTCGAGGCGACGATCCCGTCGAATCCCTCGGCCAAGGCGCTGTCCGGAGCGGCTGCCGCGGGCAAGCCGCCGACCCTGTCCAACGTTCCCCCGGCAGTCGCAAGCAAGGCGACGGCCTGGGCGGGCGCGAGCAACCCGAGCGCGTACGCGAAGCTCCAGTCCATCGCCGCGCACCTCCGAGGAGGTGCGTACAGCGACGGCTCGCAGATCAGCTCGCAGTCCAGGCCCGGCCACGGCGAGAAGCGCTTGATCGACTTCTTGAGCGGGGAGCAGCTCGTCGGTGACGACGAGCAGTATGCCGCCACCTTTGCGTTGCTTGCGAATGCGCTCGGCTACCCGACTCGCGTCGTACTCGGGGCGATCCCCGAGGCCAACGGCACGGTCAAGGGGGTCGACGTCCACGCCTGGGGCGAGGTCGACCTGACCGGGGTCGGCTGGGTCGCGTTCGATGTCACACCGCCCAAGGACCACCGCCCTAATCCGAACCCGCCGCAGGTGCAGAACGTCAATCATTCTCCGAACCGTGTGCCGCCCGCGGCGCCGGCCCCGCCTCCGGCAGCGCAGTCCGCGGCCGACACGAGCAACTCATCCGCCAAGAGGCCGCACCGGCACGCCGCCCACGCTCTGCTCGGAGTCCTCAGCGCCATCGTTGCCGTCGCACGAGTTGTCGGGCCACCGCTGGGAGTGATCCTCGCGCTGATCGCGCTCATCGTCGGGGCGAAGGCCGTTCGGCGACATCGGCGCCGACGGAACGGCACTCCTGCACAGCGGGTGTCGGCCGGCTGGCGCGAGCTCGTCGACCTCGCCGTCGACCTCGGGGCCGAGCGCCCCGGACGCGAGACGCGGCGTGGCACCGTGCGGAAGCTCGAACGGCCGGAACTCTCGGCTATGGCCGCCGCGGCGGATTCCGTCAACTTCGGGCCTCACAATCCCGAGGAGTCGGTTGCCCTCCACTACTGGAACGAGGTCGACGCGTTGCGCGCCCACATTCTCGGAGGCCTCGGACGCGTTCGACGTTGGGCGGCGGCCCTCAGCCTCGGCTCATTGAACGGGCCCCGGATCCGGCGGCCGCGCACACGCACGCGTGCTACCTCCGGGTCCGGCCCCGAGGTCTCGGCATGAGGCTCAAGTTCACGCTGAAGCGAGGCGAGCGGGTTGTCGACCTCGTGGCGGTCGTCGACGCGACCGTGACCGTGGGCGAGCTTGCAGAGCGCATCTCCTCCAGCGATCGGGCCATCCAGACCGGTCTGCAGGCCCCTGCCACCCTCGAGGTCGTCGGACGGCAGAGGACGCTGCTCCCGGCGAGCGCGACACTCGCCGACGCAGGCGTCCGTTCGGGATCGACGTTCGCGCTCGCGCCGCGGGAGGGCGCAGCCGCTGACGGTGGCGTGGCCGGGGCGCGCGCGGTTGTCGCGGTCGTCTCCGGGCCGGATACCGGCCGGGAGTTCTCGCTGCCGTCGGGGGCGAGCTACGTCGGTCGGGATGCCAGCTGCGAGGTTCGGCTGTCCGATGCGCTCGTCTCACGGCAACACGCGAAGCTCCTCGTCTCCGACGTCGTCGAGATCGTCGATCTCGGCTCGGCGAACGGAGTCTCGACAGGAGGCTCCTTGACCCCGCGTGCGGTCCTCCGTGCAGGCGACATCGTCGAGGTCGGGGAGACGGAGCTCACCGTCCGCCTCCTCCAGCCGGACACCGCCGCGCCCGGAGTTGCGCACGTCGACTTCAACCGTTCGCCGCGACTTGCGCCGCGCTTCGCCGGCGCGGAGTTCGCGACACCGGAGGCGCCGTCGCCGCCGCAACGCCGGCGTCTCCCGATGATCCCGTTGCTCGCGCCGATCCTGATGGGCGTGCTCCTCTACTGGCTGACGAGAACGTACGCAGCGCTGCTCTTCGTCGCGTTGAGCCCGCTCATGCTGCTCGGGAACGCCGTCGAAGCACGGGCAGCAGGGCGCCGCGACTACAAGCGCGAAGTAGAGCAATACCACGCTGACCTCGCCGACCTCGACGAAGAAGCGGCTCGGACGAGGGATGAGGAGCATGCCGCACGGCTGCGCGAGTATCCGGCGTCGGCAGAGCTGATCGACGCAGCCCGGAACCTCACGCCGCTGCTGTGGACGCGCCGTCCAGAGCATCAGGAGTTCCTCGAGTTCCGTCTCGGCCTCGGTCGCCAGCTTTCGCGGAGCTCGTTCGAAGTGCCGAGGAACAAAGAGGCGACACGGGAGCTGACGAAGGAGGCTGTCGCTCTCGCGGAGCGCTACGCGACGGTTGACGACGTGCCCGTCGTCGAGAAGCTCTCCGACGTGGGGGCGATCGGCGTGGCCGGCGGCCGCGACTGGGCGCTACCCGTCGCACGGGCACTCCTCGCGCAGGTGGCGACCCTCCACTCGCCGGCCGAGGTCGTGCTGGCGGCTTGTGCTTCCACGGCGACCAGCGCAGATTGGGACTGGCTCAAGTGGTTGCCGCACACCTCATCGCCGCACAGCCCGATCAGCGATCTTCACCTCGCATCGGCTCCCGGGGAGGCGCTCGTCCTGATCGAAGAGCTCGAGGCCCTGGTGGATCAGCGCCTCGCGGCCGACGACGAGCGGCCCATGCCGGTCGTCGTCGTCCTCGTCGACGATCCGTCGGCAGATCGCTCGCGACTCGTCGCTCTCGCGGAGGAGGGAACGAAGGCGAGTGTCTATTTCGTGTTCGTCGCCCGCACGCTGGAGTTGCTGCCGGCTGTCTGCCGCACGTACGTCGATGCGTCGCCGACCTCGGGAACCGGCCTCGCGGGCTTCGTTCGAGCCGGCGCGGCGGTCGAGCCTCTGGCAGTCGAGGCGGTCGACGAGTCGGACGCGCTCGAGCTCGCGCGTGCCCTCGCTCCGATGCAGGATGCCGGGGCGCCGATCGACGATGCCAGCGACCTTCCGATGAGCGTGCCTCTGCTGACGCTGCTCGGTCCTGACCTCGCCGTCTCGCCTGACGCGATCGTGGATCGGTGGCAGGAGAGCAACTCGCTGCTGTCTGGGCCGCTCGCGCTCGAGCCGAAGCGGCGCGCCGGCACGCTGCGTGCGGTTATCGGGCAGGGCGCGACCGAGCCGCTGACGCTGGACCTACGGCTGCAGGGTCCGCACGCGCTCGTCGGCGGAACGACCGGGTCGGGAAAGAGCGAGCTCCTCCAGTCCTGGATCCTGTCGCTCGCTGCCGCGTACAGCCCGCAGCGCGTGACGTTTCTCCTCGTCGACTACAAGGGAGGTGCGGCTTTCCGCGACTGCAGCGAGCTCCCGCACACGGTCGGGCTGGTGACAGACCTCACGCCCCACCTGGTGCGGCGCACGTTGACCTCCCTAGAGGCGGAGCTCCGCTATCGCGAGCGGTTGCTCGCCGGCAAGCGGGCGAAGGACCTCGTCGAGCTCGAGAAGGCGGCCGATCCACACGCGCCGCCGAGCCTGATCATCGTCGTCGACGAGTTCGCCGCACTCGTCCAGGAGATCCCGGAGTTCGTCGACGGCGTCGTCAACGTCGGGCAACGTGGGCGCTCGCTGGGGTTGCATCTGATCCTCGCCACCCAGCGTCCGGCGGGCGTGATCAAAGGGAACCTCCGTGCGAACACAAACCTGCGCCTCGCTCTCCGCGTCGCCGACGAAGCGGACAGCCTCGACGTCGTCGACTCTCCGATTGCCGCGAGCTTCGACGCCGACGCGCCGGGCAGAGCGGTGGCAAAGACCGGGCCGGGCCGACTCGCGTCGTTCCAGTCGGCCTATGTCGGCGGCCACACGGGCAATGAGACCCAACCCGCGCAGATCTCCCTCTACGACCTCCGCTTCGGGCGCGGACTCGAGTGGGAGGCTCCCGAGTTGCCCGACGAGGAGACCCGGGCGCTTCCGCCTCCTGACATCGCGCGGCTCGTGGGAACGATCTCGGCGGCTGCGACTCAGGCAGAGGTGCCGGCTCCTCGCCAACCGTGGCTAGAGGAGCTCGCCACGGCCTACGACCTCGCGCGCCTTCCGACGAAACGCACCGACCGCGAGATGGTCTTCGGTGTGCTCGACG